>JAABUI010000592.1_pt1 | contig 25375 bp, 10 predicted proteins | sample 5559111 | NCBI WGS metagenome assembly JAABUI01 (sample SAMN10711870, study PRJNA513365) | rock metagenome | isolation source: Antarctica rocks | place: Antarctica: Victoria Land, Buttleship Promontory
ACGACCAGACTTTCCTAGTTTCGATCTACTTTTAGCCACGGCACATAAAGTAGCCGGCCAAGACTCCGTTCAGCAAGACTCGCTATCCAACGGTGGAACGAGTTTACCTACCAGCGCCCTTTCTACTAGAGACAACAATAGCTCTATCCAAACCAACGCCTTTCTTCCCGATCCTAGCTCGCTTCTACACATCGACCTTATTAAGAGCTCTAAGGGTCACAGTCCCCAAGTCCGAGAGGAACAAAGCGACCAGCTTCTACCTCAGTCAGGTCTAGGAGAGAGGCAGGGTAAATCTTCGAGGGTTACACTACGGCAACGAGCTCTAATCATAGTTCTTTTAAAGCAGAGACAATCACCGAGGCTGATTCCGATTTAGAACAATACAATGATATTAGAGAGGATCTCGCGGCCGTTGCCGACTACACCGTCAACGTACTACCGGATCTGCATTACGAGCGCACTAGAGATAATGACACAATGTCCTACGCCGCTAATGCCGACGCCCTCGTCGAAGCACTGCCGACACGTGATGCAACGGTTACCTATACTAGTCTCGCCTCGTCATCTCTAGTGTCACTAGATATGGACCGCAGCAGTTGCTAATACATGGTATTAGACATCACAGCCCCGAGCCACAGTGCGAGCTGCCTTAATGATCTAAGCCTATATGGCCTAAGCCTATATCCTATAGTGCGGAGCAACTTTCCACGTACCTCAAGGCGTCAAAGTCGAATTCCGAGTAAGTGTCATCTATGGTTTTCCCCACTTAATATAACATAGTACCTAATGCTCGGGTAAGGTCCATGCTTCCTCTAGGAAAATTTCGGCGATAACGGCAAGACTAGGATATATCGACAGTATAAGGATTCGGGTAGAGTAGGTACGGTAAGATATACGACCCGGAAACGTCGACAGAGGGGTGGAAGCCGCCGGGAGATAGCCTCCTAAGTCGGCGGCTTAGCGATATTTAAGGCAATCGGTAGAAGAGGAACTCGGGAGTCAGAGTTATAAGTCCTATTAAATGGAATTCTGTTGCTATGCAACTAATTTGTTATACCTGCTCTTAGCTGTTTTTAATATCTCAAGCTCATACCTAAGTCTCACTATTCTAAGCAGCTTATGACGCCGCACAATTCACAGTCTAGGCTACCGGTATAGAGAGCATCTTTTCCCCTATCGCTATTCTCATTGCTTCCACCTATCCGTGCTCGTGCCCCTTCGCCGGTCCTTCTCTAAGGTTGTCACAGGAGAAGCAATGTCCGAGCTAACTTTAGTAAGCCATCAACGATATATCCGTGTTTCTTTCATAGAATAACGCTACCTGATCTATGCCCTCAATGTCGGAGGAGCGCATAAGGTGTAAGGAGCGGGATCGAGTATTCAATACCGAATGGGGAGCTCTAACGGCGCCATCCCAACCAAAACGACTACAATAACGCTCCCACTTCCGGACCGAGACAAGATGAAAACAAGGCTAGGGATGCCGACAGCGGTAGCAGCAGCGCCCATTCGAGTAGCGATAGGCAGGGCGGGAAGCGTTGCTCCCTTAGCACCACCGGTCACAATTCCTCCTAGCGCTATTACTCCACCACTTCCTTAATAGTCTCATGCCCAAAATGCCGTAAGAGAAAGAATGGGAGACAACAAAGATATTTGGCAAGAGATAGATAGGGAAAAGCTATTTACGGATAATAATCCGCTTATGCTAGTAACGATTCACTAATGCTGAGTCACACTAGGTAACGAAAGGTCTAAGCATAGTATTAGTGCCAAGTTAAAGTAAGACTAATAACCAGGTGAGACTGGCAGCTATATACTAAAGGATCAATATCCCGTTAATACCACATACCACCTCTAATCGAAATAACGGAGGCTAAATGCGGGGTCGGATAAACTTAAAGCCGTTAAAAGCTCGTTTTAAACCAACGTCTTTATCATTATCCGTCCGTTATCCTTTAAAATCGCGGTATCTAGCGAACGTTTCTTCTAACATTCTACGGCATTATGGGAGTAGAACCCTCTAAACTAGAAGGGTCACCACTGCCCTTCCTATATTTAATGGAGGTCCTCAAGCACTTGCCACGAACTAGGGAGTTAAGAATAATTAAGAACCCTAAGAGTGTAGCTGCTCACAGGTATCGGTTATTACTTCTCGCTATATTCGCTCCGGTTCGTTCAACATTTCTATCAAAATCACGTTCGTTAACGTGTAGCAGGATGGTTTAGATATGGGAAGGTATATATTTCTAGCACTATGCCACGACATGGCAGAATCAGTTAGAGACATCCCGACCTATGCTAGTGTTACTAAAGGTAAGTATACCTCCTCTAGATCGTCTAACCCAGACTAATAAATAATAGAGCATAAATTCAAATTAGAAGACTTTGGCACCCGATATATTCAGAGCTTATTAAACCCTTTTAATCCAACCCTAGGGACAACGATTAGGACCGCCTAGTTAGAGTATAAAGAAGGTAAGACAGCGGAATCTCAATTTATACGAGATATGGACAAGTTTAAGTATATGGTATAAGCACACGAATACGAGCAAAGGACATTCGGGGAGGAGGACCTCAAAGAATTTCAGGGACTGTCATCAAAAATCAGCTCTCCCGAAGGAATAGCGTGGTCAGAATTATTACAGCAGGAGAGACAAGCCCACTTCTTAAAGCGAAAACGGCGAATTCCTATTATCTTCTTCATTAGTATATCTTTTTAGTCTCATTAGTCCTAGGTGCTGATCGCAACACAGGCGCCCCCGGAATAGGCACGAAGACACAATGCGCTCTTCTATGCCAGGAATTCGGGTTCTAGCACGTATCCTTAGATAATATCTTACGTGAAAAGTCTAATAATCAAACGTATCTCCACGCAAAATTCGTAAAAGATTGCCTAGACGAAAAGGTCGATGTTCTAAGGGAGTTAAAAGTTAGCTTACTTAAGAGGAAGATCAATAAAGGAATAGAGGAAGGCAAGAAGTGGAGCCTCGTGCACGGGTTTCCAGAATACATACACGAACTTTTCGAATTTAAAGAGAAGGTTAGTCTTGTCCACGTAAATAAACCCCTACTTACATCCGGTAGGTGCAAAAAACAAATTACACTCTACTTCTCAACTGCTCAGCTCAGGGGATGCTCCGGCGTATAGGAAGGCCGGGAAGTAAAGCTAGTAACGAGGTAGACATTGTAAAGAGAATTCAAGACTTCTAGGTTCGGAACGCAGAAGTGAAGAATCACTTAAAGGCCGCGGCGGGCTATTTCAAGGAGGTAAGTAGGTAGTAGACCCGGGTATAACATTTAATTAACTTCATATCGCAGATCAATGGGGATAGATCTGTCGAGGAGGTTCATGGCGAAGTAACACGAGCGGTAAAAGAGTTCATGCTAGGGGAATGCGGTATGCCTATGCAGACGTCGGTATAACCCACAATGCGGTGCTCCGGTAGGGGGCCAAAGTCATTAGCCGGCAGCTGGTGTTACTCATGCGCGGGATTTTGAGGAACATTTTGGTGTACTTAGCCTTGGTCAGTGGTTATCATATTAAAGTCGCTTTCTAACTTCGGGTCTATCAAAGTCTTTCATACGTTTTTTATTATAAGCTTTTATAGACAACAGACCAAACAGGCTCTGTGCATATTGCGCTCGAGGCCAATTCCCTTTTATCCTTTTCGCTCCGGGCCAAATTAACTAAATTAAATACTTCCACCAGCGACTTCCTTTCCTATATCCCATATCTCTTTAGCCCTTACAACTTATATTCAATATCCGTAGGCGCTCCTCATAGAGCTTTTGATTAGACTAGGCCGTTATTCGTTATAGGACGAGTGTGTAGATTCTTAGTTAGTACAGGTGTCCTTCACGAACGTTAGCATCTGACTGAGGAGAATAAAGTGCCACAATTACCTTTATAGATAGATTTTGAAATTAGGAAGTTTTCTCCGATTTCTCTCCTAGCTCTAGGACTTCTTCCTTATAGCGTCTGCTAGACGAACTTAAAGCCACTGGAGAGTGCCGTTTATATTCAAATCGTTCTATGATCTAAGATGATGTTAGTATTGTCTTATCCTTCTAACTACTATGCTTCTAACCTCTCTCCAACCGCTATAGGCCGCCTTGGCGGCGACCTGAATCCAGTCCGTCTCCTTGTCTAGTTTCACCTCTCGAACGGCATCTAAGAGAGCTCTCTCACGCGAGGACAGCTCGGTCAGCTATAATTAATTAACACAGAGAACGTCAGAGAATGTAAGTGGGCCCGTTACCGGTTTCGTATAAAAACTTATCAATTTCACCACGCTAATTCGCTGTTAGCAAGCAGCCATTGCTATATTAAAACAAGCTTACTAAAATTTGCCGCCGTGCCTTTACCCCTGGTTATCTAGGATCATGACTTTCTGTCCGATAGACATCTCTGAGAGGAACTTAAATATCGCTAGGGCGAGCTCTTCGACCCTTTCGAGTGCTAGTTCCACGTACCAGCCCTCATGGTGGACTTCCGCTCTTTTCAGATAGCTATCTTCGAGGGATAATGGGAGGCTTTTAGTATAGTTAGTGACACTCAACGACTAACTAGAATAGATCTTATAAGACTTCCTTATCCTCCTTGAGCTTCTTAGGGGTCAATTCGGTCTTACAGCCTGCGAAAGCGATAACTGCAGTTTCGAATTATTTAGGAACCCGTCGACCATGACCCTCTTCTAATTAAAATACCCCCTCCGCAAGGGGAGTTATATCGGAGTACTTCATTTAATTTTATAGGAGATATAGATTAAAAGGAGATTGGCGGTCTCACGGAGGGGATGTATAGAACTTCGAACGGTGTACTATAAAAAGGAGAGGCTGGGTATTTATCTTACTAGCTACCTCTGCTCGTACGATGATTATAAGGGCTAAATGTGCTTAGGCAAACTTTTAATCCTAGTCATCTCACCTTATATAGAAGGAATAAAGAAACAGTTCGCTAGGATAGAACACTAATATAAGCCACGTCATAAAGAAGTGTTTATATTTCCCTCCTCGTGATTAGAGCCACTACTTTCAGTTGGTGTTCGATTTCTCTATACGGTATAAATCACTAGTGGCTGCTATGTTACGGATTCTTTAGGTCATGCATTTCGAGCGCTGAATAGGTGGGACAGAAGCACTTATTATCGAAACAAGGCGAAGCCGACAGCTAGGAGCCTTAAATATAAAGACGTATAAAGTATAGTAGGAGATGTGTAGACTCCAATCCTTATCTAGTTATATACTCGGGTGATTCGACGTGCAGGCGCCACCGCCGAACCCACCGCGCACCGCTAAGCCCGCCGCCCAACCCGCCGCCCACCCACTCGTTCGGTCACCCGCATAGTTTCCAAATGTAAGAGTAGCCCTGCCATAATCAAAAGGCACCGTTCTACATTAATTCTCAGCTGCGAACGTAAGTCTCACCATCACATATAGTATCTTAAACATATCTTTATTATACTGCAAAACGAACATCAATCTCCAGTCCCAATTCCCAGTGCAAATATGGGCGTCGAAGTGAGGACAACCGAGGCAGGTAATAGAATAAATAAACCGAAACCAGGCGACACTATGCGATTGTGGTGCAGAGGCTATATTTACGACGAGCAGGTGCCTAAAAAGAAGGGCCGGCTGTATATCTATAGATTATAATCAATCCAGGGTCAAAGTTAACATATAAGCGTCTTAAATAGGATCTTTGCCACGAAGAACGGCTAGCCAGATTTTAAGACTATACTAGGTCAAAAGAAAGTCATCCAAGGTCACAATTATCTTTCACCGGTATCGAGGGATACTAACTTAGTATAAATAGGCTTCGAGGAAGGAATTATACAAATGAGTTTAGGTGAAAGAGCCACGCTAATAATAACAAGGTGAACGTTTCGTCCACATGCCAAGTGTCACGGCTAACCATTTTTTTCATAGCGATTATGCGTACGGTGAAAAGTAAGCCTTAGACGAATTTTCCTATATTAAAGCATATATGGCTTCAGACAGGAAAATGCTAAAGCGAACATATCGACATAGAGGAATTGGAAATCTCATACCTCCGGGTACTAACCTTATTTCGTGAGTAAATCTAGGATTCGGGAACCTTATACAGGACTAATAGGTTATTCGTCGATTAGCGACGTCAAGCTCAACGCCGTTGGCAATATAAAGGTGGAGAAGGAAGCAAATTAAATGCCACAAACGCGCGACGAAATCCTTTCTAAAGTAATCTAATCCTCTAAGAGAAGCCTTGTTAAGTATATAATCCGGCTATTTAATTTCGGCGAATGAAGTCTCCAAAATCGGCATATCGCACCGTGTCCACCAAGACCAGCGAGCTTAAAGTAAAGTCCAAGCTGCTCTCGTCCTTTTCTTAATATCGATCACGGCCTTTTTATCCTACAGCCAATCTATTCTCTATACGTCCCATGAGGTTACATATCGAAAAAGGGGTAGGAGAGCGCGTACCTAGGGTTTTCGCGTGTTGCTGAAGCGTTTGCATTAACGTTATAATTATTATGTTATTACCTACCAATTCCTTATGTTTCTCATCATTCCAATCCAATGTCAAAGGTGCTAATCCTCGAGCTGCATAATAAAAATGTGCCAGCAACAAATTACCAAAGTGAACACTCTTCTCTACCAACGCATGAGGCCCGAGAGGATGTCGCCAGGTATTAATCTGAAATTCATCAAAAGAACGTTTGGCAGCTACTTAAAACATCTCACCTGTTCCTAGTAGCGGACCCAGTACAGCAGTCTCCAAGCGTCCCGTTCCATAACGTGCAATATGATGGCAGTTGCTAGGAAAGTGGCGACCCACGATATGCGGTTCGACGCTTTAATGACTTTTTGGAGGTTCTTTAAAAGATGCCGCTCGGTCTTTACGATCTCAGACTCGAGTAGATGGTCTAGCTGATTTTAGAGTACGCGGGGTGCAGGAATAGATCCATATAATGGCGATTCCATTCGGTCGACGATTTTCATTCCTAAGCGCTCGTGGCCACAAATTTCCCAACCCTTCATCAGAAGTCGATTTGCAGCCCACAATCTTAATACAAGACGTATTATCGTCTCCTAGGCAGACAATAAGAATAGTATCTTAAATCCTACGGCTAGTGAAAAACTTATATTTCGATACAGCTGCGCCATCTAAAAGATCTGACCAAGATAGTCGGCCTTCTCGCTAGCTCCTCTCAAGAGGAAGGAAGCACATTCATCGATATACTAACGGAGGTCGACATTAGGCACCTCCAAACTATATTTTATCGAATACATCCAGTTCCAGCCCGTCGACTCCTTCCAGAAAAGCTGCGTCTGATCCTGCGAGGTTACGTCGAATTCGCGGCAATGAACCTGCAGAGTCGGGCCCCCTCGCTCGTGTATTAATAATACAGTTTTTCCGGCAGGTCCCCGTACTAAGGATTCCCAAACAAGCTTAGACTTATAAGATGGTTCTGCCCCTAGAATATCTATTAGTGCTGTTGCACGTCGATTTATAAGGTGGCTAACATTTAGAGAACACTCCTTCGTCGACTAAACGGATTCGCAGGCACAAATGGCGGGGCAGTTATATCCTCGTCGGACCGATGCATCTCTTACATAGAGTTCCCAAGTCGCACTAAGGTTTATTTAGTAAGGAGGTTATAATCTTGCTTAGTTACAGCCGGTAGCCAACCGATACCTTCTTCTTAGCAGCCCAGCAATTAACGCATGATTTTAGACGGCTCTCCCAACTCGCATCTACCAAACTCTGGGAGGAGTCCTAGACAGTTTCGGAGACTACGTTCTTAGTAAGAGGTGCAACCACAGGATCTTCAGCATGCGAGACGTAGCCCATAAACGGATCAGCTTCCGTTACCGTGTCTTACACCGGCATGGCACCCGAGCGGGGTTACAGCAATAGCGATGCTATTGGAGCAATCAAGGGAGCTCTAGTAGCCCAAGACGTGTCACCGAAGTCTTTGCCCGTAAAGTAGTAGGTTAGGGAAAAGCCCTACTAATACGGTTAGGTTCCATTACCAGTGCTGAATATTTGTTAGGGACTATATGTCGAAATAATACCCATCAGTGACTCAAAGGCGTTATCTTTAACGTGATAGGAACGCCGCCAATGCGCTAGAGCTTAGTCTATTAAGAATATGTTAACCCCGAAACTAAGTAATAGCTTCCTCTAGCCGAGTCGTAAATGCTTATCTTAGATAATCAGACCCCGAGCTTTAGCCGAACGACGGAGCATTCTCGAGACAAGTAAATGCTTAGTCACCATTTCTTCGGCCTCATATTGCTCCGGCAGATCGAAGCACGTGGCCTTCCCTCAAGAGAGCGATTATAGATTAATGGTGCAGTTATCAATCTCAACAGAGATATTAGTTAGTCCATTCCATATTTCACATCGTGCTATTTAATTCAAAACATTCTCTAAACGCGTGACAGATCAATCTGCTTTTCACTCTAATAGCAGTGTGCTCTTTACGAACCAGCTTCTGCTAAATAAATGAAATCCTCCGCTACTAGCTTAAGTGAGGCATAGACGTCATCCGGAGACCCATAACAACCGATCTATAAAGTCTGTTCAGCAAGCGCCTATGGAAAATCATAACGATGGCATACCAATTTGACGGAGCCCCTTTTACGAAGGTGATCCACAACAGGTATGCTTTCCTTTTAGTAGGTATCGAGTCTCTTCTTAAATACCTCTAGGTTATCGTCGATTCGTCCCGAAGACTCTGCGCGCTTACTGAGCCGCCGTAACATCTCATCATCCGAACAGTCTAAACAGATCACGGAGTTCCGATCCTAGATCTAGCGCATAGTGTCAGCAAAAACTTAGTAGCCATAACGATAGGTTGGTATAAAACATCTAACGCACCTCCTCTTCGAACGTCAGTGCCTAATCCATACTTCTCGGATATCCATCAATCAGGAACCTTCTCTTGCCTTAAGTATTTAACGCGTCCATCTTGGCCTTTAATAAACTGACCGTCAACTGCGCAGGGATAATGACGGAGCTCTGTATACTTTCACGTATAAATGTCGCGAACGGAGAGCCTAGCCGGTCGATTTCTTCACGTAAGAGATCCCCAACAGACAAATGCTAAAAATGGAGATCTTGGGCTAATCGAGCGCACTGAGTCCCCTTTCCAACCCCAGGGCCACCTATGATCCAATTAGGACAACGGACAGATGATGATGTAAGGTCAAGTACCAAGCACGAAGATAATCAGGGCACTAGCTTTCCTACCGAACCAGAAAGTCTATCTCTCGAGCACTAGAGATTCTGTCCACCTTCTGATTTCGGGTGTAGTAATCATTTCCTCCCACCCCAAGAAAAATTCTCTAAGATCTTTCTCTCTGCGAGATCGTACCTCATATTCATTAGCCTGCAATAGACGTTCGTATATATCAATATCGCGGACAAGTTAAGCCTCCATTATCTTACGCTCTTCGTACTCTTACCAGAGACTTTGTAGATCGGTGGCGAATGTCGGATTCGTTAGTCGATTAAGGGCTGAAAGGAAATATATGGCGAGCCGTTCGCGAAGATATTTATTTTCTAGAAAGGCTCAGGTTTAATTCTGGAGCAGGGGGGTAGTTCAGCGGATATATTAAGGCTACCTCTAGATATTCCGTCAGAGGGGGTAATATCTCCAATAATCGATTCTCCCATATCGTAGATGGCCGCCATCTTTGCACATTTTGTCCTATCAATTCCGGGAGCCTATGCTTAGTCAATTAGAATTACCAGTCAATATTAATGGGCCTTTAATAGCGCACCTCAAGCATCAGACAAAGGATAACCATGCGATACGAATAGTCGCTCACACTCTCTAGTAACTAAACACTACGCTTCACCCAGCCAGCCCGAGGGATGTTTTTAAGACGTTCTAAGAAATAGAGAAATAGGATAGATGGTTTATACAAAGGGCTATGTTCTTAACCTTCCATAATCTCCGATACCAGTGAAGGTGTTAAAGTATAAATACCCCTTACTTTCGAATCCGGACTCTTAACTCTCTGGCTTACGTAACCCGCGGGACCATCGGCGCTAACCACGAGCGACCATTAGACTAAAATGCTTCAAATCCCCCCTCCTCCACTCACTAGCAACGCTCTCAATCTTTCGAGATAGGTGTTAAAGGGGACTTAATTTAGGGTGATAACGATAAGTCGGAAGTATTCGCATAAGCTTAAACTCATAACCTATGTCTTATATTTAGATATTCTCTGCACGCCAAACTCCCGCAGAGTCTTCCGAGCCGTGTTGCCAACTACTTTTATTGCCTGCCCGTCAACCACACGGCTAAAACGTTCTCGGATCGAGAGAAGATGCGCGAAGCACTATATACTTTAATACGTCGAGTGTGGGATTAGTGCGTAAACCATCCGTCTATTACGGCGCTAGACGTCATTATCGAGATCTACGAGGATACTAAAACGCAGAACTAATAGCGTATATCCCACGAGAGTTTGTACGAGAAATACGTGGAATCGCTGTTACCCGCGAGCTGCGTATTTCAAGGTAAAGCGGCGAAGCTTCAGTCCTACGACACAATCGATTATTTAAACCTCGTTCAGATCAGTCACCTAGGGGGTAGAGGGAGGACTATAGTCGTCCGCAGCTCTTCCAGCCCCGACTCAACTTACGTGTTTAAAGGGGTTGACTTTAGGTCGTTCCTCGAGTCTCGTGCTAATTTTGAGCAGCGGAAGCGCGTTTGCTATCATGAAATTCGAACAATTTGCTCGCTACCTAAACACCAGAACATAATGCCTTCCCCGAACATACTCGTCACCACTAGGAAGATCGACGACGACCAGCGAGCTTACATATATGGCGCTCTCTATCCTTTCATAGGGGACGGTACGTTTGATAATCAGGTCCAGAGCACCAACCCCACTACAGCCCGTCTCCTATTAATTAATAAAGCAAGATGGTGCTTGCAACAGCTATCGTCCACACCCATTTTGTGGCTCACACATTCCATATGGATATCAAACTAGCCAATTTCGTCGTGAATGCTAATAGAGACTTAATTTTACTAGATTAGGAGCAAAGCGGAGCATGGTAGTATTCTCTCGCACCTGAAGCGGACGGATCTTAGGACGTCAAAAATTCAGGGACTGTCTCATCGCATTACACAGGCTTAGATTCGTCAACGCCGAAGCTTATCTATAAAAAATACTGCGGTCCTAACCGGGAAAACCTTTCCTGGGGTCGACCTAAGTAGAACGTATAGGGAGTTTTATCCTAGAGCCTTAGAGGTAGCCGAAGTGTTCAGCCTCGGTCGAACCATATAGATACTGCTAGGGACTAATCCATTCATTTCATATTCAGTAAGAATATCTAATTCATATGAAATAAGCTCTGCTATCGTCTTCGGTGCCACAATCCGAAGCCTTAATCCTTCGTCTTAGTCTATCTATGCTCCTAGCTCCCTTTCCTTAGGCGTTTGATTCTTATTTAGAAATTTGCCGCTAGGTCCTCTCGGTCGTCTGGCTGCATGCCGACTCTCGTGCATATATGATTTACGGCCTCTTGGCACACTCCCCGAGTTCTCGTTAAGTCGCTGTCTTGCACCACGCCGTTTTAATATCCGATTAAATTATTTGGCATTGACGTAGACCGGGGTCTCCTCAGAAAGCGGTGAACTCTCTTCGCAGGATGGAAGTTGAGAATGGAGATTTATTACGGTTGGCGGATATGGAGGGTGAGGCATCCAACCCGACGACGGGACCTAAGAGGTCGGACCCGACGGTGGATATTAAGTAGCCTGTTGCATTGGCGGAAGCGAAGGGGCTTAGGCGAAATAGTCGAGGCATTCGGCGGAAGGCATCGCAACGGTTCTAGACGATTGTCGCCTAAGGTGGTCCTAAAGCGCGACGTTAACGTCTAGGAGCAGATGGGATATCGGGCTAGGAATAGAGGGTCGTTCTTAGAAACATCCTCCGTCTAGTTTAGTTGAGACGCTAAATTTATCCATCCCAGCAAAATAAAAAGAAAGGTAGTGGTTTTATTGTAAGCACTGGACAATTTTACACGGTGAAAGGTTAGGAAATGTTTCGTCTATCCGATTAGTAGTTTCTCCCGGACGAAATTACGCCCCTAGTGCTATGGTAGCTCCGGGGAGACGTGATATTATAACTTAAAAGGGCCTGCTTGAAAAGTAGAAAGAGGAATAATCAGCATTAGCATAACCTTCACAGATTGATCATCTAGGGTACCGCAGACTTTCGCTGCTACAGCACTTTCTACGCGAATGATCTCCCGTCTTTGAACATACGTAGTGAATCCGCGTTCTAGTAATACTACAAAGGCTGCTCTTATACACAAAACCTATAACTTGCCAACTTAACGATGCTTCTATTACAAGGCTCTGCGAATATAAGCCGCGAGGTTGCGCAAGATACTAGGTCTGTGTGTAGACTAAGCGAACGCCGCTTCCACGCTATAGGGTACAAAGGAGAATGCTTTAATAAGGTCTACCCTTTCAGCATTCCTAAACTGGGTGAGAAAGGGGATTAGGAAGGGAAGTCCCGGACATCTCTTCATTTTAGCTCGGAAAACCACGTAGTTACTATTAGGAGTAATGAGACTAAAGTGCGGAGAATGGACACCTGCTTGCTTCTGACCGTGCACGATGGCAGCTAGGCGGTGCTAATTACGATAGCGACGAAAACCCTTAAATCATAGTTAGCAAAGGTAATCTTTATCTATAAGCTACTCTCACATATGTAATTTCGTTAATACGGTAATTTAAACGGGGATAGGCTTTGCAGCACTCTGCAATCGTATCACGAAAGGAGCCCCAGTTCTTAAACAGTATTAATGGTGATCCACTGGCTTTCAAGGCTTTAGGACACATAAGGTCAAAATCTTTTATATCGGAAATAGTCATCTCCCTTACATATTTAATAGCCGAAGAGCTAGCGATCAAAGCATTAAATATGTCTACCTCAGTTATAAATCGCGGCCACGTAGGAGATAGCACCTATTTATATAGGCAATCGAAGCGCTCTGCTAGTATTAGAAGTCTAGTGAGTATTGCGCCGAGGGATATAGTCTCATCTTCTGCAAGGGTTCTGAGTAGTTTACAAATCGGCTCAAGGTTGAAATACGCAGGATGTTCAGGTGGCAATAGACCGTTCTAGACCGCTCGATGAGCCAGTGGGCTTCGGTTTCGCAGTTTCTAGTATTGTTAGCGCGCGACTGAGAGGGAGCGTTAAGACCGAGAGGGCCTACCTCTTCTACGTGAATAAACTTTTCTCTCTCCATAGGATACTCGCGAAGATAGCAGCGTATTTTGAAGCTAAAGCATCTATGCTAGACAAAGAGGTTTTTTATCGACCTCTCCATCCACCCAATAGTATGCTTCAGACAGTGCTCGACCCGAATATTTTTGAACAGCAAATGGCTTTCTAGCTCAATACGGGAGGCAATTTGCTCAGCGTCCATAGCTATTATGTCGCGCGGTTCCTAGTCCGAGCCGACGTTAGGGGGAGTACGGTCGGACTCTATTAGATCCAATATCTTATTCACCTTACGGTCTTTCTTAACGATCATTTGCGTATCGCCCAAAAGAGCGGTAAGAATGTGATCCAATTTGAATGTCCGAATATGTTGCAAGTTATGGCGGAGGGAGTTCTCATCTCTATATAAGCCAAATCGTAAGAGGGGTTATATTAGTTGGAGATTATTAGAGCAGAGGATCTTTTTCGCTTCCGCCTCAAATAAAAATAGCTACTGAAGCTACAGGGCCTACCTAGGCTGGTCGAAAAACTTTCCGTAAGCTGGTGGGGCTTGTGACTCTCCTTGGCCTTCGGTGGATAGATCCCTAAGTATGTCATTCTCCGTGGAGCTGTTACAGCTCCCAGGTCGCATTGAATGGGTAGGCTGGTTCTAAGATGATTAGCCTTACGAGTCTATAGTTGTCAGCTGCTAAGTGGCTACTATATTACTTTATTAAGTTAAAAGGCAACACTAGACTTTAGAACTATAGAAGAGCAAGAAGAGACTTATTAGGGAGAATCGAGGAAATGAAAAGACTAAAGTATTAAAAACCCTAAAACAGTATAACTTAAAAGCGCGGGCTAAGTATCGACTAGGCTTTTGATAGAGTAGGTTAATATAATAAAAAAACTCTATCCACTCTCTGCTCTAAGCACAAGCCACGAGCTAATTCAGCGCTTAGCTAGTGTAAGGACTATACGCTATTAGCAATTATAGCAGCAGATTGTCGATCTTATTAATTTAGGCATTTGAGTGCAGAGTTTCCACCCCCAAATTCAGACCCAATTTCTAGTTACGATTGCTTAGCGTCGGAACAAAAGCCGGAGGATTTGAAAACTCAGCCTCCACCCTAAATTTTAAATCCAGTTTCCTCTTCGGGATGACTAGCGGACCGAAGGAGTTCATCAACTCCACCCCCGAATCTGAAAGCGCTTCCCATTTTTGGGGGGAAAGGAAGTTATCTGTACCCCAGATCTGCACCCAGCGCTAGAGAGGAGAAGGCGGCCCAGGGATAAAGAGTACCTGTTGGAAATGGCCTTAAGTACAACTATGAAGGGCATTCCATTCAATTTTGTTTGAAATTTTTCGAGTAGATAATCTCGTTTCTTATGTGGCCCTCGTCTAGATATCTAAAGTGCAATGGAATCGACCGATAGTAAGTCAGTAATAATGTTTTTGGGCAGTGATAGTAAAAACGTATAGGTTCCACCTCCACGGCCGCGTCTCACGTCGAATATTAATAGATGACCGACGGCACATACGTCTACCTCCAATCTCGGCCGGTCGGTTAGGGAACGCCATTTCGACTGGAGGGATACACTTTGCCTTTTCGCAATACTTAGTCGACACCGTTTCGCAGGAATTTGATCGTTCGATATCTAGAAATTACGCCGTTTGATTTCTTTAATTTTGTCTCTCAATTTGGGCCTGTGTATAGGGCAGCATGGAAGAGAGAGTATATAATGGTCGCGTTTCTCTTAAATGAATATACCGATTAATACTTTAACGAAGTCGTCGAAAAAGGGTATACCGCGGCCATCGTTTGCGGTAGGTGCTCTATTCAGCGGGGAGCTTTAGGCATTAAATCAGATCTAGGAGACATATGCACGCTTTCCGCAACTACTATCCGACCCTCTGAGTACTGATTAATAGAAATTTATAGATACGTGGTGCTGGAACTTTCTCCCCTGCGTGCTTGCCGGGTTACTATTTCCAGCATCTATTTAGAGATAATACTTTTCCGCCATCGAGGCTTTCGAGCTAATCATCTTGGTTGGTGGACTAACCGTTAATGTATGGGAGTAATGAGTTCTGCCTTCACTATTGGTAAACGGAGGATGCAGACGATTGATCCAACTAACATAATAATACTATAAGCTAAGATTTTGCGCTAATCGAGCGCGCCCTATCTCTTTCCACCTTAAAACCTCGTGAGCTGTAACATGTGATATCGAGTATCAAGATGATCGGAACATTTTGCCTGCCTCCTTGCCTTAAGCGAGCGTTTCCTCTAACCTAGAGATTCTAATGCTGAATCGGACTTTGGCCGGTCTTTAAAAGGTTCTAGGCCTAAGTACGAAGGTTCCCTAGAACTCTGCTAAGGCTCGCTTATAGCACTATTATCTTAATCGGGGAACGCGCAGAATTATGTAAGCGCCCGCTAAGCTATTCGCGTAAGCTTTATCGTGTCTCTTAAGCTTTCTATTACTCGAGTCTTACGACGACGTCGCCCGACTACTAGCTCGTAATTATGTCGCCGGAGCCTTTTATAACTTTAAATAGTCAGAATTAAGGTACTAGGAAGCATATCCTGTATTTACTTATTATTCCTAACTTTAGAACTAAGCTTAGAGACACCTCTTATAGGAAATCGTCCTATTTCCGGCGCTAAGCCTAATGGTAGCGCGCAACCCTAGCGTGACCGTAAACGTCGACGCCTCGAGTCATTAAAAGCTGCACGTAATAACGAGACCGACGGAGAATAATTACTATAGAAGTTTCTGGAAGTGCTTAATATACGTATAGATATTTTGGAAGCGGTTATAGAGGAGTGCAGTGAGGGAAATGGCCGAGGCTCCGATTCTTCTCATTTACCCCGGAATATTATAAATATCCTCGAAAGCCGTGTCTCTAGGTTAGAATAGACGTTGAACGTAGTATATAACTACGCTCGATATTCGACAAGCTCTAAAGGGAAGCTTCTTTGCCCCGCGGATAGCTATAACCGATTATACGCGAACGTAGATCGGTTCTATAGTCATATTAGAGAATCCCTAGGCGTTGGACATAAAGCTCTCTTACCTATTATTAATCAAAAGCGTTATCTTTATTATAATAAGGACTTTAGAAGGATAAAAGACCTCTTTTACTACGAAACGTCGGCTTATAATAAAGGTTATAGGTTAAGAATCGAAAGATTGGTGCAGTATTTCTAGGAACCTTCGAGTAAGTTAAATCCTGTCATTGGTATACACAAGGGCCGTTACTCATTCACATCTAAATAATAGCATCCACTTTTACGCCATCCTCTGATCTATACACAGCAGATTCCGCGACCACTAAACTGCCCGTAGCGCAAACTACCACAAATAATCCTAACTTGTCTACTAGACAGTAAACTAGAGGTAAGCTAATAGCTTGATTATTCAGCGTGACTTATACTGATCTTCTATACTATAGATATCTAGTTCGTACTATCAAACGCATCGCTCCACAGAATTCCTTCGGTTGGCGATAGACTGTTAGAAGCAATCATGCGCAGTCGGCAATGGAAAGTGGAAAGAGACCAAGGACATGCAGTTTTATTATACGTAACCATACTCCTTCCCTATAATAAACAACAAGACGGTAGCGTTAACATTATCATCGATCGATAAATTGGCTTCGAAATCGGAGACCACCTAGATTTAGAACGCCTCACGTGGTCGTAAACTTGACGCCATCGCCCCCAATTACTTCGCAGCCATGCTTATCGGGAATCTTGGCCTTGAAATCGGTGACATCTGCTCGTATCCAGCTCGTTCTATCTCTATCGTCCTTAAAAGCCCTTATATATTCACCCTTTGCGACCTACACATATCTTCCTTACACATCTTTAGCCAAAAATCTTTTAGCTTCGATTCTTTCTGGTACACCTTTAATTGCATCGTCTCCCTAGATGGAGTGTGCGAATTAGCATAGAACGTGGTTATGGAAGTCTATATATTCTCACCTTAGGCATAATGGACGACCTACGTTACGGGAGGGACCTTTATAATTAGCGCTACTTTCGTAATATTAGATAGTATTCGAATATTACTAAACATGACAACCCCCTAAATTATTATCCAGTAGGTGCGTAGCTTTTAAATCGCGCTGTCCCTAATAAAGCTTTCGTAAGAGAGGGCGAAGTGTATCATTTACAGCTTGACTAAGCGCAAAATAGGTAGATGTCGATATCGAATTAGACTCCACAGACATATGGCGACCGCAAGGGGAAGATTCTAAGGTTCGAAGGGCTCTAGAGAAGTTTGTCCGGGACGGAGACGAAGAGGGGCAGTAGCAGAGGTAGTATAGATGATGGATGACGACCGGCTTTTCGGCGATCTAAGGGATTTTGATGTAGGGAAGCATTTAATAAAATAAGGTAGGCGAGTGATGGGTGCGGATGAAGAGTAATAGATTTCTAAACCTTCTTTTTGCCTCGGCTAAAAGAGCCACGTGACCCTACCCCTACGGGCTTAAAGAAACCTTTCCGTCGCTAACTGCGTGCGTAAGCAGAGACTTCCCCCACTAGGGATAAGAGCTGCCTTCTATCGGATTACTTTAACTAACATCATTTTCTTCAAGTCGTGACCGATGGAACTTCGAAGTCGGTTAATTAATAAGTAAAGCCTACTCTTAACCTCTCATGATACTCGTATAGAGAGAGTAGTGACACTAAGTATTTTAAAGGTTAATTCCTCCTCTCTATTCCCCTCCATCTATAGAGGTCTATTTAAAGACGTTAAGAAGTGGATATATCACAGCTCAGCCGCGATAGTCTCTTCTACGATAACCCTACCTTTCTTATATACTAATACTTTTACTCCGTGCTCCCGATCCACCCTTCGTCCTGCCTCCGTCCCTTTCAACTCCTGCCACCTTAATTTGAAACCGTCCTTTAAATGCTATAAAGGGTTTTGCATTTCTAGCTATAGTTCTATTCCGGAAACTCGAAGGAGCCAAAATGGCTATCTACCGTCATTTAAGGCTGCCGTTCGAGGTCAGGTATAAGAGCCTCCGGTGCGGTTTCAAAACATATACCCTTTATTTCGCTCAGATTTTCCTACGACGGGGCGTTACAACATCCGTTTAAAATGCCTAAGTCTATTCTAAAGGAGATGGACGTGACATAGTTCTATACTATTACCGCAGGCGGCTGTATCGCTCTCTTATTTATTATTTATACTCTGATCCGACTAAGTTGGCTTTTCAAACCATATGGTGTATTAATGAGGAAGTATTTTCTATATCCTCTGCTCCTCCGACGGCATCGTCTTTTAGGGCCTTGGACTCGCGCCTAGGTGGCCTTCGCGCTGATCTACTTCGCAGCTAACGCCTTTTATACTTACTTCAGGGTATCTACTGCGAGCGACGTAGCTACTCGGGCGGGACATTTGTCGCTTATTAACCTAGTGCCGGCTTATCTTAGATTCCACTTAAGCTTTATTTACACCTTACTCGGCGTTTCGCTGCCTAGGTACCGGCTTTTCCATGCGTTAACGGGGACGATGTCTATTATCCTTAGTGTGCTCCATACTATTATTAACGCCGCCGGCAAACCGAGCCTTGGCACGAAGGGGTCGGGGTAGGCTTTTAAATTGATTGTTAGTTGCTTTCTTCCCGACGGACTTTTAACCCGGCTAACCTTCGTATTAGGCGGTCTTTTCTATGGTCTCGCTACGTCTGCTTTCGTCGCGCTTATTTCGCCGTATTTCATATAAGCTCTTCCTTCGCTGTTACTAGGGTTTAGCCGTTATTATGGCTTACGCCCTATAGAGATATATTCCGTTAAGCTCGAAGGTGCTACGCGCATATCTACTCGCTTCTAGCGGTACCTTTCTAATTACACTTATGATGTAGTGCTTCGCCGTTCTGTATAGAAATTTCAGCCTCCACCGCGGCTGCTCTAGAGCTTTGATTGCGAGATAAAATGGCGCCGTGAGAATGATAATTTTCTCCCCCCGCCCGTGGAAAATTAAGGCCGGATAACACGTTAACGTTTAGATTCCGTCCGTTGGTCTATGGTCCTCGCTATAGAGCTATCCTTTCACCATTGCGTCCTAGAGCGAGGGCGAAAAACCTAGCCTAAATTTCTTAATAGAACCGAGAGATGGCTTTACATGGAAGCTAGTCGAACGCGCCCCCGAATATGAAAAATGGATATCTAAACTAATAGAGGAGGAAATGGACGAGAGACCCTTTAGTAATATAAGAAACCCCCGAGGGAGCTCGAAACCGTCTAAACTCCGCATAGCTTTCTTTAGTGGGCTACACTGCTCAGGCGCACCTATTGGTGATTACGGAAAAGTCCTAATAGTAGCTACCGGGTTTGGAATCGCGGCACAGTTACCGTTCCTGAAAGAGCTCATATAAGGATTTAATCGATTAGAGGTTCGCACGCGCGATATCCACTTAGTATGGTAATTAGACGATCTAGGTGAGTATCCGAAGCCGTTTAATTACTGATAGTGTTTGACTTTAGTAGGTGATGAGCACCCCGCTATTAAGCTGCTCGATAGAGCTTTAAAGGAGGATACCTTGGATTATGGCTATATAAGTATAAGGCTTACGGGGAGCGCCCTCGAGGAATTTTGCTAAGCTAGTAGTACTAGATGCTTCAGGTATGGCTATTCTTTAGATATAGAAGACTGGCCCCTAGCCCATAGTATGCCGGAGAGCATCGGCGCGCCCTTTATCACGATGGCGTAATAGATCTTCGGCGTTTAGTGCAGGATCAAGTGGGGCCGCGCTCAGGAAAGGATAGAGGGAACGTTTTAGTCACGGGTAAGTCCGTAAAGCTCTCGGGGAGAGCCTTAAATTAACCATTAATATAGTTTCCGTAAATGAGTAAGTTCGGGACGAGTTGCGAGAGCTCATTCAGCTATACCTAGACTAGGGAGTTAGACTCTTAGAACTTAACTATTAACCGGCCGAGAGGAGACGAGGCTTATGGCCTTTTACGTGGTCTCGCAATCTGATACGGTAGCTCTAGATAATATTAGATAGATAGCTATCTCGAAGCAATCCTAGAAAATCCAACCGAATTTGTCGTTTTGAGATTAAGGCGAGGTTTAACTTTAACTGCTTTTTGATTTAGTTTTGGCTACTTGCGGCTCCTTTTAAGATCTACTTTAGGCTGCTCTTTAGTCCACTTTTAGCCGTAGGAGGGGCTCGAGAAGTAGAGTCTAGAAGTTTAAAGCGCTATATAACTCTCTTTAGACCGAATTTCGAGACTTTAGCCATACCTAGAAAAAAAAGACCTATTACTTAGCTTTGGGACTTTTCGCTAACCGTTACCGGAGATCTATTACAAAACAGCTCGGTGACACCGCTAGACACTCAAGCTCTAAATACGCTCGCTCTAGTAGATCGATCTAGATCGTCTTAATCCGATCTACCATCTTACTAAAAGGATAGGACTAGCACTTTAAAGACGGAAAATAAGAATATCGAGCAGCCTATCGAGGTTCCTTTGCAAGGATCGTATAACGAGTTTATAGCTCTCGACTAGGCTAGGCTGGCTATGATCGGGTCAGATAATAATAAGGAGCCAAGCTTAATAGCAATTAAAAGGATAATAAAAGGTGGTGAAAGCCCCGTTAACCGGGTAACACCTTTCACTAGCGATTATCTCGTCTAGATCAGAAATATATATAAGGATGGCGATGAGATTATTATCGTCTATAAAATAATGGATGTCACCCTCCGACAACTTACCGGCATCCTGTAAGGCCCGCTAAAAGCCTTCTAAATCGCAGTAATCTGCAAGGAGGTTAGCCAGCCTCGGTCACGTTGCTTTAAATTTACTTACCATAGTAGAATAGCTGCTAGACGGTCTTTCATACCTGCATAAGGAGCTTGCCCACTATCACGGGGCGCTCAGCTACGGTATAATACTTCTTAACCTAGACGGAAGAGTGAAAATCGGTGAGTCCTATTTAAAAGGAAACGGCCATTGCTGACGCTCTCTAGCTAACATCGGTGAGTCATTCATCAAAGCTAGAAGGCTTAACCCGGAGAGCGAAAGGAACGATATCCGTAGCGTCGGATTAGTCATAATAGAATTAATGGAGCCTAAGACCTTTATTCTTAAACCTTATTCTACCGTGCTTAAGAACGCGGATGTATAGAAGGACGGCTTCGGTATTAAGGATTTCCTGGCCGCTACGCAGCACAGTACTTTGGAGACGTTAAAAAATATAAGTTTCCGAGTTCAATTAATTGGTCGCCTGGGCCTAATAAGAACTAAGCACGATTTTCTCCCTAAAAGGCCGATTTAGAAGTGCCTTAGACCTCATGTCTTCTGTGCAGTAAGAGCGGCCGATCTTGGCTGCGACGTACTTTCTTTACTATAGATTGCTGAGAGAGTGTTATTCCTATGGCGAGCGAGTAGAGGGTTATATTTTCTATTAAATGTTAGGGTAGATAGACTAGCCCAACTTATGATAAAAATCATTTAGTATAATTTGCGCACTAATAAGGGACCACCGATGAAATGTTTCCTAAGTACGTTTCCGTATTAACTGGGCAGGCAAGCGAGATACCTATAGAGAACAGTACGATAGATTAAAACGTAGTACCAAGGGCTCGCTAGGATATCCAAAGTCGCGGGGTCGTGGGGGCTATACGAAGGATCATTCCATGGTTTGCTAAACTAGCAGCATAACCACAGGTTCCTACGGTGCCGGCCAATTATTGCTCATCCCTAAGAGTATCCAGAAATCGCAAGCTATCGGCGGCATCCTTATTCGGCGCCATCTTCCTACACCAACAGCAGCATCTATAATCGAAGTCATATTAGTAGATTTAAAGAGCACTCTTTTTCTCTAACTCCTCTTAGTATTTTATATTATTAGCGATCGAAAACCTATTAGCACGTTGTCTACTAAGTCTATGACGATGTCTAGATTATGGACTCATTCGCTCTTTGACTGCTTTAGTCCTATAGATGCATGTGAGCTATATAAACCGTACTGCGGAGGCTGAACGCTTACTAATAACTTCAGGTTACTTTTCCCTATGGTGTCTATGCATCCTATACGGCAAAACGCAAGAGCGCAAAACTAGAAAAAAGAATGGCTAGCTGTGTTTTAAAAGGGTATAATCTCCTCCCCCAGATCCACGCCCGTTAAAGCCGTACCCTAACCCTTCCCCTAGGGTTCTTATTGTTGTATTCTCTCCTACTGCGGTCTTTATCCTTTCCTATAACGTTCCACCCGCGGCAGCATACGCTACGACTACGGTATCGACGGCAACGCATGCAGTGACTGCCTAACCTTATGGTGGTGTCCTTGCTGTGTATTAGTATAGGAGGATAAGGAGGTGGATAAAATAGAGCGCTTATAGGGTAACTAACAGGGGTATACTAGTCAGCCGGGAATAAATTACGCGCCTTAGTAGTATATGCAGGGTGCTTTTGCCTAAGACATTAGTGGCGGCGAACTATATTTATGGAATGACGCTACTGGGATAATTGCGTGCTTTTTGTACGACGCGTAACCGACCTTAGCTTTATTAATCTTCCGTTATCTATACTTTTCGCGAAGTCATAATGCGATAAGCGTTTACTATATCTATTATTGAGAGCGATTAGTCGGTAGCATTAAACTATACGTCTTAACGCTTTGAAATTAGGTATTAAGAATCCTAAGGATTAGATGAATATTAGGAAATATCGACATGTGATACTTTACTAGGGGAGACTTTAAATCTAAACCGAAGCCGCTTAAGGCGTCTTCGACTCGTTACTAACTAACTAATGAGCCGGTGGCGTGCAGCTTTCCGTTATGCGTTATCTTATACTCCCTACCAAAAGGTGAGGATTCGCTGGGCAGTACTCCCGATGTCTAAAAGTGGATAATCAAAAGTAGGGGGAAATGGCGGACGGATGCTCGTGACAGGTGAGGCCCGTTCTATATTGCTATAAGCAACACTGATTGGTGCCGCAGTATCTGCTTCTAATGATGTTCGGGATGATTTGCGGGAACTTGTAAGAGGTTATTTGGACGAAAGCGTTAGCTTACTGGAGCTAGAGTATATATCAACCGTGAAAGCTAATTATAAATAGGGTCTAGAATATGTAGAACTCACTTTTTATTATTAGCTGCGATCTCAGCGGTAGATTGGAGGATTGCGTAGAAACGGGACTGGTGAACCTAGGTAGTGAGGGATGGACCTTAAGAGAGGGCGATGACTAAGGGATAGGCTTTTATTGAGGTACGGACCTACGAAGAGAGGGATAGACATACGGAGTGAAGGATAGACCTACGAGATAAAGGATATGCTTCGAAAAGGGGCTAGACCACGATCAAGGGACTAGCCTTAACTAAAGGATGGACCTATAAAGTGGGGGATAAACCTAGGAAGTTATACTCCCGACGAGTGCTGCTAAGCAATTCTTCTCCTAGGAGCCACTGGCTCCCGAGTCGCCGCTCCTAGCAGATATAAGCTACACGGAGAAGAGCGCTCTATGTGCTTCTCTCTATATTCCCCCAGCGCTGCCCATCTCTAGAAGGTGAGGGGTCCACTGAGGGCAGACCGACGAGGTTATTATATTAGGCTGGCACCTCCATTAATGGTCCCTTAAAACTCATTATATAGACCGCAGCTCTTTAAGCCTTTTGTTTGCTTCCCTCCATACCTCATCCTCCTCCTCCTCCTCCTCCTCCTCCTACTGCTGTTGCTGTTGCTGTTGCTATATAGCAACCCATGCACCCTTCCCTGCGCCTTAGAAACATCACCTAGTCCCAAAGGGAATCTCCTCTTATGGAGAAGCTAGTGCGAGTTTAAGATAATTCCAAATTATAATACCTACTACTATCCGAAGTGGCGGCTCGGCGTGATAGGTCTATTTGACTAAGATCTCTTATAGAGCCACCGAGAAGGGAGGTAACTAAATTAGAAAAAATTTGGGGGCCGCTGTTCGATAAGAATGGCCGTCCTATAATTAGGCTTAGTTAACTCTTACGTAGGCTTGCTCTATATATCGTGCGTCGGCTTTAGGGGTTTTCGTAAGTTGCGGCTAATCCATTACGGCAGATCGAGGATTATAAACCCCGTTATAGCATTATCATCACGCCGACAAAGATGGGAAAATATTACGAAAATATAAGGCTGACAAATGAATTATATCCTTAGTTAAGTGTGTTCCTATATTCCGGACGTATAATGCCTCTAACATTATGCGCTAGCTATTTTTAGTGAGTATTCATTAATATCTCGGATATATAGAAATCTTAGGTGCCAGCACCACCTTATCTAAGAACGAGACGATTAGAAACTAGACATCCCTAGCCTTACCCCGATTGGCTTCGAGCGATAGGTTACCCTCCTTATCTAGGCTCATCCTGAAGAAGAGTATAAAAGGCTTCGAAAGGTTATTCTTAATGTGCCGATTAGTAATCCGGACAATACAAAAGAGAGGTTTCCCAAAGAGATTCTAAGGACGTTATTCCCGGTATACAAAGACTGCAGAATCCGTGATCGTATTGAATATACCATCTCGGAATACGCCGCCGTTAAACACCATCCGGACTCGAACTAAGAAAAGCCTTAACCTCCCCGTAACCCGTTATTTCGCACGCCGAGGATCGACGGCCGGTGTTGCGGTTTATAGAACCGTCATCGATATATTAGATTCGTTCTACCCGAAACTTGTTGGGGTACTAGTTAATATCTCAGACAATAAGCTGCCACTAAGAAGGATTAACCGAATTACATATGCTAATGACCATCGCTAGGTGCAACTTAGCCATTGCGTTTCTTCTTTAAGACCGACTATGATTTCTAAAACATCTCCAGTAGCATTAGCAATCACTTAGATAGCATATGAAATTATATTCCCCGGCGATTTTGATATCCTAAGGGTTTATACATTGACTACCTCTAGTATACGAATTTCAACAAGTGCTTTGTTTCGCAATTCGTGTCTAGGAAGCTATGTAATCTCCCCTAATATCTTATATTCTTTCCCTTCCCTCGTCCGTCTCTTTGCTAAGGATCCCTATATTCCTATTTCTACACTTCAGCCGATAATCGGCTTAGGAGGAGGATGTATGGCCGGCTTCGCCGGTCGACTATACCTTATCCTAGACTGCAGACGGAGTAATATGTAGAGTGTCGGAGAGGACG
>JAABUI010000593.1_pt1 | contig 25360 bp, 33 predicted proteins | sample 5559111 | NCBI WGS metagenome assembly JAABUI01 (sample SAMN10711870, study PRJNA513365) | rock metagenome | isolation source: Antarctica rocks | place: Antarctica: Victoria Land, Buttleship Promontory
CAACGCGGCCACATCACGCCAACGGGTGGAGGTGCCCACCTTGGTGTCCACATCGAAACCGGGCAACGCGGCGGCGAGCTGGCGCAACAACGATCGCACCTCGTCAGCGTCGGCGCCGCCCGCCACGATCGAGGCCACCACCGCCTGCTCGTCGGTGATGTGATGCACCGGGTTCGCCGTGCCCAGGCGGTGCGCATACCAATTCAGCACCCGTTGGCGTTCGCGGCGCGAGGCCGGGCGCGCCACGATCGCTACCCACTGACCCGCGCGCATCGCCACCACCAACCGGCGCGATACCTCCGAGGGATCCGCACCGGCCTGCACATCGCGGGACGCCACCGACGTCGGATGCGCCCGCAACCATCCCACCGACCCCACCCCGTCCAGCGCGGGAAGCTCCGCCATCGGCTCCGCCCGGGCGGCCACCGTCTGCGCCAGGTGCAGCGCAGCCTGATCCGCCGAGGAACCATCGGAGGTCACCAGGTACCCGGCCATCCCCCGATCATCCCGAACACACACCAAGGTGACCGTGCCCGACTCCGAGGCGGCAACCGCGAAAGACTGAGCCCGACGCACCACGTTGGCCGGGTCCGGGGACGCCCCGCCGGCCCGAACGAACCTCCACACACGAGTGGTATCAGGTGTTCTCATGCAGGAGAACATGCGCAGAATCACACCAGCCGTCCCGGTCCGAACAGATGCGCAGAAATATCGCCGGAAAACGGCCCGCGCGGACACACCCAGATCGGACAAAACACCCCGTAGGGCCGCGCTCCCGCAGCGCCCACTTTCTCCGAAAGCCTCCGCTGCGCTGCGGCACGGGGGTGGTCGACGTCGAAACGTCTCCGGGATGGTGGTTCGCCGTGGCAACGGCAGTGGGAAACAGGTGGTGTCTGTTCCGGTGTCACTGATGGTGTGTGCGGGGAGCTCGGATTGTCCTTCGGGTGGTGTCGCGGCGGCAGTGTTGTGTCCTTGCGGGGTGTGCACTGTCGGTGCTGGTGCTTGCTCAGCAATGATGTGTGCGGCACCGCGAAAATGTCCTTCGGGTGAGGGCCTGCGGCAGCAATGAAGCTCTGACCTGCGGTGGCAGTCCCCTGCCGGGAAGGTGTTGACCCTGCCGCGGGTGTTCGAGTCCCCAGCTCCGCTGGAGTGGAACCAACCGGTTGCCCCCGGCAAGGTTGGTCCCTGGTTGGGTCGAGCACGCTGGGCTGGGGAGAACATCATGCCGTGGGGGTCGACCCAGTGCGCCTTGCCGGGGGCAACCGAACCCCGGTTGAACTGGCCCGTTGCCCTGGGAGAACCACGCCGGGCGAGTGTGCCCCCACGATGAGTGACGATGACAGCGTTGCGCGAAAAACACTCGACCGCTCCGCGGCGACAACGCTCCGCGATGATCGCGGTGACCCGTCGAGTGTTCGCAGCAGCACCGCTCGCCCAGCGCTGTGGCTCCGCCCCAACCCCGGCTCCGCGATGATCCCCAGCTGGGTGAAAGCTCCCCGCCTCCGCAACGGTGCGCCTGCTCGGCGCACCGGCACGCTCCGCGCAGAGCAACGACACGCTCCGCGCCACACCGAAGGCGCAACGCCCGCGCCCCGCAAACGAAACGACACCGAAAAGAACCCGAACCGCAGACGGACACCGCAGGTGCCAGAAACGAAAAGACCCCACAACGAACCAGACCGACACCGTGCACCGCAGGTGCAACAGAAACGAAAAGAAACACCGCCGCCGCAGGCAAGGACCGACAACGCCCCGAACCCGGAAAGACCCGAACCGACGCGACGACGCGCCAGCGGCGGAGCCTCATCTTTTACCCGGTTTTTCGGCTTCCGGTTCCCAGTTCGGCTAGCGCCGGACCTTCGTCGCTGGCGCGCCGTGCCCAGACGAGCTGGGGCGGTTGTGGTGGGTGGTGCCCCGACGGATCGGGTGGGCGGCCACGCTGGTGACGACGGCGACCTGAACGAAACGGTGAGCGGGTCACCGTGGGTGACGCGGGCTCGGCCGGACACATAGACGTCATCACCCACCGAAGGAGACCACCATGACGACTCGACAGATCGACACCATCATCGGCTACACCAAGTGCGCGAACTGCCACCTGTTCGTGGAGCCCAACCACGGGGCCGATCCCGACGAGGCACAGTGGATTCACCTCTCGCGCGGGGACGACGCCGACGAGGAGATCGAGAGCACGCACGACGCCGAGCCGAGCGCAGAGTCCCACCCGATCGACTGGTGGCGCGCCAACGGACCCGCAGCCATGCGCGCCCGGTTCACCAACACCTGAGCGAGCGGTGAGCCGGGCCACCGTGGGTGACGCAGGCTCGGCCGGCGCCCCACCGGCAACGTGTTGGCCTTCGTCGTCGGCGTGGTGGATCACGAAGGTGCTTGTGGCCAGAAGGCCGAACATTCGCAACCGTCGATGTTGTCGACATTCACGCACGGGCAGGTGAGCCACTCCGACTTATGGTCCTCGAAGACGTGTCCGCAGATGCACGTCCTCTGAGCGTCCGTGAAGCCACCACTCCGTCCCCCGTGAAACAGCCACCAACATTCGAACGGATCTGTGCCAGAAGTTGTTGGAGTGTTGGTGGTCGTCGGGTCGTTCGCCATCACAAAATCCGATCTTCGGTGGACGACGTGCCCCGAAGACCGGGGCTCATCGCGGGAGCGGTGATGGTCATTCCGCACCGTCCGAGCGCGGGTCGGCGAGAATAGCTTCGGCCATCAGTGCACGTACGCCGCAGATGTACGTGGGCTGATCAGTGTCGGCGTAGGTCCGCCACTCAACGCCGGTCGACACCACCGGCAGCAGGCCCCGCGTGCCCGGCTCAGGGGACTCACCCACCGGGGTCAGAGTGGGGGTGGCGTAGGCAGCGAGGACAGCGGCAGTGATGCGCTCGATCTGATCTTTCACGAATGGGTCGTCCGTGGGCCACTCCTGGCCCTCCGCGCTCGCCGCCTCACGCAGCGTCTGCCCCGACGTCGGACCGTCCTGCTCGGCCCAGCGGATGGTGACGTCGTTCAACTGAGGGAAGTGGTCGTAAACCCCGCCTACTGGAACAGGGGTCATCCAATTCCCGTCGTCCATCAGCATCGCTCCGGTGCATTCCTCCTCGTCCTGCTCCACCACGATGGTTGAGTACAGGCCCGGCACGTCGGGCAACGGCCGTTGCTCTCGCTCCAGGCGGTCAGCTCGGGCGCGTAATTCGCGACGTACGTCGTCGTCGCTTGCGGTGTCGCCCACCCACGCGTCCGCTGCTCGACGGAACAGATCGGAGGTTGTCTCGGTGCTCATCTCAGTTATCCTCCTCGCCGGTGGTGCCGGTTTCGGTACCTTCACCACCCATGTGTCCGGCCGGGCCGGTGTCCACCGCGCACTCAGGCCCACTCGGTCACGAGAGCACATGGTGCGCCGGCGCCCCACCAGCAACGTGTTGGCCTTCGTCGTCGGCGTTGGGATTCCACGGGTCGCGGCACACCCCCTCACCTTCCGGCCCCCACACGGTGAGCTCGATAGGTGAGCCGCAGGTGACGCACAAGCCGCCGAACAACCCGTAGGTCGCGAGCTGCTCCGCGGTGAGGGCTGTGTGCCGCTCGTTGCGAGGCGTCTCCCACACCCGGTCGCACCGATCGAGCTCGGGTGCGGAACTCCGATCGTGCTCGAACACCCAGCCGTCCCGAACATCAGCGACCAGGGCGTCGGGAACGCGATGGCCCCGGTACCACACACCACCGTCGGGTTCGTCCTGCTCCACCACGATGTCGGGGACGCCGTGAACGGTGGCGAGGGTGAGGGCGATCGGAGTTCTCACAACGACGCTCCCAGCTCGGCGGTGATCTCCTCGTGGACGAACGCGCGGAAATCCTTACGGGTCATCGCAGCAGCCCACTGGGCTCGCGCCCGGGTGAGCGCCTCGAGACGCCATCCGCGCCGAAACGGGCGCTCCCCCCGTTCGCCGCCACACCATGTGTCGCCGCACCCGAGGCAGGTGAGGATGTCGTCGTAGTAAAGGCCGGCGTGGGACTGCACGAAACGACGCCGACGCTGACAGCTCGGGCACTGCAACACCCGCCGGCACGCTGCCACAGCTCCACCACAGATAATCACGTCGCTCATACCCAGCATGTGTGCGGTGCTGCAGGTGTGCACCGTGACCGGACGGACACCCCGACTCCCCTCACCAAACATGGTCAGCGGTGTAACCGGGTCATGGGCGAGGCCAAATCCGTCGGTGACCTCACCCGGTCGGGTTGGTGACCGTGTTCCATACCCCGGTCAACATGTTGTGATGGGCTTGGGTGTAGCCGTACCGTCCGACCAGGTCACCGACTGTTGCGGCTGCCATCGCGTCCCGCACCCGAATCGGGATCGCCATCAGGTCACTCCCATCCCGGATCGCCGGGGACGTGGTGAACACCGGGTTGGCCGCGGCGTCGTGCACCGCTCCGTACGCCGCGTAATGCCCCACATCCAACGCCCGACTGATCATGGTGTCGCGCCCCGACGGGCGTGCTGCGAACACCGCCACCCGGTACGCACGATCAGTACGGAACTTGTTTCGTGTTTTCTCTATAAGAGTGAGCAACTGGTTGGGGGTGAAAGACTGAACGGCGCGCACCACCGTCATCACCTCTTCCCACCGCAGACCGAACACGTCCGCGAGCATCGTCTCCGTGATGTCGGTGGACCGGAGTGCCGCGAGGACCTGCTTCTTGGTGCGACCTCGTTCGTCGTTCCACCACTCGTTCTGGCCGCGTGCGGTAAACACTGTTTGAGCGATCATGCAGTCACCCGGGCGGGTGGCCGCAAGCCGCAAACCGCCCGTCAAACCAAGCCGCCAACTGCCCGTCGAAATCAGACGCCCGTCCTCGGCTTGCTCGCTGTGCTGAACCCAGCCGCGCTGTTCAATCAGATCCGCTGCACGGCTGGGGAGGCCGCGCAGGTCGTCGGTCATCACGGTCGAAGAACTCGGTGAGTCGCTCATACCCGGCATGTGTGCGGTCCGGGGTGCGTGCACCGTGACCGAGTGGAAGCTGTTCAGTCCGGGAACAACTCCCCGAAGCCGGTGTAGGCCAGGCGACGCTCGGTGTGCGGGTGCACCTCGTCGTGAAGGACCCTCAGCAAAGTTGCCGGGTCGGCCACCCCAGCGGTGATCGCCGTGATGATCTCCTCGGCGCGGGGGCCGGGCTCATCGGATCCGGGGTTCCCCCACTGGGCGGCGCACACACCATGGGCGTGCAGCAACCCGCGGGAAATCACTGCAACACGTCCGGTGCGCTCCGAGGACGCCGCGGCTGACCAGCGAACAGCGCTGCGCAGGTGCCGTCGGGTGCGTTGCGTGGCGGTGGCGGTGGCGATGTCAGCGGGGGACCGGAGATCGCCGACCAGACCCAGGATCGCGGTGGGTGTCCGCTCGGACCGGTAGGCGAGCAGGGAAGTGAACCGCGCCGACAGGGTCATGAACGCGAGCCGGTTGGTGGGGGCCAGAAACCGGGCCGCGGCATCGAAATAGACGGTCGAGCACGCGGTGGTGTAGTCATCCATCGGATGCGCCCCCGACGTGAGCACCACCCGGTGGCGTAACGCCAATTCGAGGAAACGCTCGGCGAGCTCATCCGCGCGGGCCCGGGAGATCTGTGCTAGTCCTGTCCTGTTCATGCCCGCTATGTGCGCGGCCGCGCTGCGTCCACCGTGTCGGTCGCTGCATCCTCGTCATCATCGGGGGCCACCATCCCGAGACCGTCGAGGAGCTCGACGAGAACAACAGCTTGATGCCACACCAGGTTGCGTTCGTCGCACGGCTCACCGCAGTCGCAGCGCTTCGCCTCGTACCCGGGTTCGTGGTGGTACAGCTGGTGGCCCCCGATGGTGTCGGCGATGACCTCGGACAGTTCGTCCCGGCACGGTGGGATGGTCAGCGCCGCGCTCATCGGGCTGCCCGGTTGTGCCCGGTGGTGGTGTGCCGAAACGTCGGCCGAGATGAGGTGAGGTAGCGCTCGGTGATTCTCATGCTCGTGGTGTGTGCGGGGACCCTCCAGTTCATCCCGATGAGCCGAGCACGACCGGGCACCTCAACAGTGATGGGTGCTCCCGCACTCCCGGGGATACGGGCACACAAGCGCAAGATCGCGCAGAAGGTCGAGGTCGGCCACCCCGTCCCGGATCGCGGAGAGCACCTCCACCCCGACCAGCCAGCTGTCCGGGGCCCAGGGATGCGCCCAGTCCGTGGCACCCCACACCATGGCGAGACGGAAACCTTCGGCTCGGAACGACTCGATGCTCCGTTCGAGGTCGAGGGCTTTCGTCCGCTGCGTGTGCTTGCGGGCCACGGTTACGATGTCCGCTTCGCTTGTCTCGGTGTTCCCGGCGAGCTCGCGCAGTTCGTCGACCAGCTGGCTGCGCGGTGCACTCCAGGACTCGATGGGGTGCACCGCCTCGGCCCGATCCTGCACCGACCGTGCGTGCGCCTGCACCGCTTTGAGTAAGTGGGTGCGGAGCTGGAACTCCGACATCTCGCGGGAGATGGGCTCGGGACTACGCAAGTGCTCCACCGACTCCACCGCCATAGTGAGCGCAAAATCGAGTGCGGAACTCGATGCGCACCGGGTCCAACGAGGGGCGGTGGGACCCGTCACCGCTCCGTACAGGAACGTAGCGGTGGCCTCCAACGCATCGGGGTTGTCGGGGATGAGGAACGCCGCCGCGCAGCAGGCGGCCCCCACCACGGTGGCGTCAGCGCGCTCGCGGTGGCGTTCGGAGTCGGCCTCGTCGGCGAAAGTGTGGTTCATGGCGGCACGCAGCAACAAGTGCTTGGCCCGGTGGGTGGCCCGCTCGTAGGTGATCGACGGGGTGTGCTGGGTGGTCATACCGAAGACGTGTCCGGCCGTCGGGTCGTCGTCCGTGCCACCGGTTGGTCCTGCCGGCATCGGCGGCCGGGACGGTGCACCCAATGCCCGTGCCGATCGCGGCACAGGGTTCCCTCTGCGATAGCGGCCAGCACCCCCATATTCGTGGTGCCGTCGGTGACCGCGAACATCAACTGCGCTCCCGCGGCCCGCGCGAGCATCACATCGGTGTGCGCGGTGTGCGCTGCGGCGAAGACGAATCCGTCGCGTCGGCCGAGAAACGTCGAACGCTGCTCACTCGGCTCCCGATAGTTCATCGCCACCTCGGCGTGCGCGTTGAGCGCGTTCCGCAAGGCCGAGGTGACCGCGGCAGCGACGGAAAGGCCCGTCGCCGTGTCGGCATGTTCGCCTGCGGCGGCGGAGGACGCGGTGAAGTAGGCGCGTCGATACGGGTCGTGGCGGTGCTCCACGGAGGGCGCGTCCATCTGGAGCCCAGGTACCCCCTCGAAGACGGGGACACCTGCGCTCCACGGGAGGTTCGGCTTGGGTGCGGTGGGCGTCAGTAGTTTCATACCCACGATGTGTGCGGCGGTGCTCACATCACCCGCGTTCAAGGCGACGGAAGCCGTGTGTCTTGGGATCAGCGGGAATCATCTCGACGGTGACCGCCGTGAGCGACACTGCGGAGTGTGCGCAGGTCTGTTACCCCGATGTCCAGCGCAGAGCACAGATCCCCAGGCAGGTTGCCGGTGAGCTGCGACTCCGGACACGCCCACCGGGTTGCGGCGAACAACACCCCATTGCGACGCCCGAGCGTGAGCCACTGTGCAGCCGATTTCTCCGACAACGGAACCGTCGGCGCGGACAACAAGGTGAGGTAAACCGCGGCACGAAGATTTCGGTCCAACTGCGCCTGCGCTGCGGTGTGCGTAACCCCGCCGAGGCGGCGGAGATGCTGCACCGACTCCAGCATCTCCGTGCGGGTGTCGGGGTTGTTGGCGGGATGCTGGAGAAGGCACTGGTGCAGAGCATCGGTGATGATCTCGGTCGCGTTGTCGCCCACATCGGGGGCGAGGAAGGTGGCTACGGCGTACAGCGAGGTCTGCGCCAACCCGGTGAAATACGCCTTCTGAGTGCTGTCAGAGCCGATCGAATCAGCAGTGGCCCGGTAGCTGATCGCAGTTCCGAGCAGTTGCGCGGCGTGCCGGGTGGCCAGTTCCCGAGGCAGGTCGGTGGCAGCAGTGTCCATGGCCAAGATGTGTGCGGCTACTGCGGCATCACCCGTGCCAGTGCCCGGCAATCGCCCGACGCCGACCTTCACACCGGCGGATACTCCAAGTCAAGAGGACTTACCAGGGACCGCCGTCGAGGGCTTCCCAATCGACCGGACCTCGCCTCTCGGCGTCCGCCTTGCGCCGGCGTGCGGACAAAGACCAGTCGACCGCCGTCCCGGTCATGTCCGCACCCTCTGCTGTGGTCCTGCGTGGCGTGAAGAAAGCCGCTGAGGCCTCAAGCACCAGCCGTCCGTCGTCGTCGCGCTCCTGCACCGTCACTTCAAGCATTGTGGCAGTCTAGGTGCCACGAGGAACACCGCCCTTCGAAGGGTGTCGACGTGGGTTACTCACCAGCGGCGAAGCTGTAGTGATGCACCGCTGGTGGCCAGTTCCACCTCCGGTACTCGCAGCCGGAGGCGAAGTCCACGTCGACGTAGGGCAGCGGCAGCTCCACGAACACTGTTCCCCAACGACCGTGCAGGTACAGCCGAGGTGGGCAGTGGAACTGGGTTCGGCATTCGTCGCCAGGCAGAACGCCGCACAGGTGCACTCGCATCTGCCCGATCATTCCCCACGGCTTGGCTTTCCCTCGGGCTGCACGGTGCCCGGGGTGAACGTGCCTACACTTTTCGTGCCCGCCATCACCCTCCGTGGTCAGGATGCTCATGTTCCGGACTCGTCGCCGCCCCGGCTCACCCACCCGAGGACGAGCCCGGGCAGGAACCTTGACCGGGCTCGCCGTCGGTGGGGCCGCTCTCGCCGCGATCGTGGCCCCACTGGCCTACGGCTCACCCGGCGGTGGCTCCCCGTGGTCGCAGTTCGGCCACGACCCTGCGCACTCCGGGGTCGCCAACACCGAGCAGGGGCTGACCCCGGACAGTGTGAACCGGCTGCGGTCGCTGTTCGGCGCGCAGCTGCCGGGCACCGCGGACGGGCCGGTGACCTACCTGCCCGGTGTGCCCACCCCCGCCGGCGGCAAGGACCTGGTGTTCACCACCAGCAGGGACGGCTGGATCACCGCGGTCGACGCCCACACCGGCGGGGCGGTGTGGTCCCACCAGAACGGGCCCAGGAACTGTCACGTCAACAACGGCGGATCGCCGTGCTACACCACGTCCACCCCGGCGGTGGACCCCGGTAACCAGTTCGTCTACGCCTACGGCCTGGACGGCAAGGTGCACAAGTACGCGGTCGGCAACGGAGCCGAAACGATCGGTGGGGGCTGGCCGCAGGTAGCCACCCTGAAGCCCTACGACGAAAAGAACTCCGGCGCACTGACCATCGCCACCGCGCCCGGCGGGCCGTACCTGTACTCCGTCAACGGCGGTTACCCCGGTGACGGCGGCGACTACCAGGGCCACGTCACCACCATCAACCTCGCCACCGGCGCCCAACACGTGTTCAACACCCTGTGCAGCGACAACCCGGGGCACATCGGCCCCAACGGCTGCAATCAGCGCCAGTCCGCGGTGTGGGCACGCGACGGGGTCAACTACGACGCCGCCACCAACAAGGTCTACTTCGCCACCGGCAACGGACTGTTCGACGGGGTGCACAACTTCGGCGACTCGGTGCTGGCGTTGAACCCGGACGGCACCGGGGCCGATGGTGGTCCGGTGGCCAGCTACACCCCCACCGACCAAAGCGGGCTGAATGGGGCGGATGCCGACCTGGGCAGTACCTCCCCGGCGCTCGTGGCCGCACCCGCCGGGTCCGGACTTCCCCACCTGGCGGTGCAATCCGGCAAGGACGGGCAACTACGGCTGCTGAACCTGGACAACCTCAGCGGGCAGAACAAGGTCGGCAGCCTCGGTGGTGAGCTGGCGAAGATTGCCGTCCCCCAGGGCGGGGAAGTCCTCACCCAGCCCGCCGCGTGGACCGCCCCCGACGGCTCGTCGTGGGTGTTCGTGACCAACGGCAGCGGCATCTCCGGACTCAAGGTGATCTCCACCACCGGCCGGCCGGCCCTGGTCCCACAGTGGACGATGGGCTCCGGAGGTACCTCACCCATCGTGGTCTCCGGGGTGGTGTACTACCTCACCAACGGGGGCGCTCGAGCGCTCGACCCGACCACGGGACGTCAACTGTGGGCGGATAGCTCCGGCACCGTGAACCTGCACTGGCAGAGCCCCATCGTGGCAGGCAGCTCCCTGTACTACCCGGACGGCAACGGCAAGCTGCGGGCATTCACTGTCTCGGCACAGACCCCGCCGCCGCTCCCACCCGCGAACGGAGTGCACGGCGCCATCGCCGACCACTACTACGGCACCCCCGGGTTGGCGGCCCTGTTCGGACCGACCACCACCCCCGAGCTCACCACGCCCGACACCGTCGGCCGGTACAACCATTTCACCGGCGGTGACGGCGGATCCATCTACTGGACCCCCAACACCGGGGCATGGTCGGTGCACGGGGCCATCCGCGGGCACTGGGAAGCCCTGAGCTGGGAACGCGGCCCGACGGGGTACCCACTCACCGATGAGCGCACCACCCCCGACGGTGTGGGCCGCTACAACCACTTCACCGGCGGAGACGGGGCATCCATCTACTGGACCCCGGCCACCGGGGCGCAACTGGTGCACGGCGCCATCCGCAACCAGTACGCGTCGATGGGCTGGGAGCTCAGCTCACTGGGTTACCCGATCAGCGACGAGTTCGCAATCCCCGGCGGACGGCGCAGCAACTTCGCGCACGGGTTCATCACCTACCGGTACTCCGATGGGGCCATCACGGTCGGGTAACTGAGCGGTGCGGGACTCTAGGCGGCGTCCTCGATCGCCGACCACAGCCCGTCCCGCACCCAGATGCGACCATTCGCGTCGTCCATCAGGTCCAGGTGCAGGATGTCCTCGCACGCACTGAGCAACGCCGCGTCGAGGTAGCTGGGCAACACACCGTTGTCCCCGACGGCGCTGCGCTGCGCCCGCATCGTGGCCACGATGTTCGCCATCTTGTTCCCGAACCGCTTGGCGAGCATCGCGAACGCGGCGCGACCTGCATTCAGGTAGTCCTGCTGGGACACCCCGGTGGCCGGGGAGGTTCCGGCCAGGTCCTCCGATGCGCTCACATAGGCCACCTGATTGGCCGTTCGCTGCTGCAGGGGCACCACCTGCAGCGACCGTTTCGGCCGCGGAGTGGGACGGGGAATCGGTGGTGCCAGTGCCGGATTCGGGGCCGGCTCGAGCTCAGACTCGGAAGCTGTCGAAACGGGCACTGCTGGATCCGTCAGGGTCGGGTCGGGAACTGCCTGATCCGCGCGCGTCCCCGAATCCACCACAGACTCGGTCTCCTCGTCAGGGACAACGCACCCGCCGGGCTCGAGCGGAGACTCCTTCACCGTGGCGAAGGTGCGCGCCCAGTCGGCGTCGAACAACCGGTGGGCGTCGGAGACGCGAACCAAGGATCCAGCCTGGGAGTGACACCCCTCCTCGGTGGCCACACCCCACAGGTGCATGGTGAGTCCGAACTGGCCTGCGTCGTCGAACTCTTCGAGCAGGTCGGCGTCTCCGGAGACCAGGATGATGTCGGTGACCGCTTTGTTCGCGGACAACGCGGTGAGGTCCCGCTGGATGAGGCGGTCCACACCCTTCTGCTTGCCGTCGCGCATGTTCCCCAACCGCAGCTTCACCTGCGGGGTCTGCCCGAGCACACGGTGTCCGTGACCGGGGATCAAGTTGATGGCGCCGTCATACCAGTAGACGCGCAGCACCTCCAGCCCTTCATCGTTGGCGGCGCGCAGCAGTGCGTGCACCGCATCGACCCCATGGGTACCGAGGGTGACCGCCCCACGAGCGGGCGCCCCGGTGAGGACAAACGCGGCCTGGGCACACAGGTAGCCGACGTCGACGAGGATGGCGACGGTGCGGCGGACACGGATATTTGCCGACGGGGAAGGCATCGGGCGGGAGGAATACGACGGTGACGTGGTCATGACGGGATGCTCCATTCTCAGATGCCGGCACAGGGCCGGTATGCCAGGAATGTGTGCGGCCCACCTGCCGTTACCCGTGTCGGACCAAAGTGTCGGTGCGGTACGGCCGCCTTCTGACAGCCAACACCGACCGCACCCGACCGGAGATCACATGCTTGGCGAGTGACGGAAGCCGCGTCCGTGAGGGCGAGGAGGAGTCGCGGCACCCGTCCAGTGTGGAAGAAGATTCGGTGGCTCACCTGTCTGCGATGCGAGAATCGTCCGAATTGTCGGTGACCAACTTTATCCTTGGGCTATGAGTCAGAAGGTTGCCATCCGCCGGGTGCGGGTGCACGGCTCGGTGTACTTGGGCGTCGTGGACGACCCTGTCACCGGGCAGGCCGCTGACGAGTGGTCTGCCGACCCGGCGGTGGTGATGAGTTGGCTGTGCTCGGGGTTTCAGGCCCGGTTCAACCAGCACCGCTCCACCCGGTGCAAGTACGTGCACCAAGATGGTGAGCGGGTGCTGAATGCGGCCGGGAAGCCGGTGTTGGTGCCGATCGGGTCCAGCGTCACCGACATTTCCGACAAGAACGCCCGACTGTTGTACCCGCACCTGGCGGCGTTGCCGGCGATGGTGATTCAGGCGGCGGAGAAGGTTGAGCGCACCGACTGGTTTGCTGCCACCAAACGCCGGGCCACCAACGTCGCCGCAGGCCGACGGGCGGGGGCGATGCCCTGGTTCCGTAGCCGTAAGTGCGGTGTCGAACGATTCGTGTGCTGGTTCAACGGCGGAGCCAGCGCGGTGTTCGCCCGCACCGGGAGACGCTCGGGGGTGGTTACCCTCACCGGGGCCAACCCGGCCGCGAAGCGCGGTCCGGCACAACGGTGCTGGTTCAAGGTTGTGCTGCACGTTCGGCTGTCCCAACCGATTAGGGACTACACCTCGGTGCGGGTGAACTGGACCCGCCGCGAGCTGGTGTTCGTCAACGCATCCCTACCGGTCACCCGACGGGGACACACCGGGGAAGCTCGCGGGTTTGATCGGGGTGTGACCCACTCCCTCGCCGATTCCACCGGCCGGTTCTATGACGCCCCCAATGTCACCGCCCTGGTCAAGTCCCGGGTGTTCCATCAGCGGAAGATGGCGAAGTCCCGCCTCATCGCCGCCCGCCAACACCGCCAGTTCTGGGAATCAACCCGCTACCAAGCCCACAAGACGGCGGCGGGTGCTGCGCAAGCGAAGGCCGCCCGGATCATGAGCGACTGGCGCCAGCAAACCTCGACCGCGATTGTGCGGGACTGCGACCTGGCGGTGTTCGAGGATCTGAAGCTGGCGAACATGACCCGCAAAGCCACAGGCCCCGGTGCCGCCCAGAAACGAGGGCTGAACCGGGTATTGCTGGTCACCGGGCTCGGTGAGCTCGCCGCCCTGGTGCGGCAGAAGATGCTTCGAGCCGAAGGAATCTATCTGGCCGTGAACCCGGCCTACACCTCTCAGCGTTGCCACCAGTGCGGGCACACGGCGAAGGAAAACCGCGAAAGTCAAGCGGTGTTCCGATGCCAACAGTGCGCCCACACGGCCAACGCTGACACCAACGCCGCCAAGAACATTCTTGACGACGGATGTGTTTTATGGGCCAGGGAATCCGAGCAATCGGCCGGTGGCAACACCGGTGGCCCAGCAGGGAGCAAGAGTGAGACCGACCCCCGCATCCGCGGGTTTGACACCTCCGTGTCGACGGCATCTGCGATGAACTGCGAACCACCTAGCTTCGCTCACGCGGGGATCTAGGAATCCCCTTCCGTAAGGAAGGGGAGGATTTCAAATGTCCGGGTCGGACGGGTCGATCCAGTCGAACTGGTCGTTGCGGAAGATGTGCCCTGTGGCAACTCCGCGCAGCGTGTCCAGGTCGTCGATGCCGTCGGCGACCGCGTAGTACACGGCGTCGCCCTGCGGGGACATCTGGGTGGCGGTGGGGTGGGCGAACACGGCTGACAAGTCCGCCGCACCATTGCGGACCCCCAGCGCCCGCCACTGGGCGGCGGACTTGTCAGCTGAAGCAACCTCCGGTGCTGACTGGTGGTGGGCGGCGAGGGCGGTCCGCAGACTGTCATTGAGATGCTCGTAGGCCGCAGCCTGGGTCAGCGGGCGCGGCGGGGCCTGCGGTGACGGGTCGAGGTCGGCGGCGGCGGCGCGGGTCACCTCGGAGTACCCGGCGAAGTACTCGCGTTGCGACACGTCGTCGGAGGAGCGCGACTGCTGGGCGAGCGTGTCCGCGTCGTGACGTAGAAGTTCGGACCGCCGGCGGGTGTCCGCGGCCGACAGCGCTGGCGCGGCGGCGGGTTGACTGGTCACGAGCTCGATGTCGGGTTCGTGGTGGTGGGTGGCGGCGAACTGACCGCCTGCGGGGACACCGGGGGAGACGCGGCTCGGGGTAGTCATGCCCTGAGTGTGTGCGGCACTCAGGGCATGACCACCTGGTGGTGGCGGTGTTGTCCGTCGGTAACCATCGCCCGGTCAGGCGGTACCGCACCACATCGGACCGTGCCATGCAGGTCCCATTCCCCTTCCGCACATCGCCAACACGGAGCTGTGTGGTCGTCGGGCTCGCCGCGGTAGGGCCTGGTGTGGGAGACGCGCAGATGCCCGCACCAGCACACGGCGTTCTCGTGGGCAATGGTGGCCGCCCGCTCACGGGTTTCGATGCGGGCCCGGTTCGCGGCGCGGCGCCGCGCCACCCGGCTCTCGACCCCGACCCCGGAGTGATCCTCGACGCTGGAGGTGCTCATGCCCGACGATGTGGGCGGCCCGGGTCAGGTCGACCGTGGCGGACGCTAGGAACCGTCGGAGAGGCGGCCGTGTTCGTCACCGAACATGCCGACGATGACGTCGGTAGCCCCCTGGCCGAGCTCCGGGCTGGTGAACATCCGGGTCAACACATCACGCTCGGTCTCCCCGGGCTCCTGGGTGATCTCGTTGATGTGCGGCAGCAGCTTGTCCAGCACCTCCTGCTCCCGCAGGTGCGCCTCCATCACCGCCGCCATCACATGCGCCTCACCGGGATCGGTGATCTGGCCGTACTCGTTCGTCTGTTGCATCTCAGACCTCGCTGTCCGTGCCGGGGCGGGTGGTCTGCGTGGTGTCGATCAGCCGCACCACCACGTCCCTGCTGCCCTGTCTGCGCGGGACCGGCCAGGGCCTGCCGCTTTCGACCCACGCCCTTCCCTCCGAGCTTGTGCGCCACGCCTTCATGGCAAGGATGTGCTCGCGCACGAAGACATCGGAGTGCTGTCGCCGGACGTGCTGGGACAAGCTGCGTTTGTTGGCCAGCGTCTTGTTGCAGGCCTCGCAGACCGCGGGCATGGCTTTCTCCTTCTTTACGGCACCGGCGCAAGGCCGGCCGGTGTGCTCCAGGAATGTGTCCGGCCCGCCCGCCATCGCCCGTCACGGGCCAGGATGTACGCGTGTGTACGTGCATACGTGCGTACAGGGCAATCAGCTCTGTTCCATCAGGGTGTCGTCCACCGCCAGCTCACCCCGCCCGGCAGTGGACCGGGAGACCACCGGCGAGTCAGCGAGTACCGATAGATTCCGCAGTCACTGAGCACGGCGGAGCGCTCCGCCACCGGATCGTTCACGGCGCTGCTGCTGACGGTGATGGAAAGTGGACGGCCGTGCTGCGCTCGGCAGTATTGCGATCGGCCAAGCCCCGCAAGATCTGGGCTTCCCGGAGCAGCGCCCTGCGTTGATGGGCCTGCTCCGGTGCCACCAGCCCGGCGGCCTGCTCCTCCGAGCGCTGGGCACGGTGGAGCAGGACAGCATCGAAAGGGTTCGGCGTACTCATGGCAGTCCTTTGCGTGTGCGTTTTGATCGGGTCGAGGAGTCAGTCGGTGAGCCGCCGGTGCAGCGGCCCCGCCCGCCGGGCATGGTGCACCAACTCCGCATCCGGAACCCAACGCCACTCGTCTTCGCACCGGCAGGACGCGGTGATGGTGGCCAGCACTGCGTCGATGGCACAGCCGTACCACGCCGAACACCACGCCGGGTTCGCCTCCACCACCACCCACCTATCAGTAAGCCGGTCGAAACCGACATCCAGCACATACGCCACAGGCTGGGCCGCCCCGAGAGATGCCACCGCGGTGCGCGCGAACGCGGTGGCGTCAGCGGTGTTCACCGCGGCCAGCGTTGCCTCGTCCAGGTCGTAGAAGGTGAGGTCGCCGAGGAGGTACGGGCTCACCGTGAGCACTGCCCCCTCCAGCACATAGCAGCGGAACTCGACGGACAGATCCAGACGGGTCGGCGTCCATTGCACCCACGAATCGGGGTGCAGCTCCAGCGCAGCCACCTGATCGGCGGTGTACCAGCCGCCGGGGAACCGTTCGATCTTGGCCTCCGCCGGTTTGCACCAGAACACACCGGTGCGGGGGAGGTGCTCGAGGTCGGTGGCCCGACATGACCCCACCACCCGACCGGACAACTCGACGGAAACAGCGGGCAACCAACCGGGGCCCGGTGCGCTCAACGCAAGGCCGTCCCCCTCACAGTGCAACCGGGTCGCGAACTCAATCGGCATCCACCAGGCGACATCGGGACCCGCCGCCACCGCCGGCCAGAACAATCCCGGCTCACTGGCCGCCACGACGCCGAGGGTGTTGGCGGCCAGCTCGCGCGCCACCCACGACCGCTGGGTCACCACCACCACGGTGGAATCGTGCGTGCCGCTCATGCGGACTCACCGTCTCCCCCGACAGTCTGGTCCAGACGCCGGTCGATGGCCTTATGGTGCAGTGCGATCGCCACCTCGTTCGGGGTCTGGCTGCGGTCCTTCGCCAGCTCGACGACGACGAACTCACCCGCCAAGATCATGCCGTTGAGCAGGTCCACCCGCGAAGTGGTGGCAGACAGGGCGCGAAGAGTGCCCGTGTCGCCGGCGATGTGGGCACGAAACACGGTCGCCCCCAGTGTTCGCAGGTCCTCGACTCCGGCACTGCTCGTCGGTGATGTCGAAGCTGCGTACAGAGCCGGGGACTGCCCGGACAGGACCCGCTGCACATCGGCGACACGGTCTTCGATGCCGGCACTGTTCGTCAGTGGGGTCGGGGCTGCGTACAACGCTGGAGACCTCCCGGACAGAACGCGCTGCACGTCGGCGAAATGCTCATCCAAACCGGGGGAGCCGGGTGGTGGGGTCCTCGGTGGTGGTCGGCGGAGTGCGACCTCGGCGGCGCAGAAATAGATCAGGCTCGCCAGGGCGCAGCACATCAAGGCCACGAAGATGATGAACACGAGCGTGTTGGTCTGCATGACCGTGATGTGTCCGGCCGGGGTTCCATCAATCGTTGTCGTCCGGGTTGCCTTTGCCCAGGAACATGTCCACCGCGGCGTAGTGCAGTGACTCCGCCACCTCCAACGCTGAGCACTCGCGTTGTTTGGCCACCACGAAAGCCAAGGATTCTGCGCTGATCATCAACCCGTCGAGCAGGTCCATCGGTCTGGAGGTGTTGATCAGCACCTGCAGGGTTTCGGCGTCCCCGGCGATGCGGGCGCGCAGAATCGTGGCGCCCAAGGTGCGCAGATCATCCTGGTCGACGCTCTGCTTCACCGGTGGGCTCTGGGCCACCTGTGGACCTACCCGGTGGCCGACCCCGTCGAACCGGTCCAGCCTGCTGAGTTCCGGGCCACCCGAGGCTTCCTGGTCCGGGTGTGGGTATCGGTGTTCCTCATGGAGGCACGCCAATACCAGGAACACGAGGACGATGAGGGCGGCGGCGAGCACCGCGAAGACGATGGTTGTCATGGCCGTGATGTGTCCGGCCCGGCAGGCGTTCCCCCTGTCAGGTCGTCCCCGCCATCAACGGGTCCAGCTTGCTGGACTTTCTTGGCGTACTTAGCTCGCTGGGAATCCTCGAACAGCAAGGCGAACGCAATGGGGATGATCACCACAGCCGCCGGCACGAACGCCAGCCCCAGGTACCCCATGGCAGATATGATTTGGTCCATATCCACCATGTGTGCGGCGGTGTTCGTGTCTTCCCGGACCGGGCATCACCCACTGTGGATGTCGTACCCGTCCCGCAGGATCTCCATGGCGATCTCCCGGACCCGGTTCGTCCCCCGCCGCGCCACCTCGTAGCTGATGCCCATGTCCTCGGCGACCTCGGCGGGGTTACGAATGAACGGGACCTCCGACACCGACGCCCCCACCCAGAGCACCGCGATCTCACCGAGGCGCATGTCCTCCCGGGTGCCCGCGGGCACCCGGGAGCCCGACCGGGTTGCCTCCTCGGTCACCTCGCGGGCCCGTGCACTGACCTGCTCGCAGGCACGGGTCACAGAGGCGACGAACCCGGCGGACTCGGCCGGGTGCAGCACGAAATCATCCCGCAGGTCGACAACGGAGAGCACGGTGTCGTCGATGTTGCGGGACGTCACCGGGGCCAGATCGGCCTCGGAGGCGACCATGCCTTGGCGGACAGCGTCCGCGTACCGCCCATGTGCTTCGGCGTTCCAGGCGCTGATCACCTCGGCATCGGTGGGTTCGCGACCGGTGGTGGCTTGCAGCTTGGCTCGAACGTAAGCCAGCTTCGAAGCCCGCCTGGTCCTGCTGGTCATCCCCGACGCGGGGGTGTACGCACCGGACTCCAGGTAGGAACGAACCCTGCTGTTGGCGGAGACGTACAGCAAGCCCTCCCACCTGGTCGGCAACACCGTGGTGTTCAGATCGCTCAGCATCAGGTACGCCGTCTCGGCGACGAGCTGCGCGATGTCCTCCCGGGAGTCCGGGTGGATACCGAGGCGGCGGGTGAGGCCGACCGCGAAGCGGCGGAACAAATCCATCCGCCGGGTCATGAAATCGTTGATCAAAACTGCCCGGGCAGGGCCCTGGGCCGCGGCGATGGCGCTGAGCTCCTCGGCGGTCTGCGGCTGCGCTTCGTCGCGGGTGGAGAAGCTGGTCACCATGGTGTTCCCCCAGAACGCTCGAGCGGTGCCGGCCGGCGGCGATCGGGTGGCCGGTCGTAGAACGGGTAGCCCGGCCACGGCGGGTCTTCGCGGTTGGTGGCCGTGACGTCGAAGAACGCCGAAAAGCGTGTGCCGCCGGTGCAACGATTGTCCACCAACCACCCGACAGTCAGGCCGGAAAGCTCCGCCTGCGCATGGGTGAACGCGTGCAGGTGGGTCAGCACCTCATCGGCGCGGGTGGCACCCCACCGTGGTTGGGCGGTGAGGACTTGGCGCAACGTCAACCTGCGCAGGGCGCGACCGGAGTCCAACGCGGAATGAACGATGAGCTCCATCGGATTGACCAGCCCGGAGTCCAGCCCGATCAACCATTCCGCCCGTTGCCGGCGGGCGGTGGTGAGGGCGGCGTTGGCGCGGGACAGCGGCACCGGTGGGGGTGGTGGGGTGGGCACGTCGATCACCGCACTTTCCGGGGTTGGGCGGTCTGGGCCCGGCGTTGGGCGTCGACGCGGGAGATGACGGCGTCGTCGTGGTTGGGGACAGCACCCTCGTGGTGGCGTTCGCTCAACGGCCGGGTCAATGCCATCGGGTCGGCGGCGGCGTTGAGCGCTCTCGAGGCACGACGGTGGGACAACATGTCGTAGGGGTAGCGGGTGTTGTACCTGCCCACCAGCTGCTCTTCCATTTCGGCGGTGCTTGCGCCCTCGCTGAGGATGGTGCGCATCATGGCACGCACCTTGGGGCCGATGCGGGGGTCCCCGATCTCGCGCCGAATCTCCTGCTCGGCGTCCCGCTTCAGGGTGGTGAAGATGTAGCGGGACGGTTCGACCTTGCTGAACGTGGCGGGCAGCAGGCACCGGTCGAGGAGGTTGCCGACCAGGCCCTCACCGTCATGTCCGTCCTCGCCGAGCATCAGCCGGGTGGCCACCGCGTCCAACCCCACCGGGTCCAGGACCGCAGGTGCGGCCCGGTCGGGGCGTTCACGGCCGCCGATCTCCCACGCCACCGCGGTGTGGGCGTTGCGCACAGCCCGGTCCACCCACGGCTGCAGCGCCATCAGCGCCTCCCAGCGGGCTTGCCGTCCGTCGGTGACTGCCCGGCGCAGACCCACGACGAGTTGGCGGCGGGTCATCTGCGGGAACTGCGCCCTCGCCCCGATCATCTGGGTGCCCGAGGGGTATCCGGGTTCGCCGGTGTGCGCGGGGTCGATGGACAGCACGGTTTCCCCGGTGCCGGAACGACCCAACCCCACCGCACTCCACCGGGCGCGGAGCTCGGTGCCCGCGGGCAGCACCACCACCGGGGCCGGCACCCAGTTGATGCGCACCGGCAGCAGCAGATGCCCGCCGTCGGCGGAGCGGTCCTTGCGTCCCAGCGGTGCACTGGGACGGGTCCACCACCAGATGGGCAGCTGGGCCAACGCGGCGGTCTCCGGCAACCCCTCGGGGTCCTCGAGGAACACCCCGGCGTGGCGGCCGACGATGATTTTCTCCAGCAGGGTGCACATGGGGTCCAGCCACCCGTGCCGGTCGCCGGCACCGTAACCGGGCACCGGCGACGCGATGTCGGTACTCACGTCCACCTCACTGGTCCTTTCTCTTGTTGGTGTTCGTGTGCGGTGTCCCCGGGAGATGTTTGGTGCGTGCCCGCGTCACCGCGAGCACCGCCGCGGGCAGGCACGCGAACACCAACAGCAGCGGCGCGAGCAGCGCGAGGTCACGCAGCACCGAACCCGAGTGCGCCGCCACCACGACCACCAGCACCACCACGATGACGAGGGCGGCGAGCCCCGCCCCGGTGCGGATCAGGACTGTCCTGCCCACGTGGGGCAGTGACCAGTGCCGGCGGCGCGCCGCCGGTTTGTCGAACAGCTTGTCCAGGTGCTCGCTGCCGGTCATGCCGAGGCCGACCTGCCCGCCGAGACCCTGCCCGCGGACTGAGCCCGGACCTGCTGGGCGCGTTGTGAGCGGGCGGCGCGGCGCTCCACCGGGTTCAGGCCGCCCCAGACGTAGCGGGGTTCGTTGGTGGTGATCGCCCACTCCCGGCACTCGGCGATGACCGGGCACAGTGAGCACACCTGTTTCGCCTCCTCATACCGGGTCGGGGTGATGAAGGGGGTGGGGTCGGTGTGCGCGCACAGTGCGCGCTCCAGCCAGCTGTTCACCGGCGTGCCGTCAGCCGGGAGAACAGCCCTCGGCGCTCTTTTTTCCGCGGGGCATTCCGGGCGGGGTCGAACGCTTCCAGCCCGGTCACCCGGAACAGCACCGTGTCCAACATCGGGGCGATGCTGGGCAGGTTGTGCTCGATGCCGCCGATGTTCATGCCGTCGGCGATGGCCTGGTCGTGGGCGACGGCACCGACGTAGTGGGCGAGGGGGACCCGGGTGGTGGCGTGGCGGAACACGTCGGCCAACGCCTCCGGGTTGAACACCGCACCCGGGGACATCCGGTTCACGGTGAACATGACCCGGTCCGGCGGCACCCCTGCTTCGGCGAACGCGGTGAGGCGGGACTTGAGGTTGTCCACCGAGGCCATGGAGACGTCGGAGATGGCCAACGCCCACGCGTCTTTGGCCAGGGCGGGGATGACGACATCGTCGATCAGCCCGGAGGTGTCCACCGCTTCCACGATCTGGGTGTCCACGATGACGAGGTCGGCGACGGTGCGGGCCTCGTCGATGACATCGCGGTACACCCCGGCGTTGACCTGGTCGGTGTCGAGCATCGTCTCCGGTGGCGCCATGGCCAGGGCGAAACCCAGGTTGTCCAGGCGGACGTGGCGGGCGGCAGTCAAGCGGTCCGGGGTGATGATCGCCACCCGTGGGTCCCTGCGCACCGCGGCGTCGTACATCGAGGGCAGGGGGGCTCCGATGAGCCGGAGGAACTTGCGGATGTCGCCCTGGCCCCGGTTCATGTCGATGAGCACGACCTTGAGCCCACCGACCTCGGCGGCACGCTGGGCGAGGAAGGTGGCCGAGGAGGTTTTGCCCACCCCACCTTTGGCGGCCAGGGAAATAATCATCGGGGCGAGATGGGTGTGCGACCGCCTGGGCGCCGACCCGTGCGCGTCCCGCGGGTCGGCGGAGAACATGTCCGTGGCGTCGGTGGAGGTGTAGAGGTCACCGGCGGGAGCGGACTGGGCTGCCGGGGGCAGGACAGGCGCCGGGGCGGGACTCGCCTCCCACGGGCCCGGCGGTGCGGGGCGCTCAGTGGCCGGGGCGGGGGCGAGCCAGTCGAAGGCCCGACCATCGTCGGGGGCCGGCTCCGGAACAGCTTCGGGTGCACCGCGGTCCTCAGCGGGACCCGGCTCCCAGGTGGGCTGCGGATCCCAGGCGGACTGCACCGGGGGCCGAGGCTGTGGGTTGGTCTGGGGTTCGACGCCCCAGCCCTGTGCCAGCGGCGGGCGCGGTTGCGGCTGGGCTTCTTCCTCCACCGCACCGGAGGTGTAGGGGTCGGCTCGCGGATCCAACGCTGCAGGTGCAGTGGCTGGCGCGGGAGCGGTGTCCCAGCGCACCGGGGCGGCAGCCCACCCGTGGTCCCCGGCGGGTGTGTGTTCGTTCGGGGTTTCCGGTGGCGCATCCCAGCCACGAGGCATCTGAGGCTGCGCTGGTGCGGGGTCCCAGCCTGGTGCTGGTGCCGAACGGGTCTGCTGTGCCGGTTCGGGGTCCCAGCCTTGGGCGGGTGCGGCCGAGGGTGGTGGCTGCGCGGGCTCGGGGTCCCAGCCCGGTGCTGGTGCCGAACGGGTCTGCTGCGTGGGTTCGGGGTCCCAGCCTTGGGCGGGTGCGGCGTCGGCGAAAGGATCAGCCTCCTGCTCGGCGGGAGAAGAAGGAACGGACGGAGGGGGAGTGGGTGAGGTGGCGGCGGGATGCGGGAGCACCGATCCGTCCGGATACACCATGGCGTTCCCGACCACACCGCCCAGCCCGCTCATCCCACCGACAGCGAGGATCGTGTCGATCGTGGCGGGCAGTGCCACCTCACTGGACCCGGCGGGGTTCATCCCGCCGGCCGGTTCGGTGCGCAACAACACAACAGGTGCGTTCGCCGATGTGGTGTCCAGCCAGGAGACCAGCCCAGGTACTTTGGTGTCGGCCGCCAGAACCACCAACGGGCCGACGTCCCTGATGTGATCGCGGATCGCGGTGGCCGATCCACGGAAATCCTTTCCGCCCACCACAGCGAGCCCGGCGGCGCGGAAAGGATCAGCCAACCCGGGCAGCCCGACGAGACCGACCGCGGTGGGGGTGGATGAGGGAGGTCGCGGTGTGTTCACGGGTGCCCTTTGCGTGGCGCCGCGAATCGGCTTTTCATCCACTGTCGATGACTGCTGGCGGGTACGGTTCCCGCGACAAGCTCGCACCACTACCGAACACAGAACGGGGCCTCGAACGTGTCCTCCACACCCAGCCCCGCCGCATCCACAGGCGCACTGGTCGCGCGGTGAGCGGGGAAAAACAACACGACGTCGCCGACGTCGGCGACGTCGTCCCGTTCTGGGCGGTGTCCTTGGTGGAACCGCTGCTGTCGCTGCGCCGGCGCAACGCCCTGGAGCGTTCCCTGCAGCTGCTGTGCCAGGCGCGCCCAGGCTGGGCGGCCATCTGGTTGCCGGGCACCATCGCCGACATCGTGCTGACCTTGCCGGCCGCGGATGGCTGGCGGAACCTCTCGGCCCGGGTGGTCCGTGCCGAGGGGCAAGACCTGCTCCGCCACGGTGGCGCGGAACCCCCGGATACCACGGGAGCGACCGGCCCGGGTGGTCGCGCGTTCGGGACGTGGCGGGACTCGGCGGATCTGGCGCGACCGTTGTTCACCGCGGTGGCCCAAGACTCGGCGCTGGCCGCGTTGGACGAGCCGCTGTCGGCGGCCTCGGCGGCGTTGCTGGCGTTCTGCGCGGACGGCTGGGACGCCGGGCGCGCTGCGGTGGTGGCGCTCGCCGCGGACGAGGGGGACCCGGACGCCGTGTACCGGATCGGGGTGCCCGCCTTGTTGTGGGCGGTGCACCGACGTCGGGCCTACCTCGGGCCCGAGGACATGTGGCCGGTGGAGTCCAGCTTCGTCTGGTCCTTTCGGGCCGAGCAGGTGGAGAGTGGGTTGGACTGGGACGTGAAGGACATGCGCCGCGCCATCGCCCAGGAGTCGGTGACCGAGCAGGACATGGGGCGCCGGACCCAGGACGGACACCCGGACCGCTGAACATCGCCACCACGATCTCGGCACGGGCGAGACGGCAGGGCCTCCGGCACCCTCACGAAAGCCGACGAACACCGACGGTGCGCGACTCGGTGTCCTTGGTTGGTGACCGCCGAGACCGTCCGATTAGCCGCTTTTACCCACCGATGACTGGCTACCTGCGGACCTCGCCGACTCTGAAGTCACAGAGGGCATGTCCGGTTTGCCCAGGGAACAGACGGTATAAAAACGGCATGAGGTTTCGGGGCATGTCCGGTTTGCCCAGGGAACAGACGGTATAAAAACGGCATGAGGTTTCGGGGCATGTCCGGTTTGCCCAGGGAACAGGCGGTATAAAAACGGCATGAGGTTTCGGGGCATGTCCGGTTTGCCCAGGGAACCGCCCATTCACTGTGGGACGCCCTCGACAGCTCGATGGGGTTCGGAGGGGGGTTGGGGCCAAGATCGACCTCATTGGGCACCCGTTGGGCACCCCAGGGGCCACCCTCAACGGTGGCATCGTCGCAGGTCACAGCGTTTTCGATGGCCAAAAAAGCTCCGTTGGGCACGTTGACCTCCTTCCCGGGGGGACAGCTATAGAAGAAGAAGGGGTCTTATATATGAACTAAGGGAGGATTAGAGAGATAGGAAGGGAGGCCCTTATATATATAAACATAAGATTAGGTCAATTAGGTCTATCTATCTATCTACCCTCCAAAATCTCTGCGAAGCAACAGCTTTCAGAAACGATCTTTGACCTTCCCGCAGGTCATCGTTAGGTCAATACGGCCACTACTGTGGCCCTGGGTAGGGAATCCCCAGGTCAGCGTGTTTTCTGTCGGTCTTCCGCTCAGAACCTGAGCCAGCCGGTGCCAGCGACGAACACCCGGGACGCCCGCAAGGTCGTCTTCCTCGACAAAGCCCGAGCCGATCGTCGGAAAACCCTGGACCGTCCCTGAGACGCGCTGAGAGCTCCCAGATCACCCGAAGGTGTCTCCAGCCACCCCCGGGTGACCAGCAGCGGGTATTCGTCGCTCACAGGCCGTCTGGGGGCCACTGCGGGCACTTTTCGGGCTCTTCAACATGACGCGTGGTGAGGCGCGTCGCGACATGACCTTCAGCTTGGCGTAGGAGTCGGGCCTGGGGCCTCACGATTCGTGTTCGACCAAGAGCACGGACACGGAGGCCCCAG
>JAABUI010000596.1_pt1 | contig 25263 bp, 23 predicted proteins | sample 5559111 | NCBI WGS metagenome assembly JAABUI01 (sample SAMN10711870, study PRJNA513365) | rock metagenome | isolation source: Antarctica rocks | place: Antarctica: Victoria Land, Buttleship Promontory
GAGCTGCGGAGGGTACATGATGAACTATCGGGTGGGAACAGCTGCTGGCTGTCATAACAATCCTAACGGAGAAGGAGCTGGCTGTATCCGCTTGTGGCATTATTAGGCGGATGCGAGGTATGAGCAGTAAGCCAGCAGGATACTAGTATCGAGGAAGCTTCAGCTTTGTTTGTGTCTTGTGCTTCGAGCGGATAGCGCGCCTAGGGTCAAATGTCTCGCTAAAAGGCTGTCTTTTTGCAATAATATATGATAGCACGCTGAAATGAACATGCACTGGTTCTTGATTTGCGTTTTGTTTAGCTAGATAGAATTCTGTTCCTTCGATCACTACCAATCTGATCTAGCTTCTAGAAGGGCCCTATGTGAAGAACCCTATGAAAATGTCGAATTGATACTATAAAATTATGCTAAACACACTGCGTTTTCGTAAAGATTGTATATTGCCTTTGTGCAGAGTATATAGCCGTCATTACTTATTATAAGCCTAGGAATGAGAGCAATTTACCCAATAGACTTGGGCTAGTAGGCAGCGATACCTATACCTACAAGTAGATGCTAGAGTCAGAAGTGGATGCCAGAGTCAGAAGTGGATGCCAGAGTCAGAAGTGGATGCCAGAGTCAGAAGTGGATGCCAGAGTCAGAAGTGGATGCCGAGCAAGAGCAAGGATGGAAAGTCGAATCACCGGTGAAGATAAATAAGAAACGGATCGGTCCGGACTGCTGTATTGTCGGGGAGAGACGCAATTAGATTTAAAGCTGCATTGACCTACTCCGCGAGTTGCTTCTTCAAATTCGACATGGCGGGATTCACCAGCACGTCGCAACCACATCCATCATACCCAGGTCGCCCGTTGCGCCCGAACCTTGGGTCCAACGCAAGTGGAGGACCGAGACCCACGACAGAACACGGAAAGTCGGACCGACCCCGAAGAAAATGGCTGGCCACTCAAGATGAGGAAATTCAAAAGGGGAAGGAGCTCCGCAGCCAAAGTTGGGCGAAGCGCCGCGAACGGCTCAACGAATTATCCGCCTTGAACCCGGAACTCTCGAAAGCACTAGACATGAAAGAATGCATGCTGGAGGTGCAGGGAATGGTCTTGGGAAAGCTCGCTGCCGAAGAGAATCATCTGAAGAGACTAGGAGAGACCTCAAACCGGCCGATCGCAAACTTTGACGATCGAGTTAAAGAGGTAGAAGAGGTGATACGATCGATGCAGTATTGAGACGTCGATTGAGCTTCGTATTTGCGAATGAATGGTGAAAAATGAGGAGACTAGGAGTTTAGCTATGGCGGTAAACTTCCCGAATGGATGGGTGGTTCAAATCTTTGGACAAGACGTTGCGAGAACGTTGGAACTGCGTAGTCTCACCTCAGACGCTCCGTCCAAGTCTGATACTTAAAGCGGTGAGTTCGAAGCAGTCGACGAGTTGTGGCACCCTAGACAGCAGCCATTTCTTGGGTTAATGTTATACTTAAGACATATTTTACTCGATCGCTTGCCGACGCACATACGGTTGATGAAACACAGATTGTGTTGATAGCAGTAGATTTGTTTAAAACATGAACTATAGCAAAAGATGTTAAGGCATGTAAATGAAATATTCGAGGTTAATACAATTTACTTCTTTCGTATGTGATCTTCCTTGGCGATGTCATCATTGGCAGCTCTCTTTCTCCCGTTACTCTTCAATGATCTGGCATTATCGGCCTTGATCCTCTCACGTTTCTTCCGTGCTTGGTTGCTCTCGGAGTGCGTATCTTTGGTCTACGTCTTCTTGCGTTGGGTCTCGGTCTTGCTCTTGATCACCATTTTCTCTCTTCTGGTCATTTAATCCGTCGTCCGGGTAGGTCAGTAACAACTAATCTATAATAGGAGCCGCCTGACCGATGTGGTTCTCCTGCCGGAGGGCTCGAGGCAATAGATTCGCTGTCACGATCACCGGATACTTGTGTGCCGAAATAAGCCAGATAAACAGACTTCCTCACGAAAACGGGTTGGATGCTGCTCCCTTGGCTTCTGTCTGTGCTGTGCATGTTGTCGAGAAAAAGAAATTCCTTACTCTGCTCATAACCCAGGTCAAAGGGACATGCACATCTTCTCTCCGGGCACTCTCCAGGTCCCTCCACGACAAAAGTAGGCTTCGGTGGCCTGGGTTTTCTGTTAAGAATCCACACCCAACCCAGCCAAACCTCCACCCAACGGTCACACTAGATGAGAGCATGGTTAAGGAATGAGACGTAGGGTAAGTGGGTGGTGGACACTGTTATCCACATATATTAGTCACTTTATACTTAGCGAAGATATCTGATTACACTCACGGTACATAGCATATTACGACTTCACTTCCTTCTACTTTTATATTCTGTGAACTTCTTACCAAGCCAGGTTGTTCGAAGAGGAGCCAGTGCCGTTTTTGACTGACTCGAAGTTCCTTGCTAAAATGTCACAGCTGGTGAAGTGTCAATCCATCCTTTGAAAAGGCTAATTCGCTAACTTCATATACGAGAGCCTTCGAATTTGGTATATTCGAGTTATGCAGATACTGCAGACAGGCAAGGAATTGTCGCTCGTTGCCCACGCGGATCTGATTGTTGATCATCAAGACTTCTTGACTCTCCTTAAAAGCCACCCCCAAGTCATGATCAGTCTTTAGGATCTCGAGCAGCTTGGCCCACGACGGGCAGTTAGTAGAAGGATCAAAGATATCTCTCATGCTGATTATGTCTTGCTTATTGACATCATCAGTTCGTATGAAATGGAAAACCATTGTCAGAACCGAGGTCGAGCTGTTGTTTGTCAAGGACCATTCTGTTGGTGTAGCTACTCCTGTTCTGTTCAACGTTATCGGCTCGGTTTCCATGTATGGCGTGAGGCTAACTACATCGATTGGGCGAAAAGATGATGCAGGTTCGAAAGTCTCTCCCTCAACCGTGACAGCTCCCTCTATTGCAATGTCCCCGTCCATCGCTGTGTTCGGTCTGAGTTGAAAGTTATCCTGCGATTCAGCAAGGATTTGAGTTCCCATCCCCGCAGGTTCCGTCAAGCCAGAGAGAGAAACCCCCGCAGTGGAATCCGGAGGAACAGGTCTGCGTCCGCCACCTAAGCGGCCTGCTAGATCGTGTTTTGCTGCTGCCTCCATCAACTTGCTCAACTCTCTTATAATGGCCTTATATTGTCTGTAGACGCTAAGATCAGCCGTTGGGGGAGGAATCCACGGTAGGTATAATTTTTGATGGCAGGATGAAACGCAAAAGGACTCGGGATGAGTTGCCAGGAACATGTGACAGAGGTAGCAAGACTTCTTGCTCACTCCGATGAACCGAAAGGATGGTTTGCACTGCCGATTGTGATCGTAGAAATTGACAAGCTGCATCTCAGCATGAACAATTAGATTCAAGGAACATGCTCTTCGAAAATGGTTTTCTACGTCCACTACGTTCCAGACGCTAGCAAGACGAGAGATGTATTCCTCCGTACGAGCTCCGACTATCCTGCGTAGGACACAGGTTAGAGGTACCTCATCCTCGAAGATAGTAAATGGCGTTCTTGACGGCGCAGTTACAGGCTCAACAATCATAGGATTGAGAAGAGCAGGAAGCTCATAAGCGAGTTGAACGAGCGCTCTGGAAGCAATACCATACCGTCCCAGCTTGAAAATCGTATAAACCCATCGGGGTAATGGCTGAACCTTGCCGGAAAATGCAACCTTAAGAAAGTCAAGATAGTGACTTTTGGCTTTCTGGGCCCATTGAATATAACGAATTAGAACCTCGGGCTCCGGATTAACAGGCAAATCCTTGATTGCGAAGATGTGCCCAAACCATTCCAGGAATTGCTGAGGAGTAGATGCCGACGTGGAAGATCCTATGATACGTGATTCAACAGCTGAAATACACTCATCGAGGATACCTTTGGCATCACGGAGATCCTTTAGATAGTATCGAATCTTTATCATGTCAAGTCTTACAATCCTGACTAAAACCTCGGCTTCTCCGCCAGATACGGCGAGAACTAGGGAATAATGATATTAGTCCAACAATCAGCCTATGTTCAGTTATAGGAACAGAGAGTATCGTACCTCCACTCCCGATGCTGTTCAACGTATCCACGAGCTCGCGGAGTTGACCCAAGGTCCTTTCACCTACTCCGGAGTTGCTGGCAATCCGAAGGACTGTTCCTTGCGGCGCGCCTTCCTCCATGCACGCCGCTGAGACGCTGTCACCGTCCTTTTTTGTGGCGCAAATGAGAGCGAAGGAGTCAAGGAACTTCCGTTTGAGTAGACGCTCTCTTGGTATATCAATATGGTGTGGGTCTTGGTCAAGACCGTGTACCGTGGGGTCGCCGCGAACAGGATCCAGCATGCGGAGAAGAACGGCAGCTTGGATGAAGCGACTCCGCAGGTTGCCAGTGATTCCTATGGCAGCCATCTGATTTGCTCTTTGCTGGCCCTGACGATATGGACATTCTAGGCTCTGCAAGCAGGGCACGTTCTGAATTGAACGAACTGTCTGAGCTTTAGTTTTACCGCTCAATCCATTGCAAACATGGGAGTACGAACAAGTACTGCTTGGTGATTGTCGTATTCTCTGCGTACCTAGCTGCTCGTCGGCTGTTCCAGCGGGCAGTTTATACTGAGGTGAGACACGACGCTTAGTTTTGTTATGCCTTTCAAAATTGTAAACATGGAGGATGGAACTCTCGTGACCTGATAGCCCGGAGTCACACAATATTCAAATTCTACAGCACAACTGCGCAAGATCAACGCAAATTATGCATGTGTGCATGAAATTTGCGAAAAACAGAGCGGATATTGTTATACTACAAGAATCGTGAGTAAAAGACGAAAACATAACAATTTCGCATTCGTCGTTTATCTGCATCAAATTAAATATTCAGAATGCTTGAATCACATCAAGATTAATAGCGAACAATAAAACTCAAAGAGAAATTTTATTGTTCAATATTTATAATGAAAAGTCACAAAATGCAAATGATGAGCAATTATATACAATTAAGCAAAAGTTAGCAAAAGTAAAATTAAATTTTGAGCAAAAATTTATTATTGCAGAGAATTTTAATGCACATCATAGCTGGTGAAACGCAAAAATTTCAAACCTTATTAAAACGAAAGCATTAATAAATTGAATAAATTTACATAAGTGCAATCTGATTAACACTTCTGATATAGACACATATCACAGCTATTTATAGACGAAAACGCAAACACAGAATTCAATCATGAAGTAATTCTGTTTACAATAGTTACAGAAAAGATAAATCTGATTAAAAACTCTTTAAACGCATCATACAATTTGCAAAAAGCACGCATTGCAAATGCAAAAAAAGAAAGTTGAAAATGAAATTAATATCAAAACAGCAGTGATGTTTATTTATGATTGCGTTCAGCAAAATTATCATAACGAAAGCGAAACTGCAAGCTATTAGCGATGCAATCATAATATGCAGCGAAAAAGCACTCCAAAACAGCGAAGTTTGGTTATACACAGACAGTCAAATGACTTTACAAAGACTAAACTCAAAAAGTAATGATGACATACATCAAAACTGAAATATTTTTTTTCAAGTTTTACGTGCTTATGCAGTCTAAGACTATGAAACATGATGTTATTTATCTAAATAGTAGCACTGTAACGCTGTGTATATGCTAAATTACATGTAATCTAGTCAAAGTTGATGCTTTATATCTTCTCATTGAGCAATAGAATGTGTATACAAGTATGTGAACTGTTTATATAATCAAGTGATCATATAAATAGATTGAAATTATGAAAGCTGATTACTTTGATGTAAGCTTTCAAATTTGCTGTTTGATCATTTAGCTTTGATCTATGTATATGAAAGCTGATTACTTCGACGTGAACTCTCATTCACTGTTTGATTATTTAGCTGAATGAACTAAATAAGCTTTTATCTATGTGTAAAAGCTGATCACTTTGACGTGAGCTTTCAAATTTGCTATTTGATCATTTAGCTGAGTGAGATCTAGTGCAAATGCGAAATTTTTTATCATGATGCAATAAAATCAGCTAAAAATTAATTCTGAACCAACTTTTTTGAATAACACGAAAGAAAAAGATCAAGCATAGAAGTTCATCAAATCACGTCTAATTAAAAAGCTATCTTTAATACAAAATTTGCAAAAAGAATTGAAAATTAAATTCAACGAAAAATGCAAGACGTTTCTGAAAGCAATGTACTCATCATCTTCAAAAATTCAAATCAATGAAGAATTACTATCGAAAAAAAGTATTTTTTATTTTTTTTAATTTTTTTTTATTTCTTACTCGATTCAACACCCATTGAGGGCCTATGCGAGGTCTATATATTTTCGGTCAATATGACCTTCCGTCCGCTTTTATTCCTTTTCTTGTGATATATCCGTATACTAAGAAATTCACCAGCTGCTTAAACCCTTGTATAAATCAAACAATTTGTGCTTCCCCTTGCAGATATCATATGATAATCTGATGAAACAACCTTCTGAAGGAACCGGAGTCCCCCTTTATAGACCGCCGTCATATCAGAAGTGTCTCAGAATGAGTTTCGAGAAGTATGCACCTCCTTTGTAGACCGTAGTCATATCAAAACTCATCCTCAATCTCCATTCATTCGTAGAGTCACCTTGCGTCCCGACTCTTATAAGGCGTGAAAGTCACCATATGTCTCGACTTCCGTAAGATCCCTTGTAGAGTCACTGTATGCCTCGACTCTCATGAAGCGTCCTTGTAGAGCCACCATGCGTTGCGACTCTTGTAAAACGTAGAGTATTCCTAGCTCTTCTCGCGGCCTCTTGCACGCTGCCACTCCGTACATTCTAGTAACGTTCATCGCGTCGTTGTTGCTCCTTCGCGCGTCCCAAGCCGTGTGAAGAGGAGAGTGTAAAGGGTTTGAGCATGCAACCGCAGCCTGAGTACGTCAGTTCGTTATGTCGACCGCATTCACCTCTTCCGCGTTAGCGATTGCAGCTAGGAATAGTGGTTTGGGCGATTGAGATGTTGTCCCGTTGATGTTGTTCTGATCGCGTCGTATGGCGACGGCTTTGCGGCGACAGCGATCTCGAGGGTAAAGGGTAAAGGGTAAAGGACATTAAGCTCCACTGAATACTGCAGGCAGCATCAATGGGTTCGTAGCCGGCACCACGTACAGGTAGTCCTTGTCGCCGGCCGAAAAAAAAAAGTATTCATTGATCAAAAGTTATTAAAGGAAAAATCAAGCACGCTATTAATTTTTCTGCATCTAGAAAAGCATTTAAATCAGATGATATGTCATTTGCAATTGTACAGTGAGCATACAAAAGCATATTGAAAATTTTCAATCTAGTGTACTCAGAGTTGATTGAAAATGACTATCATTCGAAAATATGACGCGAAGACACAGAAATTATATTGAAAAAATCAGACAAATCGAATTATTCAATATTAATAATAATAATAATAATTTTTATGTTCTTATGACATTGATTAGATCAACTCATGAGAGATATTTATGCTATGTGTGTCAAAAGAACAAAACTCTCTGAGATAGAAAATCGCTCGCTATCTATATGATGACTTCACGTAGTTGAAATGATAGAATTGAGACTATGTATTAAATTTGTTCGTGATGATTGCATGTTAAAGAATGAGCGTTCTTGTCACTCTGAACTGCTTCAACAGTTTCATTTTTATCATCATTCTTGCTGTCATCTTAAGATCTTTCGTGATTGAAATAATTATTTGATAGTTCAACGTCTCATAGCATTCTCGATCGAAGATGAGTTCAGTTCAAACAATGCATGAGAACATGCTTGATTGTCTGATGACTTTATTCGCAGTTGCATCGCACTCTATTCATGCTTGAAATGTTTCTTGAGTGCAGATAGACATTCAAATCTATGCGTTTGATTTTAATATAAATTGCAAGAGTGCTTTCAATCTTCTGAAAATCATCATGCATCTTTACTGTCTTGTTAGATAAATGTGATATTTGTGTCAAAATTACATTGATGTCTGCGATGCATTTCTTGTAGTTTTTTCATTATTGATTTCATTGACACTTGTGATATAATGCTATTGCAGCGTGATCACTTGTTAAAATCATTATCAGAAGATCAAATTATCTGTATCTAGATTGTATCTTTGCGTCTTTGTGAATAGAAGCATGAAAAAGTACTATTTTCTTGATGACAAGAGAGCAAGAGATGAAATGATTAGTTTCTATCAGTTAAGCGTGTATGAGTTCACATGCTCATTTATTTTTCTCTGCTTTATCATTGACTTAACTGCGTAGTGTGATCTATTGAAAATACGTTGCATGCAACATACATAAGACATGATCTCTATGCTGATTTTTTTCTTAGACTTGAAAGATTACTCAAAGAGTTTTTCTTGTGACAGTTTCACAGTTCAAGATGAGCAAAACCTCTCACTGCTTAAATTTCAACAGTTTACTTCTTAAGCATGAGTTGCAAATGTTTCGTCAATGATACACATGTATATCACAGTTGATTTCTTCTTTAATCACATTGACATGCGTTACTGTTCTCTCAAGCTAGACAGATAATGTCTTCAACTAAAGATTGATTCTATCATCAAGACATTCAAGAGTCAGAGTTCAATGAAGAAGTGAGATTCTTAAGATCAACATTTGATGTCATTGTATATCACGTCTTGCAGATGTTTACTTTGCTTGTAAAGTATGCAATTCATCTGTTTCATGTTATGTAAAAATCTTTCTCCTGCAATATGCTACACTTTTAATCAGACAGCGTAGTTTGATCATTCTTTACTAACTCGCTTGTGTTTTTCTTCTTTTAACAAAGTCTTTTCATCAGCATATTATCTACATATAAAATGCTTATGTCTGAATGTTTGTTAAACAATATTAATAAGACTCTCAAGTTTGCTTGTGTTGAGACTCATGAGTTGCTTATGTCAAAGTAACAGACACGCAGTTTTAATGAGATCTATGCGTAATTAGCATGAAGATTTAAAGAATGTTCATGATCTGAGTTTTTTCTACTAATTATTCTCAACAAATTAAACATAAGAGTGTTTTGTTTCAGTTTTTGTCATCATGAACATGACTCAACGACAAGATACTGAATTGAATGATTTTTATAAGCGATTTTCCTCATAGTAGAACGTTCTATTTGACTTTCTCATCTGCGTACAGATTACTTGTAGCATGCGCATTGAGATTATCAATGTTTGCAAGATCATGAAAACTCTGCACGTGATTAACGCACAGCGCTTTGCAATCAAGCAATGCATTAATGTCATTCAAACTTTTGATAATTTCTAGACTTTACTGTAGCTAAACAGTAGATTCGTAGTCAGCATTGCATACAGATGAGTTTCATTGCTGATTTATTCAATATCAAAAGCATACAGAATTATTATGCTGTTAAACTGTTTAAAGAAAATAGCGAAAAAAATAATAGTTGTACAACTATCTTACACAGCTAAACTTAATGACAAGTTGCTGAACTTTGATCAAATGAGAGGCAGAAAACAAAGATCAACTATAGACGCAGTACTAAATTTAGTACAGGATGCGCAAATGATAAAAAGTCATGAAAACACGCTTATCTGTCTACTTTTTAGACATCAAAGAAGTTTTTGATCATGTTGCATTAAAGCAATTAGTCAAAATACTGATTAAATTAAAAATACTCATTAATCTAATCAATTGAGTAAAATGTTTCTTACAAAATTAAGTTATTGACTTAGCATTTGATGATGAACGTTAGAAATCAAAGAAAATAATCACGAGAATATTACAAGACTCATCTATTTCGCTCATTCTATTTCTAATTTATATTCAATATTTATTTTCAAAGATTCGCGCAAAGTTTGAAAATTTACAGTCACTCAGCTATATTGATAATGTGACGTTATACATTGATGAAAAGAATATTGATAAGAACATGAAAATGCTGAAATTGCTTTTACATGAGCAAAGAATAACACAATGCAATTCAATGATTCAAAATTCATTTTGAAAGTCACAAGACGACATTCAATCAAACGATTATTCTACTCAATAACACGATCATAAAATCAAAGACATGCATATGATGACTAAAGATTTGACTGAATCGAAAGCTTAATTTCAGAGTTTATGTGCATGAAAATTGCTACAGTCACAAGAACGCTACACTCGCTGTTTAAATTAATGAATAGCGAGTGAAAATTGAATGTCAAATCAGAAAAACAGTTATATCTGACATACATTACGTTCATTAGCGATTATGACGTGGAAATCGAATGAAATAATCAAAAAAGCTACTTAGTCATAATTCACAAACTGCAAAACGCTGCATTACGGAAAATTATGAGAGTGTTTCGAACATTATCGATAGATGCTATGCAAATAGAAGTCGAAATTTCGTTAATGAAAGTATAATTAGATTAAAAATGCAAGAATTATGCAATTTGAGTAGTTGAGTTATCAGAAAAACATTCTATCAGGAAAAAACATCTATTTCGTACTCATCTCAATACTTTATCGAACTGAACCTGAATCTGAATGCGTCAAAATATCTGAACTGAAATGAGTCAAAGTCAAATTTATCTCAAAAAGTCAAGAAGTGCAAAGACAGAAAAAGAACATCTATGTTGTACTCATCTCAATACTCTATTGAACTGAACCTGAATCTGAATGCGTCAAAATATTTGAACTGAAACGAGTCAAAGTCAAATTTACCTCAAAAAGTCAAGAAGTGCAAAGACAGACTCACGCAGATATATTGAATATTGAACAAAGTGCAGAAAACACTGAATTCAATACAAGAAATCGAAATTTCTCACTTTAAGAAATCGTGAAGTCAAGAAATTGAACACTTAGCAAAACTGCAAATTGAATTTGCAAAAGGCGAAATCTACGAAACAGTAAATATGCACTATAGAGAATTAGAAAGAATTATCAAAAAGATTAAAAACATAGTAGTGTATATTGATGCATCATAAATGCGAAAAAAGAAAGTTGAAAACGAAATCAATATTGAAACTGCAGTGATGTTTACTCATGATCTCTTTAGACGCAGCAAAAAGACAAACGTTTTCAGCAAAATTATCATAACGAAAGCGAAACTGCAAGCTATTAGCGATGCAATCGCAATATACAACGAAAAAGCACTTAAAAACAGCGAAATTTGATTATACATAAACAGTCAAATGACTTTACAAAGACTAAACTCAAAAAGTAATGTTAATTCAAGATTATTCAATGACATACATCAAAATTTGATCGATTTGCGTCAGAAACAATGTCAAATTCGCATACAGTGAGTATTAAGTTACAAAAACATCATCGAGAACGAAAAAGCAAACGAATTAGTTAAAATTGCTGCTCAAGAATTATCAGCTGTCAACAACACAAAAATAATCATTATAAGCTTCGTTAAAAAGCAAATTTGCAAAGAGACAGAAGTACAATGATTAAATACATGAAACGTCAGTATCAAAAAAGAAAATCAGTATTGAAAGCACACATCAGAAGTAAATCTGAGTAATAATAATAATAATTCATATGCTCTTGTGACATTGATTAGATCAAATCATGAGAAATATTTATGCTATGTGTGTTGAGTGAACAAAATTCTCTGAGGTAGAAAATCGCTCGCTATCTATACAGCTGCTTCACGTAGTCAAAATAATATGATTGAAACTATGTATTGAATTTGTTCCTAATGATCACATGTTAAAGAATGAGTGTTCTTGTCACTTTAAACTGCTTCAACAGTTTTATTTTCATCATCATTCTTACTTTTGCTCTGAGATCTTTCATGATTGAAACGACTATTCAATAGTTCATAGCATCAACGTCTTGAAGCATTCTTAATCAAAGATGTGTTCAGTTCAAGCAATGCATGAGAATATGTTTGATTATTTGATGACTTTATTTGCAGTTACATTGAAGACTATTCATGTTCAAAACATTTCTTAAGTACAGATAAATATTCAGATCTATGCTTTCAACTTTTTGAAGATTTTTTGGCATTTTTACTGTCTTGTTAAACAGATGAGATCTTTGTGCTGAAGTTGCATTGATGTCTGCAATATGTATTTTGTAATTTTCTTATTAATAATTTCATTTACTCTTATAATATTGTGCTATTGCAACGCAATCATTCATTGAAATTATTATACTTTCTTAATGACAGATGAGCAAGAAATAAGATGATTAATTTCTATCAGATTAACGCATATGAGTTTGCATGCTTATTTAATCTCTTGCGTTCTGTTGTTAACTTGACTGCGTAGTGTGATCTGATTTTGTAGCTTGTTCAAGTGAACATGTAACGAGCATATGTATATCTCAACTTTCAACGTCTCAATGTTTATTCTTTTGAAGATCATGTCTGCAATATTATGAAAAGTCTGATTTTAAAAAGTTTTTAGTCTACGTTTCTTGCTTGACAGTTTTCTCTCTTTATCGCGTTGATGTCAAATCATTGCTTCAAACGTTATTTCTGATCTTACTATCATTGAATACATCTGTTAAACTTTTATGAAGATAGCATTTCATGTGAAAACTTTAAAATGACTAAGTGCTAGCATTCTTGTGACATGATCTGCTTCTATCTAACGAAGATGTGCATCTCATCATAATTTCATGTTCAGCTAAACTCTCAGAACTTGTACATCTAATTTCAACTTAATTACTGAGCTTTCTATATGTATGTTAATTATCATGTCAAATTTCTTTGACTTTTTAGTGAAGTGTGTAAATTCATATTTTTTCAATGCAAATGTAGCATTATGAGTTTGAAGTTACTTCATGTAAACATCATGTGTCTTGCTCAATGTTTTGCAAATTTCATCAGTGAATCTTTTGTAAATCGGAATGTTGATGTCATTTATAAAGTTGAGCACTTTAATTTTGATTTCTAGTGCTTTGCATTTTTTAATTAAGCTTATGTTGAAGAATAGAAAGAATTGATGAAATAAGAAATTTCTGTGATGTGTTTGCATCTACTCAATACATAATGCTCATCTGATTATTGAACATCAGCAATGACTCTCTGTCTTTCAGAAAGCTGCGCGTTCATTTAATTATGTAGTTCAATGTTCTTCTCATTTTCAAAGTATGCAGAAGTCTGATGTGCAAGACTTGATCAAAGACTTTTGTTGTTATAAAGAGTAACAGGTAAAATATACTGTTAAGCAGAGGATAAAATGATAGTAGCGAGGTAACTATTAATTATATAATTAATAGAAGAATCTTATTAGATTGTATTGCTTGCTTGTCATAAGCTTGACTTGCTTGAGCTTCTATTTACACAAAGGTAACGCTCGTTTATATAGACGATTTTGATGAGTGTGTATTATAAATCAAAATGATTGATTTCTAATATGACGGTTTCTAGAAATTTCTACAACCAGCATGTATTATAAATCAAAAGAGTTGATTTCTAATATCGCGGTTGTCAGAAGTTTCTAGAATCAGCGTGTATTATAAATCAACATTATTAATTTGTAATATTGCGGTTCGTGGAAATTTCTAGAACCAGCGTAATTAGAATTTCTAATTTCTAATATTGAATGTATTAGAAATTAATATTCTAATACATTGAAGCTTTCTAGAAACTTCTGCGCTGCTTAATAATCACTACTATGAATGATTACATAAGCTTAAACATAAGTTTATTCTAACACACTCTCTTAATCTTTATAGTAGAGGAAAAAATAAAAACCTCTTTATTTTTCGCTTTTTATAATTTATTTTAATGTATTTATGTATTTATGTATTTATATATTTATACATTTTAATATAAACTTTATAGCGAATTTCTATCAAGGAAAATTAATTAAAACCTTGAGTTTTCATATGCAATGAAGCATATTTCGCATATTTCGCAAATTTTTTGCGAACTTTTTGCGAATTTTGCGTCATTTGCAAAATTTGTTCAAATACTCAATGTATATGAAACACTTTTGATAAGGAAAAATTATAAAACCTTATATGAGGGAAAATCTAAATAGATAAAAAACCCTCTTCATGTTTTCATCTTTTTATTGCTTTCGGTTTTTTCATTTAAATTGATACAATTTACGAATTTTCTAAAATCATTAATATTTAATGTTTTAGTTAGCGCATCAGCTAATTGTTCTTTCGTATTTATGTATTTCAACTTAAATATTTCTTTTTCGATATAATCACGAATAAAGTGATATTGTATACCAATATGCTTAGTTCTTGCGTGATATTCAGGATTTTTTGATAAATCTATCGTCAATTTATTATCGCAATATAAAGTATCTGCAATTATAGAATTTAGTGGTTTCAATTGTTTAAACAATGCTTTTAACCAAACTAATTCTTTTGCAGCTTCTTTTAAAGCCATATATTCGGCTTCGCAAGACCTAATTGCAAACGATTTTTGCAATTTAGATGACCATGAAATAGGCGCATTGCCTAGTAAAAATAGATAGCCGGTAGTAGATTTTCTAGTAGTAAAATTACCACCCCAATCACTATCTACATAACCTTTTAAGGTTATGTAATCGTCACTACTTTTATAAAGTAAACCTTTATTTTTAGTAGTTTTGACGTATTGCCAAATGCGATTTAAAGCATTAAAATGCTCTTTATTTAGATTGCTCATAAATCTTGCGCAATTGCTCACCGAAAATTTAATATCGGGTCTCGTCGCAGTCATTAAATACATTAATGAACCAATTTGTTGTTGATATAAATTTATATCTTTTAATTCGGCTTGCGGCCGGCGACGAGATCCACCTGTACGTGGTGCCGGCTACGAACCTTTTGATTCTATTCTGTTCCGGATAGAAGTCAGAAAAGCCAAGAGATTTCAATCCGACGCAGTTCGAACGAAGTTAAGACGTTGCGTGGTCGTGAAAGACGCCGTGCAAAGTTTTCATCCATGCGACAACACCCTTCCTAACAGCCACAACTGACCTACGAAGAAGACTAATGACAAGTCAACGTCAGTAAGAAATAGAAAGATACTACTAGTAGAAGAGTCGATTCAGGTGATGAGCCTGAGGTTGTGACTACAAGTGGCCGAAGGAGTGATGACCCGTCGACTGCGCTGGTATACTAGAACTTCTCTACTCACATCGACAGTGCCGTTATCAGTAAGTGATGGAAAGATACTAGGTAGAATAGTCGATCCAGGTGATGAGCCTCGAGTTTGTGACTACAAGTGGCCGAAGGAGTAGTGACCCGTCAACTGCGCTGGTATACTGGGGGAGCTCGTCGAGCTCAACTTCTTTACTTATAACGACAAGTCGTGCATCTACCTACGTGGACGATCGAAAGCACATGAGGACGACCAGGATTGTAGTGGTCCCGGGCAGACCGCATTCTCTACTATCGATCAGAGCCAAGCATCAAACGACTGCGACCGCACGCCTATACCAACAGCTTATTCAACGTCTACGTGACACAAGTCAAGAGCAGGATAGGGTTATTCAATACAACCACACTCTACCTCCCCATCGTGCGCGCCTCTCTTTCACCACATATTTCTTTGCTCGATGAATGGCAATCATCGAGCAAAAGAATACAGTTTTCGACATTACAACCACAAGCACCACGGGTGCAAAGGAATCGTCTTCGCGACCGAAGACCGGGACATCGTTGTATAGAATATCGTCAATGAAGAGCAGGGCAAGGACGATGCATTGCAAAGAAACAGCACAGACACGCATCAAGGGTTCAAGCGTCATGCGCTGAATAGGAGCTATAGGTTCAATACTGGTACATTGTCTCAATTTCATTGTTTCGGCGGCGTGAAGTCGCTGTGTAGTTGGCGAGCGGTTTTCTCCCCCAGAGGGTTTTGTCCGTTCGATACACATAGCATAGTTTCCCCCATGGGTCGGACCTAAACCGATGTCACAAAGGTGTATGAATTCAAATCAAATCAAATTAATTCGGCTTGCTCAGTGTTCTTTTCTAAACGAACACCTTGTACATTTATATTGAATTTTGATAATAATTCATTTATATATTTCTTTTGTGATAAAAACAACTTATTTTTAGTTCTATCTCGTGAAATTTCGATTCCGAGATAGTAACTGATATTGCCTAAATCTGATAATTCTAGTTTTCTTTTTAATTGCTGTTTTAATGAATTTATTTCATTCTTATTTTCAGCGAAAACTAATAAATCATCAATATGAGCTGTAATAGTAATATTACTTTCGCTATTATAGAATACGAATTGATTAGCAATTATTGAATTGAAATTCAATTCTTTTAGCAAGTTTGCTACAAATAAATAGAATTGTCGAGCAGACTGTTTTAGTCCATATAAAGCTTTGTTTAATAAACAAACTCGATTTGAATTTTCTTTAAATCCGATAGGTTTTGCATTTGGGAAAGCCGATTTTATATCCCATTGTTGTATTTCTAGATCTTTAAATACTGCTAGTGCAAATAAAGCTTTAAATATCATAGGTTTAATCGTATTACTAAAAGTTTCAATACCGTACTTTTGTTGAAATCCCTTTGCAACCCATTGAGCTTTATATTTATCGATGAATTCGTTTTTATATTTGTCGATTTTTGGGCGCATTAACTAAATTCCAGGTGTTTTGACTTTTTAAATCGTCAATTTCCTTTTTCATAGCGATTTTCCAATTTTTCGCATTTAAACTTTCAATTGCCTGTTTATAAGTCACAGAATATTTATAATAGCAAATGCTAATTCATCATCAGATATATCATCTGATATTACTCTTTTATGAGTAATTTTAGGATTATTACTAGATATATTATTTTGGCTACTTTCGCTATTCAATTCATTGAATTCTAAATTTGCGATTTGCGAATTCGCATTTGACACACTTGCGAAATCAGTAATATTTCATATCACATTTATTTAAATTCACTCAATTTATTAATGCTTCCGTTTTAATAGAATTTGAAATTTTTGCGTTTCATCAGCTATGATGTGCATTAAAATCTTCTGCAATAATCACTTTTTGCTCAGAATTTAGCTTAACTTTGGCTAATTGTCGCTCAATTGTATATAATTGCTCATCATTTGCATTTTGTGACTTTTCATTATAAATATTGAACAATAAAATTTCTCTTTGAGTTTTATTGTTCGCTATTAATATCGCTTGCATGTTTTTGCTATTGACTATGTCTAATCTTGATGTGCATGTAAATTTCTTTGCGTTTTTGACAACAAATATTAGTACTTTGATTCAAGCATTCTGAATATTTAATTTGATGCAGATAAACGACGAATGCGAAATTGTTATGTTTTCGTCTTTCACTCACAATTCTTGTAGTATAACAATACCCGCTCTGTTTTTCGCAAATTTCATGCACACATGCATAATTTGCGTTGATCTTGCGCAGTTGTGCTGTAGAATTCGAATATTCAACGTGTTTGCAAAGCTTTCCTCATTTGCATTATTTTGCAATTTCGTGACTAGATGATTTTTTTGTGAGCTAATAGACTGAGCTGCCTCATATGTTTCACACATTGAGCTATTTGCGAATTACGAATTTTGACAGTTGCAGCATCTAGAAATCATGTGATTGCATGATTGCTTGTTCTTACACGTAGATAATTGACATTTATGATCTCAGATCTGATGATTTCGCTCGCAGTTGTTAGTATAAGCTTATGTTTAAGCTTATGTAATCATTCATAGTAGTGATTATTAAGCAGCGCAGAAGTTTCTAGAAGGCTTCAATGTATTAAAATATTAATTTCTAATACATTCGCTGATTAGTAGTTTCTAGAAGTTTCTAGAAACCGCGATATTAGAAATCGGAATTTCTAAGTACGCTGGTTCTAGAAATTTCTAGAAACCGTCATATTAGAAATTAACGATTTCGATTTCTAATACACACTCACCAGAAATCGTCTATATAAATGAGCTCTTCTATTGATTATATAATCAATAGTTACCTCGCTACTATTATTTTATCCCCTGCCTAACAGTATATTTTACTTGTTATCCTTCATAACTTAACAGCAGTATAAGCAATAATCTTGATATTCAACTGTTTGATATGTTGATTTCGCAGCTAAGAGTCATTTTTTCAAATGTTTTTGTGCTTCTGCTTCGAATTTAAAAGCTAAAATCGTCAATGCGTGATTATTTCGTGATCAATTTTCGCTCTTAGATAATCATATAGAGTTGATTATTAGTTTCAATTCGAGATTGAAAGACTCTAACTCAGTTTTTAAATTTTTTATTTCGATTTTCATGTTGAAGATTTCGATTTTCAGACTGTGTATGATGATTTTGTGTCATATTGCTCTTTGCACTAGTAAGACGTCTATAATGTATTTTTTCGAGATCATCAAGACAATGTTGTTTCTTTTTTGCGTTTTGACTACTGTGATAATTATCAGATCGACTTTTGCGTTTTTCAATGTGTTATTCATCGAATCTCGCATTTTCATCATCTTTAAAGTTCAGTTCTCATTTTTGAGATTGACAATGAGTCTTCTTTCGCGATATGATATTTCTTGTAATTTTGGCAAGAGTTTTTTGATAATCAAGTTTTATTCGCCTGCATTTGCATCTGCATTTGCATTTACACTTGTGAATTGAGCTGCTTTTTACACATATGTAAGCTTCTGCGTTGGCGAATTTTGCATGTCTTGCAAATTTTGCGAGATTTGCGAATTTTCTGTCATTTGCTTTGCATTGATTCCCTTTTTGATGTTTTCAGCGTTTTGTTGCATCAATTGCAGAATGATTTTCAGCTTGTTGTTTGTTTGACTTTGAAGCAAATTAATTTGCTTCTGAATCGAATTTTCTATTCTTTTATTGCATGCTCTTCAAATGTAGATTAAGCTATGATTTATAGTTTCTTTCTGCTCTGATATTGCTAGTCTTAGCTGATTGACTGCAAATTCAATTCTTTCGCGTAGTCTTTTAACTTGCATCTCTTTAGAGATAGCATCGTAGCACTTACTAGTACTAACTTTGATACTAGCTTTTTTTCCAGAACTTTTCATCGCTTTTCGCTTTTTCATTTCTTTGAATTTCACAATCGCTCATGTTTGCTCTTTTTGCTGCGAATTCGCATTTCACAAATTGATTGTATTCTTGATGTTATGCGCATCTGCATGTGAGTTAATCATCAATGCATCGAGTGAGCTGAATATGAAGTGCGTTTTTCTAGTTGCTAATGTAAACGATTTTTGTTGACTGCAAAATAAATCAACAATGTCATTTTGCAGTTGTTTGCTTGTTGATGAACTCAAGCTAAGTTTATTTCATAAATTTGTTTTAACTTCCAATGTTGACTTTTTGATTTCTATCATCAACGTTTTGAGGTTTGATGTTAAGCTATTGCTTCTATTGAGTTTCGCGTTGATTTTTGCGAAATAAGGGGGGAAAAAGCGCGCAAAGCGACTCTTCATGTTTCTTTTCATAGAGGTTTTTTCCGAGTTTCAAGCTTCGAGCTTCAAGAAAATTCACTTGACATCACTTAAATATCTCTTTAACCTCTTACTCAGAGCGTTTCACGTAGACAGTAACTCTAGTTTAGAGATTTCTCAATTTCTATTCTGAAACCTGCAATAGATCGTCTTCTATTATTGACTTATGTCAGATGAAAATAATATAAATTTAGTCTGTAAGAGTCTAGATTAGTCTTTTGATAGAAAATGCTTGACGCAATTGCTTTATATCTTAGATATCAAAGTAGTTGCGTTATCTCGCTCAGAATAGTAACGACTGATCTTAACTTATTGTCTTGCGCATCAATAAAAGATAAAGCAAATAGAGATTTGATAAGAAACGCTGTACTTCTCTGAAACCACGTTGTTTTCTGTGCAATTTTCGAGCGCAAAAGAAAAAAAGAATTTAATTTTGATTCTTGCGTTGAAATGCAGTCTTCTGTGCTTTTCTGAAGTTAATTGATGATTTGTTCTCTTCGTATGAGTTTGCTCTTTGATTTGTTAATCAAATTACTTTCTGAATTGATGATTTCTCGTTTGAACGCTGATTTTAGCCTGCGCGAGCATGAAAAATTTCGATTTTTGGTTTTTGACTTGCGACGCAGTCACCTGTGAAGCTATTGAGTCAAATGAGGGCTCGTTTTAATTGTACAAGTATGCTCTATAACTTGTCAATTGATTTGATATATCATATGCTCAGGTAGATCGCTGTCGTCAAGTGCTTATAAATCAATTCAAAATGCGTCGTTATAAATATTGAATACTAAAATTTCTCTCTACATTTTATTGTTCGCTATTAATATCGCTTGCATATTTTCGCTATTGACTATGTCTGATCTTGATGTACATGTAAATTTCTTTGCGTTTTTTGCAACAAATATCAATACTCTGACACGAGCATTCTGAATATTTGATTTGATGCAGATAAACGACGAATGCGAAATTGTTATATTCTCATCTCTCACTCATGATTCTTGTAGTATAACAATATCAGCTCTGTTTTTCGCAAATTTCATGCACACATGCATAATTTGCGTTGATTTTGCGCAGTTGTGCTGTAGAATTCGAATATTCAACGTGTTTGCAAAGCTTTCATCATTTGTATTATTTTGCGAAATTTTAAATGTAATACTCATTACAATTTCATGACTAGATGATCTTTTTGTGAGCTGATAGACTGAGCTGCCTGATATATTTTGCACATTGAGCTATTTGCGAGATGCGAATTTTGACAGTTGCAGCATCTCAAAATTATGTGATTGCATGATTGTTTATTCTTGCATGTGAGTAACTGACATTTATGATCTTATGTCTGATGATTTTGCGTGCAGTATAAGCATTTTGATAAACTGTTGCATTTGTTCTGCAAATATTCAACTGTTCAAATGTCTTTGTGCTTTTGCTTCAAATTTAAAAGCCAAAATCGTCGATGCATGTCTGTTTCGTGATTGATTTTCGCTATTAAATAATCATATAAAATTGATTATTAGTTTCAATTTGAGATTGAAAGACTTTTACTCAATCTTTGGATTTTTTATTTCGCTTTTCGTGTTGAAGATTTCAATTTTCTGACTGTGTATGATGATTTTGTGTTATTTCTCATCCTTCTTAATGCTTTTAGCATCAAAAATATGCTTTCATATTGCTCTTTGCGCTAGTAATGCTTCTGCAATATATTTCTTCGAGATCATCAATGCAATGTTGTTTTTCTTTTGCGTTTAGACTACTGTAGTGACTATCAGGTCGATTTTCGCGTTTTTTAATGCGTCGTTCATTGAATTTCGCATTGTCATTGTTTTTAAGGTTCAGTTCTCATTTTTGAGAGTAACAATGAGTCTTTTTTTGCAATATAATATTTCTTATGATTTTGATGAGAGTTTTTTGATAATCAGGTTTCATTCGTCTGCATTTGCATTTGAATTTGTCTTTGCATTTGCATTCATCTCTGCAAATTGAGCTGTCTTTTGCGCATATGTAAGCTTTTGCGTTGATCTTTGCAAAGTTTGCATGTCTTGTGACATTTGCGAAATCTGCTTCACTTGCAAGATTTGCAAATTCCCTGTCATTTGCTTTGAATTGATTCTCTTTTCAATGTTTTGAGTATTTTGTTGCATCAATTGCAGAATAATCTCTAGCTTGTTGTTTGTTTGACTTTGAAGCAGATTAATTTGCTTCTGAATCGAATTTTCTATTCTTTTATTGCATGCTCTTCAAATGTAGATTAAGCTATGATTTATAGCTTCTTTCTGCTCTGATATTGCTAGTCTCAGCTGATTGACTGCAAATTTAATTCTTTCGCGCAGTCTTTTGACTTGCATCTCTTTAGAGATAGCGTCGTAGCACTTACTAGTACTAACTTCGATACTAGCTTCTTTTTGAGAACTTTTTATCACTTTTCGCTTTTTCATTCCTTTGACTTTCACATTTCGCAAACTGACTGTATTCTTGATGTTATGCATATTTGATGTAGACGATTTTTGTTGACTGCGAAATAACTTGACAATGTTGTTTTGTAACTGTTTGCTTGTTGATGAACTCAAGCTAAGTTTGTTTTATAAGTCTGTTTCATCTTCTAACGTTGAATTCTGTTGTTGACGTTTTAAGTTTTGACGTTGAGCTTTTGCTCATACTAAGTTTCGCGTTGATACTGCAAGCTGAGAAAGAAAAGAGTGCGCGAAGTGACTCTTTATATTTTTTTTCATTGAAGTTTTTTCGAGTTTCAAGCTTTAAACTTCTAGAAAATTCACTTGACATCACTTAAATATTTCTTTAATCTCTTACTCAAAGCGTTTTATGTAGACAGTAACTTTAGTGTAGAGATTTCTCAATTTTTATTTCGAAATCTGCAATAAATCATCTTCTATTATTAACTTATGTCAGATGAAAATGATATAAATTTAGTCTGTAAAAGTTTAGATTACTCTTTTGATAGAAAATGCTTGACGCAATTGCTTTATATTTCAGATATTGGCATTGTTTTGCTTAGAATAGTAACGACTGACCTTGACTTATTGTCTTGCGCATCAAGAAAAAGATAAAGCAGATGAATATTTGATAAGAAACGCTGTACTTCTTTGAAACAACGTTGTTCTCTGTATGAACTTTGAACACAAAGAAATTCAATTTTGATTCTTGCGTTGACATGCAGTCTTCTGTGCTTTTCTGAAGTCGATTGATGACTTGTTCTCTTCATATGAGTTTGCTCTTTGATTTATTAATCAAACTACTGTCTGAATTGATGATTCTTTCTTCTGCGTTGATGAGTTTTCGTTCAAACGTTGATTTTGATCTGTGTAAGCGCGAAAAATTTCGATTTTTAATCTTTGACTTGCAACGCAGTCATCTGTGAAGCTATTGAGTCAAATGAGGGCTCGTTTTATTTGTATGAGTGTGTTCTATAACTTGTCAATCGATTTGATATATCATATGCTTCGACTGCTTAACAAGCAGTTACAAACATAAGAAAACACACGTTTCACATTAAGAATCACATCATAAGCAGATGTAGCAAAAGAAGAGACAACAACGAAAGAGCAGCAATTCAGAGATGATTTGTCATCGCTTTGCAAAGAATAAAAAGTAATGATGAAAATAATGAAAAGAAAAGAAATAAAGAAGATACAAAAGAAAACTATTGAACAGATTCTTCAGAAGATCACAAATGTGTTAACAGCGCAATGAAATCTAATCATGTTATTTTGTAAGCTTGAAAGCGAAGACATCATTCTTCATGCAGTGAGTTCAAAGACTTGAACAAATTTGAAAAAGACTCAAACATGAGCAAAAGAAATCATAAACTCAACGCGTATAGTGTGTCAAATCTTTGCTGTACTAACACATGAAATATGCATCATAATAGACACAAGCAATCAAGAAATAATCATTAAAAAACTTATGAAGAATAATGCAAAACTTCATGAAGACTTGAAAATCTTAAGAATAGTCTGACTCAAGAAAGTGATTGAAAGTGAAAAGATTCACTCATTGCTCATCGATTAAATAAAAGTCATGCAAACTGATTACACGACCTATCGAAGCATATGATATACCAAATCAATCGGCAAGTTATAGAGCACAATTGTACGATCAAAACAAGCCCCCATTCGACTCAATAGCTTCACAGGTGACTGCGTCGCAAGTCAAAAATCGAAAATCGAAATTTTCCGCGCCCACGCAGGCCAAAATCGGCGGCGAAACGAGAGTTCATCAACGCAGAAGAAAGAATCATCAATTCAAACAGTAATTTGATTGATAAATCGAAGAGCAAACTCACACGAAAAGAACAAGTCATCAATCAACTTCAAAACAGCACAGAAGACTGCGTACTGACGCAAAAATCGAAATCGAACTCTTTTGCGCCCGAAGGTCGCACAGGGAACAACGTTGTTCCAGAGAAGTACAGCGTTTCTTATCAAATCACTATCTGTTTTACCTTTTCTTGGTGCGCAAGGCAATAAGCCAAGGTCAGTCGTTACTATCCTGAGCAAGGTAACGCGACTACTTCGGTACACGGGATATAAAGCAATTGCGTCAAGCATTTCCTATCAAAAAGAGTAATCTAGGCTCTTGCAGGCTAGATTTATACCATTTTCGTCTGGCATAAGCCAGTAATAGAAGGCGGTCTATTGCAGGTTTCGGGATAGAAATTGGGGGACCTCTACACTAGAGTTACTGCCTACGTGGAACGCTCTGGGTAAGAGGTTAAAGGGATATTTAAGTGGTGCCAAGTGAATTTTCTAGGAGCCCGAAGCCCGAAACTCGGAAAAACCCTCTATGGAAAGAAATATAAAGAGTCGCTTTATGCGCTCTCTCCCGCCCCGTTCCGCGAATAGTAACACGGAACTCAGCAGAAGCAATAGCTCAGCGTCAGAACCCAAAACGCCGACGATAGAAATCAAAAAGTCAACGTTAGAGGTTGAAACAGATCTATGGGACGGACTCAGCATGAGTTCGCCAATAAGCAAACAACTGCAGAACAACATTGTCGATTTATTTCGCAGTCAACAAAAATCGCCCACACCAGCAAATAGAAAAACGCAATACATGTTTAGCTCACCCGATGCATTGATGCTAAATTCACATGCAAACGCGCATAACGACAAGAATACAACCAATCTGCGAAATGCGAATTCGCAGCAAAAAGAGCAAACACGAGCGATTGTGGAATCCAAAGGAATGAAAAAGCGAAAAGCGATGGAAAGTCCGCAAAAAGAAGCTAGCACCGAAGTTAGTACTAGCAAGGGCTACGGTGCCACCTCTAAAGAGATGCAGGTAAAGAGACTGCGCGAAAGAATTGAATTCGCAGTCAATCAGCTAAGACAAGCAATACCAGAACAGGAAGAGGCTATAAGTCATAGCTTAATATACATTCGAAGAGCATGCGGCGAAAGCATAGAAAACCCGATTCAGGAGCAAATTGATCGACTTCAAAGTCAAACAAACAACAAACTGGAGACCATTCTGCAATTGGTTCAACAAAATGCTGAAAACATCAAAAAGGGAATCAATGCAAAGCAAATGACAGAGAATTCGCAAACCTCGCAGAAGGCGCAGGTCTCGCAAACGTCGCAAAAACCAACGCAGAAGCTCACATATGCGCAAAAAGCAGCTCAAGTCATAGGCGCAAATGCAAATGCAAACACAAATGCAAATGCGAATGCAAATGCAGGCGAATGGAACCTGGTTACCAAGAAATCCTCGCCAAAATCACAAGAAATACCGTACCACGAAAGAAGACTCATTGTCAATCCCAAAAATGAGAACTGGACTTTAAAGGCGATGGAAATGCGAGATTCGGTGAATAACGCATTGAAAAAGGCGAAAATCGATCTAATAGTCGCCACGGTAGCCAAA
>JAABUI010000598.1_pt1 | contig 25243 bp, 28 predicted proteins | sample 5559111 | NCBI WGS metagenome assembly JAABUI01 (sample SAMN10711870, study PRJNA513365) | rock metagenome | isolation source: Antarctica rocks | place: Antarctica: Victoria Land, Buttleship Promontory
GCTCACGCAGCTGCGCACCCAAGGTCACCAGGTGCAGCACGGAACGTCCGAGCCGATCCAACCGGGTCACCACCAGCACATCCCCGTCTCGCAGGATCCGCAGCACCAGGTCCAGCTCCGGGCGGGAGGCTTTGGCGCCGCTGGCGTGATCAACATGGATGTCACCCCGGGCGACGCCGGCCCGTAGCAGGGCATCGGTTTGGTGGTCCGGGTTCTGCTCGGCGGTCGACACCCGCGCGTACCCCACCAACATCCGTCGACAATAACCCCGACTAGGGGTTAATCGACGTTGTTTCCCGACGCGAGTTGCCGACGGTGACCACCTGCAGAGGCACGTCCTGGTCAAGCAGTGTCGGCATACGAGGGTTACTCGAGGTGGCGCTTGCCGGTCCACGATCCGCGAGACGCAATTGTTGCTGCGGCTGGGGGAGGTGCTTGGTCTGCACGGCGGTCAGCTCCGCGAGCCTGGTTCAGCTATCGGGGTCACTGCTTTTGCCCGGCTCGTCGAGCCAGATAGGGAAGCACTCCACCGGCCCGCACCCAGAGTTCTTCCAGCGGGTTGTCGACCCGTACGACACCACGGACGGTGATGGGTGGTGCCGCTGCTCTCCGCACCGTCAGGGTCACCTCCGCCGTCGGGAGATGAGCCTCTTCAAGGCCGGTGACGTCGAGCTTGTCTCCTGGAGCCAGGTGGATTTTGCTGAGGTCGGCCTCGATGGGGAGCACTCCCATCGCAGCGAGGTTGGTGCGGTGGATCCGTTCGAACCCTGCTGCGATGACGACTCGCACCCCGAGCATCCGTGTGACCTTGGCTGCCCAGTCCCGCGCCGACCCCGCACCGTAGGAATGCCCCGCGATGATCACCGAGGCCATCCCAGCAGTGAGATATTCGCCGAGGCGACCTCGTGCAGTGGCGCGATAGTTCCGTCGTCGGCTCGTGCCCACGCGCCGGGCCTGTCGACCATGAGGTTTTGCAGCGCTAAGTTGTCGAACCCTCCACGCATCATGACGTCGTGATTGAGGCGCCGGGAGGCGAACGTCCCCATGTCTTGCGGTTCTACCCCATGTTCGCGGAGCCAGCGTCCGGCATGGGACGTCGCTCTTATGCGGCTCACGGGCGAGATGTGGTCTGTCGTGACACCGTCTCCCAGCAGCATCAGGACCTGAGCTCCCACCAGGTCATGGGTGTTGGGTTCGGTCAACTCCGGGTCGAGGAACGGGGGCTTACGGATGTTTCCTGCCTCGCTGTCCCACTGGTAGACATCGGCGGCGGGTCGCTCGAGCTGGTCCCAGCGTGCTGTGTTTAGAGCACTGGGTATACGGGAAGAATCGCCGGTTTTGATCAGTGCATCGATTTCCTGCTCGGTGGGCCAGATGTCGTTGAGTTCCACTGAGGTTCCGTCGGGTCGTATGCCCAGCGGGTGGCGCGTGAGGTCGGTGCGCATGGTTCCGGCCAGCGCGAAGGCGACGACGAGGGCCGGTGCGGTCAGGTAGGCCTCGGTGACGTCGGGGTGAATCCGCCCTGGAAAGTTGCGGTTACCTGACAGGACGGCTGACGTGGTTACCGCGCCGCCGGCCGCGCGGGCTTGTGCCTGCGGTGTGAGTGGTCCGGAGTTGCCCATGCAAGTACCGCACCCGAACCCGGCCACAGCGAACCCGAGCCGGTCCAGGTGCGTCTGAAGTCCGGTGGTGCTCAGCAGCCGTTCCACCGCGCGTGACCCCAGCGACATCGAGGTCTTGACCTCGAGCGGAGGTCGGAGTCCGAGCCGGTCGGCCTTCTGCGCGAGCAGGCCGGCGGCGATCATGGCGCGCGGGTTCGAGGTGTTGGTGCAGCTGGTGATCGAGGCGATGGACAGCATGTCGGCCGGTGCTGTCGGGTCCACTCCGGCAGCGAGCTCGTCGAGGGACCACACGTCGTGAGGTCGGCTCGGACCGGCGACGGTCGGTGCGACGGCGCTGAGATCGAGCTCGATTTGGGTGTCGTAGAAGGGTTGCGGCGCCGTGTCCGAGAGGAGTTGCTGGGCGCGCACGTAGTCCTCGGTGAGGCGGACCGCGGCGGGGTTCCGGCCGCTAGACCGCAGGTACTCCAGCGCACGGATGTCCGCGGGGAAGTAGGCCATGGTCGCCCCGAACTCCGGCGCCATGTTGGCGACCGTCGCCCGGTCGGGGACAGTCAAGGTTGCGACTCCGGGGCCGAAGAACTCGACGACTTGGTCGACCACGCCCACGTCGCGCAGCCGGGCGGCCAATCTCAGGGCGAGATCGGTGGCGAACGTGCCTGGACGCATGCAACCGGACAGGTGCACACCGATCACCCGTGGGACCGGGATGACGAGAGGCTCCCCGAGGACAGCGGCCGTGGCCTCGACGCCGCCGACGCCCCACCCCACGACTCCCAGCCCGTTGATCATCGTGGTGTGGCTGTCGGTCCCCACGATCGAGTCCAGGCGGGCGACGAGGCCACCGTGGTCATCGTCGTCGGTGCGCACAATGTTTGCGAGGACCTCGAGGTTAAGCTGGTGGCAGATGCCCAGGCCAGGAGGGATGACCCGCAGGCCGTCAACGCGGTCCTGCATCCACCGCAGGAACCGGAAACGTCCCGCGTTGCGGGCGTATTCGATGTCAAGGTTGTCAGCTGCCGAGCCGACGAAACCGGTGTGGTCCATCTCGACCGCGTGGTCCACAACGAGGTCGACCGCGCGAGCGAGACCGAGTCGACTCCCCAGGCCCGACTTGGTTTCCATCACGGCCACAGCGTCGGCCAACGCGGGTATGCCCGAGGCGTCCTGCATGAGGACCCGGTCGGGGTAGAAGGGTATGGGTCGGCCGTGGGCACGGTCGACGAGGGCGACCATCGCTTGGCGTCCGGCGGCGGGGTCCTTCGACGCGTGGCGCAGGACGTTCTCTAGCAGTGCGCGGGTTGCGAACGGGAGTCGTGCGATCTCCCCGAGGCCGGCGCTCTGTGCTGCGGTCAGGCTGTGGATGCGGGTTCGCTCATACCCGGGCAACGGGGCGGCGAAACCGTTGGCTGCGTCGGGGACACTCACGTCGACGGGCTCTCGCTAAGGGTCCGCTGATTGGGCCCGTCGTAGGTGGGCAGGAGGGGAGGGGGGATCGGGCCCTTGATGCGGCGTCCCCCCTGCACCTCCTCCCAGGAGTGGGCGAGGATCCCGACCGACCTGGACAGAATGAACAGGCCTCGCGAAAGCGCAGGTGCGAAACCGAGCTCGGCGTAGACAACCGCGGTGGCGCCATCGATGTTCATGGGGATAGCCGCTTTTCGACCCCGGGACAGCGACCGTTCGAGGCTTTCGGCGACCTGGAGGTACAGCCCAGAGACGACCCCGGCGTCGACTGAGTTTCGCACGTGGTCCAGCAACGGGTCCCGACGTGGGTCGCGCGGGTGGAACCGGTGCCCGAAACCGGGCACGAACCGCTTCTGCGACCTGTACTCGTCGACCACTGAGTCCACGCGCTCATCGAGATCGGGGCCATCATTGCTGTGGCCGATCCGGGCTATGAGCTCCATGCATTGCTGACCCGCGCCACCGTGGACGTCGCCCAGCAACCCGACCCCCGTCGACATCGCGCCGTGCAGGCCCACTCCGCAGGTCGCGGCCATCCGCGCCGCGGCAATGGACGGAGCCTGGGGACCGTGGTCGATTGACGCCACCAAGGCACGCTCGAGCAGGTAGGTCTGGGCCGCCGTCGGTAGATCACCACGCACCATCAACCAGATGGCTTGGGCGAAGCTTGCGTTACCGATGAGCTCACCGATCGGGTAGCCGCGCAGGTGGATCTGACCGGGGACGATGTCGGAGATCGCCGTCGTCCACCAGTCGACGACGTCGTGGGTCGTGGTGCCGTCGAGCGCGTCTTGGCGGGGGCTTCTCATACCGCGTCCTGTCGTTGAAGGTTGCAGATTTGCTCGGCGGAATAGCCGAGCTGCGCGAGGATCTCGGTGGTGTGTTCGCCAAGGCGGGGCGGTGGTGTGGAGGGTGAGACGCTGCAGCCGTCGATGTGTGTCGGTAGTCCGAGCAACTTGAGCACCCCCTTGTCCTCGGCTGGCGATGGGAGGGCGGTGACCAGTTCGCGGTGGGCTACCTGCATTGAGCCGAGCGCTTCCGGCACGGTCATCACCGGTGCGGCCGGGACTCCCGTCGGCAGGAGGAGCTCGTCCCACTCGTCGGCGGTTCGCGTGGACAGCGTCATCTCCAGCTCGACCTTCAGTACGGCACGGTTGGCTTTGCGGTCCTCGCGTGTCACGAAGCGGCGGTCGTCGATCAGCTCCTCGCGGCCGATCACCTTGCAGAGGGTCTCGAACTGTTCCTGCTTGTTGGCGGCGATGTTCAAAGCGCCGTGGGAGGTCTCGAACGTGCCGGACGGTGCGGACGTTCGGTTTTCGTTCGCCATCGGGACCGGCTCGCGGCCGGCGAGCAGGTGGTCGGAGACGACCCACCCCATGGACGTGAGGGCAGCGTCGAGCATCGAGACGTCGAGGTAGGCGCCTTCTCCCGTACGTTGTTGCCGTAGCAGTGCGGCGCAGATGGCGACGACCGCAGCCAGTCCGCCGAAACTGTCGCATACCGGGTACCCCACGCGTAGGGGCGCGCTGTCCTGGCTGCCGGTGATGCTCATGATTCCCGAGAGGCCTTGAATCACCTGGTCGTAGGCGGGACGTCGGGCCATGGGACCGGTCGCCCCGAAACCCGACACGGCGCAGTAGACGAGGGAGGGCTTGAGCTCACGCAGACGCGTCCACCCCACACCGAGCCGGTCCAGCACCCCCGGCCGGAAGTTCTCGAGCAGGACGTCGGCGCCTTGCACCAGCCGCTCGAACACCTGGCGTCCGCCCTCGGTCTTCAGATTCACTGTGATCGAACGTTTTCCGGCGTTCTGGGCCAGGAAGGACACGCCGAGGTGCTGGTCGCTTAGATCGGGGTCGGCCCCTAGCTGGCGAGCGAGGTCCCCGGTTCCTGGGATTTCGACCTTGATGACGTCGGCTCCGAGAAGAGCGAGCTGGTAGCCGGCGAAGGGGCCAGCCAGCACGTTGGTTACGTCGAGCACCCTGACGCCATGGAGGAGGTCTGTGCTCACAGGAATCCCGCCACGCTGCCGAGTCCGACCTCACTGATGCGGTTAGCCGTTGCGGTGACCGCGTCGACGAGGGCGGCGACCCTCTGTGCGGTGAAGCGGGAGGTCGGCCCACTTGCGGACAGGGCTGCCAGCACGCGCCCGTCTCGGTGGCGGATCGGCGCAGCTACCGCTGAGGCGCCGAGCTCGCGCTCACCATGGGTCACGGCGTACCCGATCTCGCCGATGGCGGCGATCTCGCGTTCGAGGTCGCTCGTCCGAACACTGGGCCGGCGCCGGGCCACCCGTTCCAGGACGCTCTGGGGAGCCCCGGTCAGCAGCACCTTGGCCGCCGCACCTGCCGCTAAGGCGTAGGGAATCCCGACCTCGACCACGCTGCGCACCGTCGCCGTGCCCTCCACCTGGGCGACCGAGAGCCGTTCGAGGTCCTGTCGCACGTAGATGTTGACGGTTTCGCCGCATTGGTCGACCAACTCGGTCATCATTGCTCGAACCTCGGGACTGACCTCCCACATCTTGTGAGACAACCGGACCCACCGGAGCAGCCCAGGCCCAAGCCCGTAGACCGACTCGCCAAGTCCCGCGACCAGACCTAGCGACTCAAGGGTGGCCAGCAGCCGGACCGCAGTCGTCTTGGGAAGACCGCTCAACGCGACGATGTCGCGCAACGAGCGGGTCGGGTGCTCACTGTCAAATAGCCCGAGCACGTCGACGGCGCGCGCGATGCTGCGCACACCACCGACGTCCGAGCGGGTCGTAACTTCGCTGTCTGCGGATGCCATATCGAGAACTCTAAACCGCAGAGTGGTTCATGTAAACCTCTGCACGGGTTGACACCGGCTCGAACTGATGGTTTGGTTCGTGAGCAAGGTCACGGCCCACCTAGCGGGTTGGACGTACCGATACACGGTTTGGACGGACGAATGAACCTGACGACTCAAGCGGACGTGGTGATCGTGGGCTGCGGGGCAGGCGGGCTGGCCACAGCCGTCGAGCTGCTGCTGAACGCACCTGAGCTCCGCGTCCTTGTGCTTGAGCGGACCACTAGAGCCCGCCGCGGTGGCAACACTGCCTGGACCGGGTCGTTCTTCCGTCTGGATGAGGACGGTGCCCCCGCCGCAGATTTCACCGAGCGGATGCGCACCCTGAGCCGCGGCAAGACCGACGAGGCGATCATTCACCGCCTGGCCGAGCTCGCGCAGCCCACGATGAGGTGGCTGAACGACCAGGGTGTGGCCACCAAGGCCGATACCACCTACTTCCTCACTTCTCGAGGCCCTCGACTCATGCCTGACGGGGGAGGAGCCGCCATTGTCGAGACCCTGGCCAGCCGCTTCGAGGCTCTCGGCGGCACGATTGAGTACGAGACTGCTGCGCAAGCACTGCTGATGGGGCCCGAGGACGCGGTCGCGGGTGTCGAGGTAAGCGGTGCCGGCACGGCCCGCACGATTGCCACGTCGACGGTCGTCCTGGCCTCGGGCGGATTCGAAGGCAACTCGGCTCTGCTTAACCGCTACCTGGGCGCGCGGGGCCACGAGCTCCCCACCATTACCCCTGGCGGCAGGTCGAACCAGGGGGAGGGAATCGAGATGGCCAAACAGGTCGGTGCCGGATGTGATGGCCAGTTTGACCGCTTCCACGGCGAACCGGTCGATCCGCGGAGCGGCATCGGCGAGGCACTAGTGATGGTCTACCCCTACGGCGTGCTGGTCGACCACCGGGGCCAGCGGTTCCTCGACGAGGGCTCAGACCCCGGACAACACGTTCGAGTCGGTCGCGTACCGAATCTGGGCCGAGGCCGACCAGTTCGCCTACGTCATCGCCGACCAGAAGCTGATGCGGCAGAATATTGCCCGCGCCGTCCTGACCGACCGAAAACCGGAGAGCGCGGACACGATCAGTGAGCTGGCCCGGCGCCTCGGCATCGACGACAACGCCCTAGGCGCGACCATCGAGTGCTTTAACCGCGCTGCCACCCCGGGGACACTGGACCTCACCAAGCTCGATGGTGTCGCGAGCAGGGGTCTGGAACCTCCCAAGTCGAACTGGGCGCGTCCCATCGACGAGCCCCCGTACGTGGCCTGGCCCGTGACCTGCGCGATCACCTTTACCTTCGGAGGTGTCAGGACCGACGCCGAGACACGGGTCCTGCGCGATACCGGGGACGCGATCGTTGGCCTGCACGCCGTGGGGGAAGTCGCAGGCATCTACCACCACGAGTACCCCGGCGCCACGTCGGTGCTTCGTGCGCTCGTTTTTGGACGCGTCGCTGCCCAACATATCGCGAGCTGCTCCCCCCGTCCTATCTCCTCCCCCACCTCCGCATCCTTGACCTGAGAAGAGGCCACTATGGCAATCAGAACTGCGTCGTCTGGTCATCCAGACCACCGCACCGCGCGTCGAGCGGCAATCGCCAGCCTCGTTGGCACCACGATCGAGTGGTTCGACTTCTTCATTTTCGGGCTCGCCGCTGCTCTGGTGTTCGGAAAGCTGTTCTTCCCCTCCTTCGAGGGGCACAGCGGCCGGCTAGCCTCGTTCGCGACCCTCGGCGTCGCGTTCTTGGCCCGCCCGGTTGGCGCGGCAATCTTCGGCCACCTCGGCGACCGCCTCGGCCGCAAGTCGACACTAATCGCTACGTTGTCGATCATGGGCGTGGCTACCGGTCTGATCGGACTGCTGCCCACTTACAGCTCGATCGGAATCTGGGCGCCGATCCTGCTAGTCGTGCTCCGTCTCGTCCAAGGGCTGGCCGTGGGGGGTGAGTGGGGCGGCGCAGTCCTGATGGCAGTGGAGCACGCTCCCGCTGCCAAGCGGCGCCTGTACGGATCAGCTCCGCAGATGGGAAGCCCGCTCGGCCTGGTGCTGGCGGCAGCCGTTATGTCGGTGGTGGCCACCCTGCCCGACGACGCGTTGCTTTCCTGGGGCTGGCGGGTCCCGTTCCTGGTCGGCTTCGTGCTTGTCATCATTGGGCTCGTTATTCGGCTGGGCGTCGAGGAGTCCGCGCAGTTCAGCGAGTTGAAGGCTGCGGGCAGAACGGCACGGTTACCGCTGGCCGACGTCCTGGCCCACGGCAAGGCGGGGCTTCTTCGCGGGATCACCCTGCAGGCGTCGGTGAACGTCGTCTTCTACATCATCTCGGTCTTCTTTCTGTCGTACGCCACAATCGGTCTAGGGATGGCGCGCAGCACCGCGCTCCTCATCGTGGTCGTCGCCGCTCTTGTCGACTTCTGCCTGCTCCCGGTACTCGCTTCGCTCGCAGACCGCATCGGCGCTCACGGCGTCTTTATCTTCGGCACGGTCTTCACCGCGGTGGCTGCGTTCCCGTTCTTCTGGCTGCTCGACGGTGACGCGCTCGTGACCACGGCCGTGGTGGTCACGGTCGTCATGGTCGGTGCGCACGCGACCACCTACGCGGTCGTGTCGAGCCTGATCGCTGACCAGTTCGACACGGACATCCGCTACAGCGGAAGCGCGCTCAGCAACGCGCTGGGGGGGGGTCATCTTCAGTGCCCCAACACCTTTCATCGCCGAGGCGGTCGTAGGGTCGGATCACGCGCGGTGGTGGCCGTTGGCGCTCATGATCGCGGGCGCGTCCATCATTTCCTTTGTCGCGATTCTGGCCACGCCGCGCGTCGCCCGCGCCGCCCGCGACATCCGCCCCCAGCCCACGGTCGTCGAAGCCACCACCGCCGCGGTCCGCTGACAGCCGCCGGCCACAGCAGAAGGAGCAAGCTAGTGAGCAACACTCAGTACAAGGAGCAGGACTACACCGGATCGACAGTCGAACAGGAGACTTTCCAGCTCCTCATCGGGGGGAAGTGGGTGGAGGCCAGCGACGGCGGCCGATTCGATTCAATCAACCCCTTCACTGGATCGGCCTGGGCGAGCGTGCCGACGGCGACTACAGAAGACGTCGACGCCGCGGTCCGCGCTGCTCGCGCCGCTTTCGAGGCGCCGGACTGGGGAGCGTCCACACCCGCGTCCCGAGCCGGCATGCTGCGTCGATTCGGTGACCTCATCACGGCGAACGCCGATGAGCTGGCGCGGGCCCAAGTGCTGGAGAACGGCAAGCTGATGCGGGAGGTGGCAGGGCAGACCCGCGCGCTGGCCGGCCACTGCTACTTCTACGCCGGTGTCGCTGAGACCATGCACGGCCAGACCCTCGCCACCAGCTTGCCGAACATGCACATCCTCACCGTCCGCGAGCCCATCGGTGTGGTCGCGGCCATCACTCCCTGGAACAGTCCGCTAGCACTGCTGCTGTGGAAGCTGTGTCCTGCGCTCGCCGCTGGCAACACCGTCGTCGTCAAGCCGTCTGAGGTGACTCCGGTCTCCACTTTGATCCTCGCAAGACTGCTCGCGGAGGCAGGGTTTCCCGACGGCGTGGTCAACGTCGTGACCGGCGCTGGCGCCACCGGTGCGGCCCTCGCCGCGCATCACGACGTCGACAAGGTCGCATTTACCGGCTCGACCGCTGTTGGCAAGGCCATTGCGCTGACTGCGGCCGAGCGACTCGCACGGGTCTCGCTAGAGCTGGGTGGCAAATCTCCGAACATCGTCTTCGGGGACGCGGACTTCGAAAATGCCATCAATGGGGTCATCGCAGGCGTCTTTGCCGCAACTGGGCAAACGTGCATGGCCGGTTCCCGGGTGCTGGTCCAAGAGGACCTCTACGACGAGTTCGCCGTCGCTCTGTCCGCGCGCACCCGGTCCATCAACGTCGGTGACCCAATGGACCCTCGGACTGAGATGGGGACGGTCGCGAGCCGCGCCCAGTACGAGAAGGTGTTGTCCTACATCGAGGTCGCCCGGTCCGAGGGCGCGGTTCTCGCTGCAGGAGGTAAAACACCGGACGACCCGGCCTTGAAGGATGGGTTGTTCGTCTTGCCCACGGTCTTCACCGGTGTGGATAACACGATGCGGATCGCGCGCGAGGAGGTCTTTGGCCCCGTTGTCGTCCTCATCCCCTTCCGGGATGAGGACGACGCGGTGTCGATCGCGAACGACACCGCGTTCGGTCTCGCGGCGGGGGTGTGGACTCGCGACGTCGCGCGTGCCCACCGGATGGCCCGGCGTCTACGAGCAGGAACCGTCTGGATCAACAACTACCGCAAGACTCACTACACCGCCCCGTTCGGCGGGTTTAAGCAGAGCGGACTTGGTCGCGAAAACGGTGCCGACGCTGTGAACGAGTACACGGAGGTGAAGACGGTATGGATCGACATGGGTAACACGATCACCGACCCCTTTAACCCACGCGCCTGAAATCAGCGCTGGAGTAGGTCGAGGTGGACGTGGTGGTCGGCGCTGTACGCCGACGGGGGCACCGTAGTCGCCTTGTTCGACGCGGGTGCCACGGTGCGGGACGGCCCGCGCTACGACACCCACGCCTGGTTCCTGACCATGCGTGACCACAAGATCGTCAGCGCTGTCGCGCTCTTCGACAGCGTCGAGTTCAACGACTTCTGGAACCGGGTCCAGCCGGCCTGACCCGACCGACCCACACCCTTTGACCGCTCCGTCTGAAGAATGGCCGTGCACACCATGTTCGTTGTGATCCTCAACTACACCGCGCCGCTCAAAGAGATCGACCGCCACCTGGAGGCCCACAACGCCTGGCTGGACGAGAACTTCGCGGCCGGGCACTTCGTCGCGTCGGGCCGCCAGGACCCCAGGAGGGGCGGCCTGATCCTGGCCCGGGCCGCGGACCGCGTGGAGCTGGGCGGCGCCCTGGCCCTGGACCCGTTCGGCCGCAACAAAGTGGCCACGCACACGGTCATCGACTGGCGCCCCTCGCGCGCGAGCACCGAAGCCCAATGGCTGCTGCAGCCGTGATCCCCGCACCGGCGAACAGGAGCACAGTCTGCACACCGGTCACCGCCAGGGCTGTTCCACATCCTTGGACACTGGCATCCGTCCGAGCGGTGCGGCCGTCACCCGTCGATGCCCGCCGCGAGTGTCGAAAACGAGGGTTATTCGACGCCCACTTGGTCGCTCGTTACCAATGGATCACGTTCCCGTCGGCTGACTCGCTGACGCTCGACCGCCTTGAAGCACCGAGTCGGAAACGGTCGCCTCGCTGACGGTCGGTCACCGCTGCTGTGCACGCCGCCGGCGCCGGCATGACCACCGGCGAAAAGCCACCGATGCGGAACCAGGCCAAGGCGCTCCGCGCCTCTACACCGGCCTGGTGCTGTGCTCGCCGCCCACAGGCCGGCGGCGAGAGTGTTTCCTTCTCCTCCCCAGCTGGGCTCTCAGTGTGGCGGGTGCTCGTCGCTGCGTACCCCTGGCCCGCTGCGCTTCACCAGGGGCCATGCCCGCCTGCGGCGGGTACTGCGCTCCTGCTCACCCGCCTGTCCTTCGGTCTTGCCAGCGGGGGGCGAAGAAAGGTTGGACCGGGACCTACCGGGACACCAGCACCGTTGTCACCCACCAGTACCTATGGTCTCGCCCACACAAATGATCACCCAAAGAAAGGAGCACCAACCATGCCGATCTGCCCGCCATGCCAGATGCCGCACAACGCTGCGGTGTGCGAAGACAGCCTGACGGGCAGGACGGGGACCGCCCGGTCCTATTTCTGCCAGCACAAGCCCTACAGCTTGGCGAAGTCCAGGCAGTCTGCGGTGGCCGAGGAAGTGCCGCCGGGACCGGAGTGCGACGCGGCGGACACAGGCATACGCATCACGTCTGTCGGTGCGGGCGAGGACACTACGCACCGGCAGGGGCAGAGCAGGGCCAACACCGTGACGTCGCCGACCTTTTCGCGGGCAGCGGTGGACCAGAGCAACCGGGGGAGGCGGGGATGAGCACCGAGGGCACCTACGAGGATGCGACACATGAGGTCGACGGTGGCGAGCCGATCGAGGTCGGGGACCTGCTCGATGACCCGCGTACTGATGTCGAGTCCTTGTGTCTGTGTGCGTTGCTGTGGTCGGCGACCGACATAGCCGGGCGCGTGAGCGACCTGTTGCGCAGCACCGACTTCGAGCGGGGTGTCTACGGCGAGTTGTTCGAGGTGATCACCGCCCAGGTACGGAGTGGGGCACCGCACGACCCGGCGAGCATCGCCGCCGCCCTCACCCAGTCCGGGCGTACCGGTGGGCACCGCGGCGCCCAACTCACCCGAGCACTGTCATCCGTCACGATCGCCGGGGCCGTCCCGGAAACGGTGGGGCACTACGCCGTGGCCGTGCTGTCCGCCGCCTACCGGCGCAGCTTTCACCTGGCAGCGATGGCCCTGGCTCAAGCCGCCGAGCAACTACCCCAAGACCAACTGTTCGACCACCTGCTGAGCATCGGGCGGGCGCAACGCGCCGCCACCGAACGGCTGCACCACGGGAAGACATTGTTCTCGCCGACCTGCCGTGTCAACGGTTCACCACAATGATGAGTCACCGACCGGGCCGCGCGGCGGGGAAGCCAGGGATGCGGCCGTCGTTGGTGCCGGATGGTTTACGCACCACGATCGGTGGGTTGTGGGCGGTGGCCGACCGGGCCACCCGGGCGTTCGGTTCCCCCAGGGTCGACAACTGGTGGTGGCGGGTGCCCGCCGCGGCAGGGCAATGGTGTGCCGTCCTGGTGTATCGGCGGGGGATCGCCGCTTCGCGGCATGCGCATGTGCAGGTCGCTGCGGTGCGCGGCACCAAGGGGGCCTGGCGGGGAGTCACCCCACTGGGGTTGGCGGCCGCTGCCGCGGTGGTCGCCGCCGCCGGGGTACTGCTCGGGATCGTCGTCTCGGTGGCGCTGCTTGCTTTGACCCGTCTGGGTGTTAATGGCTACGTCGCTGTCGGGGCCGAAATGCTAGCGGTGGTGGCGTTTTTCGTTCCGCTGGGCCTCGAGCTGAGATACATCAAGACACAGGGCGCAGGCCGCGGAGGCCGACTCGGCGACGGTGTCCGACGGGTACGGGAAGCAGGCCACCGCGGTCCCGTGGCCATCGCCTCACACTTCGCGGCGCACCCACAGAAGCAGGGCCACGGTAACGGGGTGATGCAAGCCTGGCTGGCGCACGCTGACGCCCACCGCATCGCGGTCGTCGCCGACGCCCGCGACGAAGGTCTCGCGAAGGCGTACATCAAGCACTACGGCTTTCGGTTCGCCGAGAGCACCGACGACCGATTGGTCCTCCGGCTTCCCGCGCAGGTTCGGGAGGACGTCTGATGTACGCCCGGTACGAGTCGGCCCGGACCCGGCCGAACGCCGGCGGCTATCGGGTGCTGGTGCTGGTCGCAGCCGTGGGGGTGACTGCCTGCGTCACCACGAGCTGCACGAACCCCGCGGCCACCACCACCACTGCCGTACCGGCTTCGTTCCCCAGCGCCACCACGGCGGCGCCGCCCATGACGCCCACCGCCGTTGTGGGTCCGAGCAGCATCGGCGCCCCGCAGAGTGGTGGTGCGTTTCCGATGCCCCCGCCCGGTACCTGCCACCTCGGTTCCGTGGCTGGGCAGCCGATGCCCGACGAGCGCTGCTCACCCGGTGCGACGAACGCGGCGGTTACCCAGGGCGCGATTCACGAGACGATCTGCAAGGCCGGGTGGACCGCGACGGTGCGCCCACCCGTGGCGGTCACCGACGCCATCAAAGCCCAATCCGCCCGCGCCTACAGCATCCCGGCGGGCACGGTGGGCGAGCTGGACCACAAAATAGCGCTCGAACTCGGCGGGGACCCTGGCAACGCCGGGGACGTGGCGAACTTATGGTTCGAACCAGGCCCGATCCCCAACCCTAAAGACACCGTCGAACGGGTCCTCAACCACGCCACCTGTGCCGGGCTGATCACCCTGGTGACCGCGCAAACCGTCATCAACCACTCCTGGCCCACCGCCGTCACCGACGCCGACCTCCAGCTCGCCAACGGCCGGGTCTGCCTGCGGGCAGAACCCGCCCGGTGCACCCGGGCATAGCCGCGAGGAGCAGGGACCGCAGACGACGCCACCGTTGACCGCAGCCGATGACTCTTGGTGTCTAGCGTGCCCTTGACTTGTATGTCTAGTGTCATCTAGACTACCGTTATGACCCAAGCGTCGGGACATCATCAAGACCATCGCGGCGGCGGCCAAGCGGCAGGGGCTCGCGTTCGGGTTGGAGCGTGAGGGTGCCAGTCACTCGGTCTACAACCTGGATGGGTTGATGATCCCGATCGGCCGGCACAACGACCTCGATAATCAGATGGCCGAGATCATCTACAAAGAGGCAGCAGCGAAACTAGGGAAGCGGTGGTGGAAATGACGACGTACCACGCACGGGTGGTCCGGGCTGATGTGTTCTGGCTGGTGCACGTCCCGGAGATCGACCACTACACCCAGGCCCGCAATCTCGGGGAGGTCGAGCCCATGGCCCGTGACCTCATCGCTGTTATGAAGGAGATTGACCCGCAGTCGTTCGCCCTGGACGTGTCCGTCGAGCTGCCCGACGAGGTCACTGTGCACCTGCAGCGTTCCCAGGCTCTGCGGCAGGAGTCCGACCGCACCAAGCACCTCGCCGCCCAGGAAGTGCGCGTCGCCGCGAAGGAACTCCGGGAACGAGGTTTGACGGTTCGCGACATCGGGGCCGCATTGGACGTGTCCTACCAACGCGCACATCAACTGATCTCCAGCTAACAACACGGGCGGAAGGGAGGCTGAGGGCATGTGTGGGCGCTTTACGAGTACGCAGACCGACGCCGACCTGGTGCGGGCGTTCAGGGTGGAGGAGGTTGTGGGGGAGCAGCTGGCGCCCTCCTACAACGTCGCCCCCACCCAACCGGTACGGGCAGTTCTCTAACGGACACCGCGCGAGGCCCCACCTATGCGCCAACTCCGTACGGTCCGTTGGGGTTTGATCCCCTCGTGGGCGAAGGATCGGAAAATCGGATCCAGACTGATCAACGCCCGCGCCGAGACCATCACCGAGAAGCCCTCGTTCAAGACCGCCGCGTCCCGGCGGCGGTGCATTGTCCCGGCCGATGGCTACTTCGAGTGGGAGAGGCGCGACGGGGCCAAGGTTCCGCACTACCTGCACGGCGACGGAGTGCTGGGCATGGCCGGGTTGTATGAGCTGTGGCCGGACCCCGAGCGTGAGTCGGATGACCCGCAGCGCTGGGTCTGGACGATCGCCGTCCTGACGATGACGGTTAGCGATGCCCTGGGCCACATCCATGACCGCAGCCCCGTCGTGATCCCCCCAGCGATTCAGGACGCCTGGCTCGACCACACCCTGACCGATTCGGAGCGGGTTCGGGAGCTGCTCGACTCTGTGCCCGAGCCGCGGTTGCAGCCCTATGAGGTACGCACCGCGGTCAACAGCGTTCGCAACAACTCCGCCGAGCTGCTCAGCCCGGTGTAGCCGGACGTCCTGAACCATGCCCGGCCGCGTTACGGCGACCTGCTCGTGGTGGTCCGTAGATCGACCACCAACGCGGGTGCCCGTAACTAGCTGCTCCTCATCTGGCTCTCGCACCATCTCGACCCCCGCCGTCTTAACGTGGTTGAGCTCGCCAAACGGCGAGTGCGATCCACCGAGAGGAACCCCATGATGACGATCAGCTCGCACGACCCTATTCAGCTCATTGACGCCCAGCTCGGGGATGAGGAAGCGAGGTGTGTCCGTGTCCTCCAGTCGCCGCCAGGTTCAGTGGGCGAAGCCGAGCGGGAAGCTGCTCGGGTGCGACTCATAGAAATTCGCAACGAGCAGCGACGTAGAGCGAAGTAGAAGGTACGGCCCGCCCGACAGACGAATCAGGACTCGTCCGACAGGCCGTGCAACGCCTGTCGTGTCTACCGAAAGGGTGGTTGCCGTGAGCGCTTACACCGTTCAGGCCGTGAAGTGGGAATACGGCTGGGAGCTGCACGTGTAGGACGTGGGGGTGACCCAGTGCCGCACCCTGGCCACCGACATCGACGCCGATGACGCCGATGACGGTGGAGTACACGACGGGTTAGTTGTCACTTGGTGTTGGCGGGTTCGCGGTCGATCCGGGCTGTTGGTGGGCCGTGTGCGGTGCCCAGTCCCAGCCGGGTAGGGCTTGCAGGGTGTGGGTCCGGTCGGTGGTGAGGCGGCCTTGGCGGTGTCGGGTGCGTTGGGCCATCACCCAGTGACCGATGTTCACCCCGTCGATGACGGCGGTTTGGGTGATGTGGGCGACGCTGCCGTGGTGGTGGGCGGCCTGTTCGAGGTACTGGAACATGCGGTGCCAGGCGGCGTCGTGGGGGTTCCATTCCCACCCGTCGATCGCCTCCAGGGCGGTGATGCGGTCGGGGGAGAACACTCCGCGGCGGTATTCCTTGCGCCGGCTCATAGCCCACGCCCCCAGGGTGAAGTTGTCCTCCGCTGCCTCGATGTAGAAGGAGTCCGGGTTCGGCACCCCGGTCCGGTGCGCGTAGGCGGTGAGCAGCCGCAGACCCTGTTCCCACCGGGCTTGCTTGACGTCCCACACCCACCCCGGCAGGGCCTGCAGGGTGGCGATCTGCTCCGGGCTCAGGGTGCCCCGCTTGTACTGGGCGCGGCGGGCAGCCACCCACAGGCCCAGGGGGTAGCGGCGTTCGGTGGAATCCCAGGGCACCCGGGCGGTGCCGTGTTTGTTGACGTAGGAGCGCAGGGCTTTCAGGCCGGGGGGCCATCGGTCTTCGGTGCGGGTCCACACCCACCCCGGCAACGCCTCCAACGCGGCGATGCGGGTGGGGGACAGGGTGCCCTGGCGGTAGTTGGCCCTCCGCCGCGCCACCCACCCGCCCAGCTGAAAGCCCTCGTGCACAGTGCGGGTGTCCACCGCGGTGGTGCCGTGCTCGTCGAGGTAGGAGCGCAGGTGGGTGAAGCCTTCGGTCCACCGGTCAGCGTTGGTGCGTCCCCAGTCCCACCCCGGCACCCCCTGCAGGGCCGCAACGTGGTCGAGGGGCAACCGGTTGGCCCAGTACCGTTCCCGTTGTAACGCCGCCCACCGCCCGAGCCGGAAACCGTCCACCACCGCTCTGGTGTGCGGGGTGGCCGCACCATGGGCCTCGGCGTAGGCCCGCAACCGGGTGAGCCCCTCCTGCCACCGCGCCTGGGTGGCTTGGGTTCGGGGGGTCATTGGCCCAGATCCGTGCGGGCACCCGGGCCCGGCCGGTGCGCGAGAAACGTGTCCACTTCGCTTTCCTCCCATAACCGCAGGGTCGGCGACCCGCCCCGCGCGGGTGGTGCTTGACCCCGATGTACATAGGCCCGCCACGTCGCGGGTGCCACCCCGCCGCGGGCGGCGCATTGCGCGGCCGTGAGCCCCACTCCCTGCAAGGTCACCGCCGGTGGGTGGTGGGTCCACCGGTGGATGGTGCCCGAGGCCACCTTGGCCATCCCGGTCAGGGCGCGGGTGGACACCTGCCCGGTGGCGTGCAACTGGTGCACCGTGGTGTGCTGCGCGCGGCGCAACACCGCCGCCCGCAACGGGGGCTTCCCGGTGCGCAGCAACCCGAGCTGATCGGAGACCTCATCGAGGACCCCCAACAACGTCGGGCCGAACACCAACACCCACGCCGAGGCCAGCACCGGGCTATAGCGGCGGGGGTCAGCATCCAACCGGTCGGTCAGAGCCATCACCGCCCGCCGGTGCTCAGCCGGTGTGCGGGCGGTCAGGATCACCGCGACCGCCTCCGCCAGGTCGACCTCCGGATCACCCTCGGCAGCCTCGGTCAACGCGAGGAGCAACCGCAACCCCGCCCGGCGCCGGTGCACCACACTGGGGGACACCGCGGCATCCGCCGCCGCGGTCAACGCCGCCACCCACGGCCGATCGGGAACCACCGAACACAAGGTGCCCGACGGGGCCCGGAGGTCCGCGGCGACCACTTGGGCGGCCACCGCGCCGGTGAGTACCCCATGCGGGTCACTATCGGGGACCACCCCCCACCCATGCAGCACCTGCGCCGCCACCCACCACCCCGGCGGGGCATCCACACCGCACGGTTGCCGCGCCCGCTGCCGGGCCGTGCCCATCAGCTCACGCTGGGACAACGTCCCCAAGCGCAACACCCGCCGCTGCCGCACAACCCCTCCTATACCGCCCGCCCGAAACGCGCTGTGTATCAGTATGCCGCTAGGGCTGCGAGGAGGTCAGCTTCTGACCACGAATCCTCACTTCGGTGTGGGCAACGGGGCGCGGGAAGGCGTTTCACCTGAAACCCGTCCCCATATGTAGAAGTCTCTTCGCCCTCGGTTCTGCGAACATGCTTGTCGTGGTCTCCCTGTCGGCCGAGCAGTGGCGCAGTATTGCGGCCGAAAAGGTGCTGAGCCTGCTGGTCGAGGAGGGTGCGGTCACGAAGCCCGAGATGGAGGCGAAGCTCTCAGAGGCGCCACAGCACCCAGGACTGCGCCGCCCAGAGCCGCATCACTTGACGATGGCGCGGAACCGGCTGCTGCAGGCCGGAGAGATCGTGTCCCAGCGCAACACCACCCGCGGTGGGCGGGCGGTGACGACGTTTTCGCTGGCCGCGGGAACCAAGCAGGCTGATCGGGCGGCCGCGCGGAAGCGGCTCCTGCGCTCGCGCTACCTCAGCTGGTCGGCGTCGCCTTCGGAGTGGGTTGCAAGCTGCGGACCTCACCAGGGAGTAGTAACCCCCCCCCAACGATGACGGCCAGACATCGCGTTCGTAGTGCTCGCGAGCGGCCGACCATGATAGACAACTTGCATGGATGAGGATCTCGCAGGATTTCGGCGACTTCATGTTGAGGACTGGCGCCAGTTCGAGGACGTAGATCTCGAAATCCATCCCAGACTTACAGTACTTACAGGCGCCAACGCCAGTGGCAAGAGCACCCTCCTGGCCTTGCTCGCGCGGCACTTCAATTGGGCGAGGGGATATTCTTCTTCACCAGTACGCGTAAAGCGGGGAAATCAATGGCAGGTGGTAGGACCGCGGAGGGCTCGTCGCCTATTGGAGCAGCCTGACCTATGGGCGACAGTCGGAACCTTGACCTATGCGAATAATGCACAAACCGCGATCTCGAGACCCACCGCGATTGACCCGACCGCTCGAAGCCAATACGACATTGCGCTGAATTCTCAGCAACCAGTCGACGGTCTTTTCATCTCATCCCACCGCTTTGCCTCAGGAAACTACACGAACGTGCCGACAATACCAACGTCGTTCGCGCATCCTCAACAGTTATTTGATCAGGTTGCCAATGAGGCGCGTCAGCAGTGGGCGGGTGGCTGGAGTGGACGCCCTCCGCAGTTAGCGATGAAGGAGGCACTCATCGCTGCAGCCGTGTTTGGAAGCAGAAACAACGAGTCCGTTGAATTCAACGAAGAAGCTAATGCTATCTGGTACGGCTTTCAGCAGGTGGCCCGCACTCTGATGCCCAAATCGTTGGCGCTTCGAAGGACTTCGCGTACGTGCGCCGGATATCATCCTGCAAACCCAAAACGGAGAAGATTTTGTCATTGATGAAGCAAGCGGCGGAATAACTGCAATCGTCGAGGTCGCATGGCAAATATTCCTGAAGTCTCGCACGAGCCGCAACATGACTGTTGTCATGGACGAGCCGGAGAATCATCTTCACCCCAGCCTTCAGCGGGACCTAATGCCCAACTTGTTGGAAGCATTCCCGCGAGCACAATTCGTAGTCGCCACACATAGTCCATTCGTGGGCACGGCCGTTGAAGAGTCTAACGTTTATGTCCTCGACTATAACCAGGAGCGACGGGTAGAGAGCCGGAAGCTAGATTACGTAAACAAGGCCGCGGGAGCTGATGAGACTTGGCGTCGCGTGCTTGGGCTCGATACAACCTATCCATCATGGGCCATTCGAGAATTTGATGAGATCGTTGGGAGGTATTTGAGCGGATCAATCTCCAGTGAGCGGATGAGTGCATTACGGAGCGAGCTCAATAGTGCAGGTCTTGTTGGACGGTTTCCTATCGCATTGGATCGGATTTCCGACACGATGCCGGAGGAAAGCTTCGAGTGAGAACATTATCGAAGGAGCCAGAGCCGCAAATATTGTTAACGCATGGTGCTCAGTGGACCCAAGAGTACCTAGCAGCATCGGGGATGGCAGCCGCCGAAAAGAAGAAGGTCGAGAAGTGGGGACACAAGCAAATTCGCGAGACGCTGGCCACGGAGACTAGCGGGCGGTGCGCCTACTGTGAATCCCGTATTGGCCACGTTTCGTATCCTCATGTTGAACACATCATTCCAAAATCGCGGCGTGCTGAGCTCGCACATGTGTGGTGGAATCTCACGACTGCGTGCGAAGTATGCAATATAGCGAAAGCGGACTACTGGGATGCAACGCTTGCAATCTTGAATCCGTACGTCGATGAGGTCGAGTCGCGTCTCGTTTTTTGGGGCGATATCGTGGATTGGGTAGTTGGTGACGAGCAAGCGGAATTGACGATTAAGAAGCTAAAGCTGAACCGTTTCGATTGGCCGACCGGCGTCGGATGCGACTGCTTGAGGTGCGCGAGATGCTTGAGCGCTGGGCGACATCGACGGGTGCAAAGCGGACCGTCCTCGCGGAGTCAATACGGCTGGATGTTGCTGATGGTGACTTCACGCGTGCCGTGAGCGCGTACTTAATTTGGGCAGGCTTTCCGTTACCAGACCTAAATGACAGCGACGCCGCATGACCACTGGTGCGTGACTTGAATAAGGGCTCTACGCAGCCAAGCGTGGTGACCGGGCTCGGAGTGGTGTCGGATGGGCAGTCTGCCAGTCGACCCCGCAGTGCAGCAGGAGTCGTAGCCGGTAGTTCGCCAGGTTGCGGAAGCCGTGCCCGACCCGCTTGATCTTCTTGATCAGCAGGTTGATGGCCTCGGTGGGCCCGTTGGAGATGCCGCGGTGGTCGAACACGGTGAGCAGTTCGCCCCGCCAGGCGTCGAGGGTCTGCGCCAGGCGTGCCAGCTCGGGGACGTTCGCGGATCTTCGCGGATGAGGGTGTAGTCGGGTCGGCGCGTCGGTACCGGGTTGAGGGTCGAGGTCTTCTGTCCGTCGGGGTCTCGTTGGACATTAGAGCCGATCACCGACGGTCCCGTCCCGAGGTCGGGGACTCACGAAGGCACCAGGCGTGCACGGTTCGTAGGGTCATCTAGACGGCGCGATTGCCGTGGCGGGTCTGTGTCTCACTTCCTTGGAAGTAGGACGCCGCGGCCGTCGTCACGAGCTTGCCAGAAAACCGCAGGTCGTCGCGGTCCGGAAGTTGTCTCTCGGCAGCGTGCCATAACGGCCGTCTCGCGCCGATCTGCGCAGTAGTCTTCCGACGCCCACGGGCTGGGCCGCCGGAACCGGCACCAAATACGTGCCTCGCAGGCTGTGTCGGAGGTTGTGCAGCACAATGTTGCCCAACTGCCCTGGAGCCATAGGTGGGACATCGTCGTGGGAGAGGATGGGCGGGTGAGCAATCCTGCGAGATCTGGCGCTGTGGAGCCTGTGGGGTACGCGGAGCTGCTGGAGGAGACCTCGCGATGACCAATCCGGTTCCGGCGCAGCCGCCGGCTACACCTGGCGCTGTGACTGAAGGTCGGCGTAAGCATTTCGACTTCATCCAGGCTGCCGTCTCCCGCATGTCGTCATCATCGTCGACTGCGAAGGGTTGGCTGCTACCGGTCGTCACGGCCACCTACGGTTATGCCGCCAGCCAGCGGTCCGCCGAGGTCGCCCTGCTGGGGATGGCCGCAGTCGGGTTGTTCGCCTTCCTTGATGCTCACTACCTGCGGCAGGAACGCGCGTTCCGTGCGCTCTACAGGGCTGCTGTCGCGGGCTCGGTCGCGGTCTATGAGATGAACACCGGCCCATACTTCCGTAAGCCGAACGGCGACGACCAAGAGCAGCGCGAGGAAAACTGCCGCTGGCCTGTCGTCATCAAGTCGTGGGCGCTGGGGGGGTTTTATGGCCCGCTGCTACTCGTGGGCCTACTCGTCTTCGTCTGAGCGCTCTGGTGACCCGCCGACTCGGCATTCCGCACGCAACCGCGCCCAGGCCTCATTCTTCTGAGTCTCGCTGTAGCTCGTCTCAGGAGGCCAAATCCGGCCGAGACCGTCGTCCGGCTGACGAGGAACTAGGTGCACGTGAAGGTGCATCACGGTCTGGGTCGCAGCCTTGCCGTTCGACTGAATGACGTTCAACCCGGCAGGATGCATAGCTCGCTTGATCGCACCAGCGAGCCGGATGGTGGCACTGGCCAGATAGGCCGCGGTCTGGTCGTCCAGCGCCCAGATATCAGGCACGTGAGCGCGGGGCACCAGCAACGCGTGTCCTAGAGTTGCCGGCTCGGTCGGGAAGAATGCGACCACGTGCTCGTCGCGGTAGACCTCGCGGGCATCGTCGTCGTCGCGCGCAACTATCTCGCAGAACGGGCAGTCCGGATCGAAGGAGTCACGATCGCTTGTAGGCACCCGACACCCAAGTCTTTAGGTTGTCGCTGATGCTGGAGTACACCTGTTGGCTGTCGCGGCCCACTGGATCGTGGAGTGGAATGTACTGACCGAGGTTGCCTCCATCGGGCAACTTGATCTGGGCGAACGGATTCGCACCCGGGGAGTCGACATTGCCAAACGACGAGAGGCCATGGATACGAATGCCAACAACGGGCCGCTTGTCGTTCCAGGCTTTGATGATTTCGTAGTTCACAAAATGGCGATTGGCCGTTTCAGCCCCTACCAGGACGACGACAGCGGTCTTGTACGCCATCTGTTTGTCGATCCACTTCTCGACCGCAGGATTGCCCCCTCTCCGGACCTGCTCCCACTCCTGGGGATTTAGAAGTGCCAGAGCGCTGTGCTGATGGATGTGCCCGCGCTCTATCGCCGGTCCCACAGCCACTTGAGGTCAAGAACTCGAGGATCTTCTTCAACACGGGATCGTCACCCCCTTGCAGGGCTGATGAGATTCCCGACGTCCGCCGGGGATCGCATCCTAGACGCGATCGGGCGCGCAGCGCTGCGTGTGGCTCGATCGAGCGCCAGCGGCAGCGGCAGCGGACGGTCACCCGTCGCCAAGCAGCACCACCTCGCGATCACCCAGTAACACGCAGGTGCGCAACTCTGGTGTGGGCGGCTACTTCTTCGTGGTCTTCTTCGTTGCCGTGGACTTCGTTGCCGTGGACTTCGTTGCCGTGGCCTTCGACGCAGTGGCCTTCGACGCAGTGGCCTTCGACGCAGTGGCCTTCGACGCAGTGGCCTTCGCTGGGGCCTTTTTCGCTGCCGCTTTCTTTGGTGCCTTGGCGGTGAGGCTGTCGGCGACTTCTTGTTTGAACGTGGCGCCTACCTTGAATCCCACGGCCCGAGTGGCGGCCAGCTGCAGCTGGGCCCCGGTCGAGGGGTTGCGGGCGGTACGCGCGCCGCGCTCCCGCGGTTCGAACGTGCCGAACCCGGGAAGCTGGACCTTGTCCCCGGACGCCACGGTTCCCCGTACCTGCGCCAGGGTGGCGGTGATCGTGGCCTCGACCTGCGTGCGGGGCAGGTCGGTCGCAGCGGCCACCGCGTCGATCAACTGTCCACGGTTCATCAGTTCCTCCTGGCGGTCGTGGGCCAACTTCCGGTGATCGTGGCACGTCGGGAACAGAGTCGATGCAGTGACATGCCGCAGCGGGCAGCGGCTTTGTCACCGGCCAACGAATGGAGTGCCGGTGGGCTTGCCCCTCACTGCGCGGGGCCCCTCTCCCACCACTGCGCCCGGGAGGTCGCCTGGTGGTGCACCGACGACATGATCGTCCTCCGCGGGGTGAACCTGTTCCCCACGCAGATCGAGGAGCTGATCCTCGGTATCGACGGGCTGTCCGCCCAGTTCCAGTGCGTCCTCGACCGTCCCGACCGCCTGGACCAACTCACGCTCCGCGTCGAGAGCCGTCCCGGACTCGGCGCCGATCTATTGGTGGGCGCTAGCCCCGCGCTGACCGAGCAGATCACGAACTGCATCGGTGTGAGGGTGCTCGTGGAGGTGCTCCATCCGGGCGGCGGCCCCGGGGCTACGATCTGGCCGAGAATTTGGGTTATCGGTTACCTTTACGCTGTGAATGCAGTTCGGGGCGCTCCCGGCTCTCAGGCTTCGCTGAGAGAAGCCAACCGTGACCGGGTGTTGGACGTGATTCGAGGCCACGGCGCCATGACGCAGGTCGAGATCGCTGATCTTTCCGGGTTGTCTCCTGCCACGGTCTCCAACGTGGTGCGCGGGTTGGGTGCGGCCGGCGCCGTTGCCCTGTCGCCGAGCATTCGCAACGGCCGCCGGGCCGTCCTGGTGTCGTTGGCCTCGGGTGGGGGACTGCTGGCCGGAATCACCTTCGGGGACCGCGATGTGCGGGTGGCCGTCGGGTCCGGCGCCAGGGAGATCCTCGGTCAGCAACGGATGCCGCTTCCCGCCGACCACCAGGCGGACGAGGGAATGGAGCGGGCGGCCCGCTTGCTCGCGGACCTTGTGGACGGTGTCGGCGGCAGCCTCAGCGACATTGACGCAGTCGGATTCGGGTTACCGGCACCCGTGGACTCGGTGACCGGGCAGGTGGGGTCGGAGGACATCCTGCGTGGCTGGCGCGGGGTGAATGTCGCCGAGGCGCTGGAGGCCCGGTTGAAGGCGCCGGTGATCCTGGACAACACCGCAAACCTGGCGGCGTTGGGGGAGTTGCGAAGTGGCGCGCTGCGGGGTGTGCGGCATGGCTGTTACGTCAAGGTCTCCTACGGTGTCGGCGCGGGAATCGTGATCGACGGGGAGATCTTTCGGGGCAGCGCGGGGACCGCAGGGGAGATCGGGCACCTGACCATCGACGAGGACGGCCCCATCTGTCGCTGTGGCAACAGGGGGTGTCTGGATACGTTCGTCGGTGCGCGCGCCATCCTGGGTGCTTTGGCCGCCTCGCACGGACCGCTGCGCCTCGGTGACGTCATCACCCGGGCCATGGCCGGCGACGCCGGATGTCGGAGAGTGCTGGAGGATGCCGGTCGCCATCTCGGTGTCGCCGTCGCGGGCCTGGTCAACCTGCTCAACCCGGAGGTCGTGGTGTTGGGCGGCCAGATGGCCCGGGTCGGGGACTTGGTGCTTGCGCCCTTGCGTGAGGCCGTCGACCGGTGTGCGATTCCGTCGGCGGCCGCCACGGTGCGATTGCGCACCGCCGAGCTCGGGGAATCCGCTGATGTGCTGGGCGCCATCATGGCCGCTTCGGTGCTCCACGGCAGCGCGTCGAACACCGGTTAGGCGCATTA
>JAABUI010000600.1_pt1 | contig 25153 bp, 25 predicted proteins | sample 5559111 | NCBI WGS metagenome assembly JAABUI01 (sample SAMN10711870, study PRJNA513365) | rock metagenome | isolation source: Antarctica rocks | place: Antarctica: Victoria Land, Buttleship Promontory
ACACCGACCGATTCACCCACCAACGCCTCGGCCAGATCGCCCTCGCCGTCACCCTCATCCTGACCGTCAAACTCGTCAAATGGGCGAAAAGATGGAACAGCTAACCACGCCTATCCGCGCGCGCTCTAAGAACGGCGCCTCTGGACGTGTCTGAGCTTGATGCCGCAATGCGGCTGAGAACATCAAGACTCCTTGGACGGCGCCGCGCGGATGAGCGCCTTGGCGATCGTGTTCTTGAGAACCTCCGACGAACCGCCAGCGACCTCGTAGGCCTTCGCGTCACGCAGGTACCGGCCGAAGGGTTCGGTCTGCATCGTGCCGCGCGCACCGCACACCTGCACTTCCATCGAGGCCACCCCGGTAGCCAGTCCGCCCGCGAGCAACTTGGCGGCTGAGGGCGCACCCGGAGGCCGCGTTACGACTCGAGGCGCTGTGGGAAGCCTACGAGGGTGCCCGTGCGTCGAAGGACGGCGGCGCGTTCGCCGCGTGGTGGCGGACGGAAGCCGACCACCACCTGCCGCTGCTGTACTCCCCCGGCGAAGGACCGTTCCGGGAGTGCGACGCCCGCGCCGGCACCCACACCCCGCAAACCCCGCAGCCCGTGGATCCCGCCCCACGGGGCACCTACGTCGCCGACGGCCCCGCCCACGGCGGGCCCACCACCCCGACCACGACCGAGACCAGCAGTGCGCACACCGACGGTAAGGAGACAGGAAGTCATGGAACAACGCGAGCTCGAGGAGATGCACGAGGGACTGGACCAGGCGCTGCGGGTAGCGTTGCAGGGGTTGGGCAGCCTGCGGGAACGCAAAGCCCGTTCTGATCAGGTCAAAGCCGACCAGACGCGGGTGGCCGCCGCCGCTGACCGCCGCCAGTTCGACGCCTACCAACAGGCCCAGGACGCCATGCTGCGCGGTCAGCTGGGCAACGTCACCGACGACAAGTGGTGGAACACCACCACCCTCGCCGACATCGCGGCCACGGTGGACCTCGCCGAGCGGTACGCCGGCGTCAGCCCCTACGCCCACGCCACCCTCACCAACCTCCGCAGCGAAGCCGAACGCCGCGGGGTGGACCTCACACCCCCACCGCGGCAGATGCGCAGACCCAGGCGTCGGAGGGAAACAGCCTCGACGACCTGGCCCGCGACTACGACCACGTCAACCGACGCTTCGCCGAACACCAGCACGAGATCCAGGACCCGACGGCGGCTGCCTATCGGGATACAGACAACGAGTTCTCGCGATGGTGCCGCACCGAAGTGAACCGGCTGGAAACCGGCATCACAGGGCAGGACGGCGGCCGGGAGCGGCTCGGCGCCTACCTGGCCTCCACCGGCGAACAGCGAGGCTGGGAGGAGAAGCTGCACCCCTACACCGGTGCGGACGGCCGCTCCACCCCGGCAAGCGGCCAGGACGGGACCGCCATGTGGATGAAGACGGCCGTGGCCGAGATCGAGAAACTGCCAGCGGCCGACCAGGCGGAGCTGGGCGAGTTGATGACCCGTTTCGACGGACAGTGCCGCGGCTCCCGCGCTCTTAAGCGATTCGATTGTGCCCGGCGGCGCCGATGGGCCGGTACCCGAGTGGGTCCGGGCGTCGCCGAATGGGACGCGGAGGCCCGGACCTACGACAAGAACCTCGAGGAGTTGAAAGGCAGGATCGACGCGTTCGACGCGGCGGGCGCTACCCTCTCCACCTACTTCGCCGCCGAGTCCTCCGATGACGAAGCCGCCCGACACGAGTTGCTCGACCGCATGCACGGGTACACGGACCGCGCCACCCCAGCAAGCGGCCACGAGCCCAGTTCCCAGACGAGCACGGCCGAAGGGCCCGTCGAGGGACCGGTGGGCAACGAGCGTCGACCGGAGCCCGGCGGGGACCCGCAGGAGCAAACCCCACCCCCGGCCGCGCAGAAGACACCGGCCTATGAACGCTCCAGGGCCTCCGACATGAACGGCGCCGACCCGCAGCACGTGCAGACCCGGCTGGACGTGGCGAAGTCGTTCATCCACCCGATCCGCACCTATACCACCGGCCGCAGCAAAAACCGGTGGCGACAGCAGCACCGCCACCCCGTCGCGGCGCCAGCAACTCAAGCGCGGCAAGTGAAGTCCCTGACCTACGTTGACCTGCGGACCTCCACCGAGGCCAGGCGCCCACGGTGGCGGCGAGCGCGGAGAAACCCGCTGCTGTCGGTACCCGCTGATAAGCAAAGCAATACAACAGAGCGAGGAGATAGCGATGGGTGATATCGGACCGGAGCGGCGGCGCATCGAGGTTCTGCCCCACCACTGAACCCGTCCTGCCCGCCCCCGCTAGGCCGACGCCCCGGCCCACACCGGTGCCGGCTCCGGTGACCGAGCCGGTGAAGGAACCATTCCGGTGAGCGTCATGTGGTGGCTGCTGGTCACCTCGCTGGTGCTCGTGACCGTGGAGTCGGTGTCAGCGGAGTCGGTTCGGCGCAGCGATGATCCGCTGCGAGCGGACTGGAGTCGGCGCACCGTTCTGCCCCTCGGAGCGCTGATGATTGGGTCTGTCGGCGCCCTGACCGGGGCGGCGTTCCTGCTCTACCCACCTGCCCTGGCCGTGCTTCTTCTCGGTACTGCAGGTGGGGTCCTGGCTGTGACCATCCTGGGGTGCGCGGTGTGGCGCTGGCTCCACCCTGTCGCGAGCACTGCGCCTTCATTGTCATCACCGCTGCACAGTTACCGAGAGTGCCCACTCTCGTCCAAGTAGTCGCGCCACGAGCGCTTCGGCTGGTAGCCGAGCATCCGCTCGGCCTTGGCACACGTAATTCCGGAAGCGTCCACGCGCGGCAGCGCACGGACCTCGATGGCGTCGCCGTAGTACTTGCGGACGAGTGCCGCGAAGTCCCGGCCGCCGACATTGTCCGGTGAGGCGATGTAGAAGACCTCGTGACCGGGGAGGTCCGACTCGGCTGCGAGCACGATCGCATCGGCCAGGTCGAGCACGTCGACGTAGCTCCACAGGTTGGGGCTGAGGACGGACTCGTCCCGGACCTGGGGGCCGAGGTTGCGCTCGTAGTTGCCGGCATGCTGAACCCAGCTCGGCCTGATCGAGATGCACCGGATGTCGGAGCGGCGCACGGCCGCATCCATCATCAGCTCGGAGAACTGCTTCGACAACGCGTAGGGATCCTGCGGCCGAAGTGGATGCGCCTCGTCGACCGGGACGTAGTCGGGTAGGAACGGGCGCTCCGGAAAGAAGAAGCCCGGCGCGGTTTCGGACGAGAGGTTGACGAACCTGCCGACGCCGAAGCGGACCGCGGCCTCCAGCACGTTGAAGGTCGCCATCACGTTGTTCTGGAAGACCACGTGCGGTGGGTTGTGGGTCGGCTCGGGGAGGGCGGCGGCATGGACCACCGCGTCGTGGCCACGCACGACAGCGAACGCATCCCCTGCCGACGTCAGGTCCGCCTGCTGGTAGGCAGGCTCGCCCGGCTCGGGTCGGTCGAAGCTGTGCCTGCCCACGTCGGTGGCGCTGACGTCATGCCCTTCCGCCGTCACGGCGGCGACGACGGCACTTCCTACCTTGCCCTGCGCTCCGGTCACAAGTACGCGCATGGTGTCCTTCCGGTCGTCGCTACGAGACGTGAACGAGCCTGTCACATATTCTGGGTGTGCCCCCGACTGCACCCGTCCAACAGGACGGCGTCGCGGAGCTTGCGCCGCAGATACGCCCCACTTCAGGAAAACACCCACCCGCTGGGTTGTCACCGAACCCGCATCTCCGACCGCAATTTGCTGCACCGGCATCCTCGTCCGCCTGGTCACCGACTGCTCCTGGGGCGTCGCCGCCCGCCATGCGCACCGCCCTCCAGGCACGCACCCGCAGGTACACCCGTTGTCTACTGAAAGGGTGGTTGCCGTCAGGGTCTGGTCGTGATCAACCCCAAGATGCTGCGCGGCACTGATCGTCGATGGCACTAGCGGTCGAGAACGCCCAAATTGGGGTGCTGACCACGGCGAATATCGTTACACCCCGCGTCTGTCACCGGGCCCCTGCCCGGAGCACCAGCACTGCGTCGTATTCCGCTGCCACCGTTTCCTCTACCCCGCCCTGTGCACGACCGCATCGACCGCATCGACCGCATCGACCGGCCAGGACAGCCCAGACGCTTCTGCACCTCCGCCTGCCGCGGCGCCCAGCATCGACGCGATCACCAGTGACGCTCGGCAGCAAGATCAACAAGAGGTGCCATGACAAGGATCACCCGCATAATGGTCCAAGATCCGCCGGACCACTTTCTGCGGCACGTCACGGTTGATCAATCTGGTGCCGAGTGTGTGATGGCGAAGCCCACGACCTGCTCACCGCGGTCCAGCACACCGTGGTCACCCACCAGGTCAACACGGCGATCACCACCCAGCAGGCCTGCCCGCACTGCGGGCAGGCACGGCGGCACAAGGATCAGCGCACCATCGTGCTGCGCACCCTGTTCGGCGCCCTGCGCCTACCCAGCCCCCGCTGGTGGCACTGCCCCTGCCAGCCCCAGCGCACCCGGACGTTCCGCCCGCTGGCGGTGCTGCTGCCCGAGCGGAGCACCCCGGAACTGGTCTACCTGCAAGCCAAGTTCGCCGCGCTGACCTCCTACGCCATCTCCGCCCAGCTGCTCGCCGAGGTGCTGCCGCTGGGGCGCCGGCCCGATCCGACCGTCCTGCGGCGGCAGGTGCAAGCCACCGCGCACCGCCTGGAGGGCGAGCTCGGCGAGGAGCAGGTCAGTTTCATCGACACCTGCCAACGCGACCGCGACGCGCTGGCCCGCCCGGACCTACCGATCACCGTCGGTCTCGACGGCGGCTACGTGCACTCCGCCACCCAACACTCACGACGCGATGGCTGGTTCGAGGTGATCGCCGGTAAAGTCATGCCCACCCACGGAAAACCGACCTGCTTCGGGTACGTGCAAACCTATGACACCAAACCGAAACGGCGCTTGTTAGAGGTGCTCAACTCCCACGGAATGCAGCCCAACCAGCAGATCACGTTCGTCACCGACGGCGGTGAGGACATCCGGGACCTACCACGCTTCCTCAACCCCCAAGCCGAGCATCTCCTGGACTGGTTCCACATCACGATGCGCCTGACCGTGATGAGCACCATGGCCAAGGGCCTGCGCGCACCGCCACCGGACCCCGATGAATTCCAGCCCGCCGCGCGATGCGACCTTGCCACAGAGGTCGGCAAGAGCCTGGAGAGTCTCAAATGGTTTCTCTGGCACGGCAACGTGTACCGCGCCCTGCAGACCATCGAGGACCTTCAGTGCCAGCTCGACGAAGGCGGCGAGGAGACCACCTTCGAACAGGCCAGACTGGTCAAGGCGATGCGTGAGTTCGACACCTACATCCGGGGCCAACGCCGACCGGATCCCCAACTACGGGGAACACCACCGCGCCGGGGAGACCATCTCCAGCTCCTTCGTCGAGTCCGCCGTGAACCAGGTCATCAGCAAACGCGTGGTGAAGAAACAACGTTCTCTCCCGTCCTCATCGCGGCTTGTAAGGGCTCCCGGTGTGCCCGAGCTCTTCCCTATTGCGGCATCACCGCGCTGAGAAGCGCGGCCATCTCCGTCTCGGACGAAGCCGGGGTGAGATCTCGGTCGAGCAGGTCGAGCAGCACGCCAAACAGGGGCAGCCGGGCGGTGTCCGCCCGGCTGGCCAGCCGATTGGCCAGGTGGGCGGCCGGTACGCCCTCGACGGTCTGCTGGGCCGCCTGCATCGCCGCGAGCGCAGTTGAAGGTCTTTCTCCCCGCCCCATCCGCTCGCCGAAGACCTTGTTCCGGCCGGACAGTCCGGTCACCTCCAAGTCGCCGACACCGGCCAGGCCGACGGCGGTCACCTTCCGCCCTCCGACGGCCTCGGTCCACGCGAGCAGTTCCGTCACTGCTTGGGTGAAGATCGCCGCCCGCAGGTCATGCCAGGGCTGCCCCTCGGTGGCCAGACCGTCAGCGATACCGAGCGCGATCGCGTACACGTTCTTGAGCGCCGCGCAGACCTCCACCCCGGATTCGTCCTCGCTCACCTGCGCTCGGTATGCGCTTGTCGCAAACACCACGGCCAACCGGTCGCCGACCGACTGGTCGGCACTGGCAAACACAGCCGCGGTCGGCCGACCGGCTGCCACCTCGTTCGCCTTGCACGGACCAGCAACGGCTACGACGGTAGGGGCCTTAAGCCCGACCCGGTCAGCCATCGACCGCAGGGCTCCCGGTAGCAGGGCCGACGGGGCGTGCTCGTTGCCTACAAACCCCTTGGTCGTGATCGCGAGCGGTGCACCGGGGGGTAGCAGCGGAAGAGCACGGTCGAGCACGGCTTCGAACCCGACCGAGGCGACGGCGAGCACTACCACGTCGGCACCGTCCAGAGCGCCCGCAAGGTCATCGGCACCAAACAGCGCGGTCCTGTCGGCCAGCCGGACACCAGTGCGGGGGTGTGGGGCGCCGGCGCGGCAAGCGTCGAGGACCTCGTCATCCAGCCAGGTTCCCCAGAGACGGACGTCGCGACCCGCGGTCCGCAGAGGTGTCGCCAGCGCTGATCCCATGGCGCCAGCGCCCAGGATTGTGATGATCATCAGACCTCTTTACACCACCGTTGCTGCTTCTAAACAACACTTGACACATCTTAAACCCGCAGAGAATGGTGGATCCAACAGATCTGGCGTGCGAACGTGACTCGTGCCATAGTTAGGAGATCCTATGAGTTCGGCATCATTGGAGTGCCGTGACGCGACCAAGGCGTTCGGTGGGGCGCCCGTCCTGCGCGGCGTCCCGCTCACCCTGATGCTCCGCACGGTCACCGCTTTGGTGGCGAGAACGGCGCTGGTAAGTCGACTCTGATGAAGATCGTCTTCGGTCAGGTCAGGCCCGACGGGCGGCAGCATCGCCCTCGGCGGCACAACCCTCGACCACGCCGACGTCCGCGCCTCGCAGTGACTCGGCGTCGCCATCGTCCCCAGGAGCTCGCACCGATCGTCGACAGGACCGTCTATGAGAACCTGTTCGTGGGGCGGGAGGTCCGTTCGTCCGTGGGCCTGCTCGACCGCCGGGCGATGATCCGCCGAGCTCGCGAGATGCTCGACGTCTTTGGTGTCAGCATCGACTCCACCGGACCGGTGCGCACGCTGTCGGTGGCTTTACAACAGATCGTCGAGATCGTCAAGACCACCAGTCGCGGCGCGAACGTGGTCCTGCTCGACGAACCCACCGCGGCCATCGCCGACCGCGAGGTCGACCTCCTCTATGGCATTGTCCTGGGCGAGCAGGGTGTCGCCATGCAATACACGACCCACAAGATGGCCGAGATCCGGGCGCTGGCCGACCGGGTCATCGCGGTGAAGGCTGGCCTGCCCGACACCTCCGGCCTGGCCGCGCGCGTCCTGCCCGACGACGTCGCGGCGGGGGTAGCAGGAGATGCAGATGGTGGCCGACAAGCTCGGGGGCAAGGGAAACATCGTCGTCCTGCAGGGCCCGCTGGGGCAGTCCGCCGAATTCGACCGCCCCAAGGGCATCCAGAACGTGCTGGTCAAATACCCGGCATCAAGGTGCTGGCCCCGGACACCGCGAACTGGAAGGGTGACGAAGCCGTCGACCGCGCCAAGAACTGGCTGTCGAGCTTCAGCGGAAAGCTCAACGGCGTTGTCTCGGAGAACGACGATATGGGCCTGGGTGCCCTGCAGGCCGCTAAAGAGGCTGGCGTGACACTGCCGATGGTCGGCATCGATGGCATCGTCAACGCCGTGAAGAACGGCGAGTTCATCGGCAGGTCACTGCAACACGGCCGGGTCGAGATGGCGGCCGGTCTGGGTGTGGCCATGCGCATCGCCAAGGGCGAGCAGGTCAAGACGCCGGCCTACGTCATGGCGACCGTTACGAATAACAACGTCGACGCGGTCCTCGCGGAGGTCGTCACCGGGAAGGACAAGCTGCTCGCTCGCCTGCCCGCGCTGGTGGATCAGAACCTGCAGACCGGCAACATCGCCTATGAGAGCCTGCCGGGGCAGACGCGGTGATAACGGACCGGCAACGGACAGGAGACGCCCTCGTCATCGCCGTTGATTGCTCGACCACCGCGGCCAAGGCAGTCGCCGTCGACGCCAGTGGGGGGACGGCCGCGGCCGCCCGCCGTGACCTGTCCGTCGCTAGCCCGCACCCCGGTTGGCACGAGCAGGACCCTGAGCAATGGTGGACGGCGACCCGCGACGCGATCGCGGAGACTGTGGCACAGCTCGACGACCCTTCCCGAGTCGGTGCGGTGTGCCTGACCCACCAGCGCGAGTCGTTCGTCTGCCTCGACGCAGCCGGCCGCGCCCTGCGCCCGGCGATTCTCTGGGTCGACAGCCGCGCACATGCACAGATCGAGGCACTGGGGTCTGACCACATCCAGGCACTGTCCGGCAAGCCGCCGGACGTCACCCCGGCGATCTACAAGCTGGCGTGGCTGGCCCACCACGAACCGGAGGTGCTGAAGGACGCCGCCCAGATCGGCGACGTGCAGGGCTACCTCAACCAGCGCCTCACTGGCAGGTGGTGCACCAGCCACGTCTCGGCCGACGCCCTCGGATTGTTCGACCTCTCGCAACGGACGTGGTCCGACGAGCTGCTCGAGCTGGCCGGCGTCCGACGCGACCAGCTGCCCCAGCTGGTCGCACCGGGCGCCACGGTCGGCACCCTGACCGACGAGGCCGCCGACGCCGTGGGCCTGACGGCGGCCACCCCCGTGGTGGCCGGTGTAGGCGACGGGCAGGCCGCTGGTCTCGGGGCGGACGTTACCTCTCCCGGCCTGGCCTACCTGAACCTGGGCACGGCGATGGTGATGGGAGTGCAGAGCGCGGACTACCAGTGGCAGCCGCCGTTTCGGACGCTGGCCAGCGCGGTAGGCGGCACCTACACCCTCGAGACATTGCTCAGCTCGGGTACCTACCTGACGACGTGGTTCCGCACGCAATTCGGCGACGCCACACTCGAAGGCCGTCCAGACCCTCAGCTCGACGCCGCTGCCGAAGCCGTCGGCCCAGGAGCCGAAGGCCTGCTCACCCTGCCGTACTGGAACGCCGCCCAGTCGCCGTACTGGGACCCGCACGCCCGCGGGGCGATCATCGGATGGGCAGGCTGCCACACCCGCGCTCACGCCTACCGCTCTCTGTTAGAAGGCATCGCCTACGAGCTGCGCCTCCACCTTGACAGCCTCGAACAGGCGACTGGCGTCCCCGTCACGGTTCTACGGGCCATGGGTGGCGGGACCCGCAGCAGGTTATGGACCCAGCTCATCGCGGACGTCACGGGACGCGCCCTCCATATCTGCGCCGAGGAAGAGATGAGCGCGATGGGTGCTGCAGTGCTCGGATTCGTCCGCAACGACGACCACGACCTGCTGCATGAAGCGGCGGCCCGAATGGTGAGGATCGCGCACAGCGTCGAGCCCAACCCGGCCGCCTACGAGGTCTACGAGCGCTTCTACCACGTCTACAGAAACGTCTATCCATCCCTGCGGGACACGTTCCCCCTGCTCGCCGCGGCCGCCCGGTCCGCGGTCCGCGGTCCAGTCATCTGACACCGAAAGGCATCCAGCATGCGTGCAGCCATCTTCTACGGCCCGGGCGACCTGCGGTTGGAAGACGTCCCGTCCACCGAACCCGGCCCCGGAGAGATTCTTGTGGAGGTCAAAGCCGCCGCGACGTGCGGCACCGACCTGAAGTCCTATCGTCGCGGTCATCCCAAGCTTTTCCCTACCGTGCCCGCGCGGTTCGGCCACGAGTTCGCCGGCGTGGTGTCCGCCGTCGGTGACGGCGTCACTGCGTTCACCCCCGGCATGCGGGTGGTCTCCGCGAACAGTGCGCCGTGTTACGAGTGCTGGGCCTGCAAGATCAACCGGCAGAGCCTCTGCGAAAACCTCGAATTCCTCAACGGGGCCTTCGCCGAGCAGATCGTGGTCCCAGCCAGCATCGTCGCCCGCAACACCTACCAGCTGCCCGATACGCTGGCCTTCGAGGCGGCGGCTCCACTGGAGCCGCTCGCCACTGTGGTGCACGGCATGGCCGAGAGCGGCATCACCCTCGGCGACGTCGTCGTCGTGCACGGCGCCGGCCCGATCGGCCTGATGTTCGTCCGGCTGGCCACGTTGCGCGGCGCCAGCGTCGTGTGCGTCGACCGGTCCGCCTGGCGTCTTGAGCAAGCGGCGTCCGCCGGTGCCGTCGAGACGATCGACCTCACCGACCTCGCCACCCCCGAAGCCCGCGCCACGGCCATCCGGTACGTCACACCAGGAGGACGCGGCGCCGATGTGGGCATCGAGGCGGCCGGGCTGTCCGAGGTCTGGGAGCAGACCGTCCAGACGCTGCGCCCCGGCGGCACCGCAGTCCTATTCGGCGGCCCCCCCAGGGGCACCAGCTTCTCGGTGGACACGGTCGACATGCACTACTCCGAGTACACCCTCAAGGGCGTCTTCCACCACACCCCGCAGTACGTGCAGACGGCCGTCAGCCTCCTCTCCGACGGCAAGGTCGACGGCTACTCGCTGATCACCGAGACCCGCCCCCTCGACCGTCTCGTCGACAGCCTCGAGGACATGGCCCAGGGTAAGGGCAGCAAGTACATCCTGACCCCGTGACGCCACGACACAAGGGAGGTCCCCATGTTGCTCGCCGAGGAGCGTCAGCAGATCGTCGAAGTGCGCCAGGCCTGCAACGCAACCACCTGGTGGTCGGCACGGCGGGCAACGTGTCGGTTCACGTCCAACGACCTCGGCCCAGCGGGGTCGGCTACGGAGCCATGACCGCCGATCAGGTCGGCGTCCACCGGCTGGACGGCGTGCTGGTGGACGCACCGTTGAAACCGTCGAGCGAGTTTCCGCTGCACCTGGCGGCGTACCGGAACACCGGTGCGTCGGCGATCGTGCAGACGTACGGGGTGGTCTCCACGGCCATCTCCACGGTCGTCGACGAAATCCCCCCGTCGCACTACTACACCGGCCCGTTCGGTGGCATTGCTAGAGTGGCGCGCTGCGCATCCTTCGGGACCGATGACCTGGCGCACAACGTCGTGACTGCTGGCATCCGGCGGTTGCGGGTGGACACGGTCGTCATGTCGACGTCGGCGGTCATCGACTACGTCACCTACCACCCACGTAGGAAACCGACCTGCTGAAGCGGACGATGTTCGACAGTGCGGCCCGTCGGATCCTGGACCTCGACCACTCCAAGTTTGAGCGGCGCGCGCGCTCTATGCCCACGCCGAGTTGAAGGTCTTCGACGTCATCGTCGACAGCGATACCTCGGCCGAAAACCTAGCGCGACTGCACGACACAGGGTTCAACGTCGTGGTCGCCCATCTGCTTGACCGCGGATCACGCCGGCGCATCGACGACGGCGAGAATCAGCAGTATACAAAGTTGCCGGAGTTGTTCGGTGAGCTCGCGTTGACTCACGAACGTGCCCGCGTAACCATTTTTGGTGAGTCAACGCGGCATCTTGTGGCGAGAAGAGCGCGTCCGTACCATTGGGCTCGAGTCGGCAAGGAGGCGAGCCCATGACTGATGAGACCGCTGCAATGACCGCGCCGGGCACGCCGGCCCCTTTCCTCGAGCGCATCGGTATCCCGCGACCGCTGCGGTGGGGGTTCGTCGGGGTTCTGATTTTCATGGTCGGCGACGGGGTGGAGGTCACTTATCTCACCGACTACCTGACCCGACCCGACGGCGGCGGGCTCGCTGGCTCGCAGGCTTCGTTCGCCACGGTCACCATCTACGGCGTCGGCGTGCTGATCGGTTCCTGGTTCTCCGGCACCCTCTCGGCCATCTGGGGCCCCCGGCGGGTGATGTGGCTCGGCGCCGCGATCTGGCTGGTATTCGAGGCGTTGTTCCTGTTCGCTGCGTTACCCACCAAGAACCTCGTCTTCATCGCTGTCATCTACGGCATTCGCGGGCTGGCGTATCCCCTGTTCGCCTTCGCCTTCCTGGTGTGGATCCAGACGATCAGTCGGCCCAGCATGCGCGGATCAGGGGCGGGCTGGTTCTGGTTCGCCTTCACCGGCGGCCTGCCCACGCTCGGCTCCGCGGTGGCCGCCCTGGCCATCGGCCCCCTCGGGCTCAGCCTCTACACCACCCTGGTCCTCTCGATGGTGGTCGTGGCCGTCGGTGCCGCCATCGGCTGCTTCGCCGTCCGCGAACCCCAGGGACTGCAACCCATCGCCGACGACACCGACGAGCACCCCCGCAGCTACCGGCGCCTCATCGGGGGGATCGACATCCTCTGGCGTGACAAACGGACCATCGCCGGGTTCTTCACCCGCATCGTCAACACCGCCCCACAGTACGGCTTCTTCGCCATGTTCCCGTTCACCTTCGGCCCCGCCACCCCCGGCGGAGGGTTCTTGACCACCGCCCAGGTCTCCCTGTTGGCCACCATCGCCTACGGCGCCAACATCGGCGCCAACCTGTTCTTTGGCGTCTTCGGCGACCACTTCGGCTGGCGACGCACCGTCACCTACTTTGGGTGCATCGGCTGCGCGCTCGCCACCCCCTTGTGGTACTTCGGCGGCGTCATTTCCCAAAGCTTCACCGTCACCGCCATCCTCGGCGCCGTCTACGGCATCCTGCTCGCGGGGTTCGTCCCCCTATCCGCGCTGATGCCCTCCATGGTGCACATCAAGGACAAGGGCGCCGCTCTGGCCGTTCTCAACACCGGCGCCGGCGGGGCGGCTCTGCTCGGGCCCGTCACCGTCACCGTGCTCTACCCGGTTGTCGGCGGCGGCGGCGTGGCCATCGCCTACTGCGTCATGTACCTGATCGTCGCCGGCCTCTCAACCCTCATCAGGGACACCGTCGATCCCGGTGAGCATAAGATGATTACGAGCAATTCGTAACTCACCTTGCCTGGCCCCGATGGCCAGTCAGCGTCCGCATCGACCGCGCTCGCGGTGAGAGAGTCGAGGAGGTCTTCGTGAGCAGCGCACTGTTCGATCTCACCGGACGCACCGCACTGGTTACCGGCGCCGCCAGCGGCATCGGTGCCCGGCTCGCCGTCGGCCTGGCCGAAGCCGGCGCCGACGTTGGCTGCCTTGATCTGGACACCCAGATCGATCACGCTGAGAACACCGCCGCCACCATACGTTCCCTCGGCCGCAACGCCACGGCGCTCACCGGCGACGTCACCGACGCCGCCTCCATCGAGGCGGCCCTCGACACTCACCTCCGTCAGCTCGCTCGGCTCGACATCGCCGTCAACTGCGCTGGGATCAACCACTCCTGCCCCGCCGAAGACATGGCCGACGCCGACTGGCGCCGCGTGATCGATGTCAACCTCACCGGAGTCTTCACCTGCTGCCGCGCCGAAGGCAGGCACATGCTTAAGACCCAAGGCGGCTCCATCATCAACATTGCGTCAATGTCGGCCACCGTCGCCAACCGTGGCCTGCTGCAAGCCCACTACAACGCTTCCAAGGCCGCGGTCAAACACCTGAGCACCACGCTGGCCCTAGAATGGGCGCGGCGAGGAATACGGGTCAATTCCATCAGTCCGGGCTACATCGCCACCCCCATGATCTCCGGGCCAGAATGGAAACCCAAGACCGACCGGTTCGCCGAGGACACCCCCATGGGACGGCTCGGAACTCCCGACGACCTCGTCGGCCCCACCGTGTTCCTCGCCAGCGACGCAGCTAGCTACTGCACCGGGGCCGACCTACTCATCGACGGCGGCTTTACCGGCTGGTAAGGATGTCTGTGCCCGGGTGGGCTGTAGTTCGTCGACGCCCGATCGGTGGCGTGCCTGTTCGGGACGTGCTGTGGCACCGGCGTAGGGGATCGGCACGGCAAACCGTGGCGCGCTATTCAACATCCCGTGAGTTCACGTAGGTCGTCGTCGGGGCCGTGATCGGCCGGCCGGCCACCGGCTTGCTCCTCTAAACCGAAGTTACGTCTTCTGTGGCAGTTAGGAGCCCTTGCTGAGCAGGGGGTTCGTTGTTCGGTGGTGGCTGGTTCTGTCTACTTCAGGTTGAGCGGGATGACGGTGTCGAGCAGTTCGAAGGCGCAGCGTTGGGTTTCGGTGGGCACGGCCATTGTCGGCACGACGGGCCCGTCGGTGCCGTATTGGATGTTGTTGCGGGTCAGGGTGCCCAGGTGGTCGAGCAGGGTCCGCAACGATCGGACTGGCCGGTCGGTGTCGTCTTTGCGGCGTGAGGACTTGCGGGTCGCGGCGTGCGAGCGGGTCGCGGGGGCGACAGTGGAGTGCGTTCAGGCGGGGTCTGGTCGGTGAACGTCCACGGAGCCAGGGGCCGGCGGCAGGTGCCGGGTGAGGTATGCGGCGAGCATCACGATGAACACGTGGCCGCGGACGCGGCCTTCGAGTCGGTGGTAGATCGGACGTAGGTCGAGGTCGTCGACCTTGATGGTGCGGAAGTCGCGTTCAACGTGGACGAGGTTCTTGTAGGCGGTCACCACCCCGGCCGCGTCCAGGGTCTTCTCGGGGATGGTGGTGCGGATCACGTAGATGCCGTCCAGGGGAGAACCGACCTTGCCGCCCGAGGAGTGACGACCATGATTGCGGCCCGACGCCACGGGCAGCCGAGCGCTTTGGGCACCGCCAGAGCCACCCCGGCTCCAACCGGCCGCCCAGCACCCGCGGCCAGCCCCGCATCGTGTCTCCGGAACCCGCAGCCCTTTCCCGATCCGGCGGTGGCCCTTCCCGCCGCACCAGCACCGTGACCGGCAACAGCACATGCGTGATCAGGCACGCCGGGCAACGCGCCCGCCGCGGGCGCAGCACCCCGGCGAGGCCGTAGATGCTCCGTGCTCGTGCCCACCCCCAAGGGCGCAAACACCTCGGCAGTCTGGGCAGTCGAGCTGCCCCGCCGCCAACCGTGATTCGACCCGAGCCGCATCCGCCTCTACCGTCACCAACGGTGCCTCCGTGCATCCAGCACGGCCCTCCCGCAGCGGTCCTCCACGACACAGAGCGGGAGGGCCGTTGTCGTCTCAACTGAGCTTGCTCGCCACACTGACGGTGCCGACCAAAAAGATCAACACGACAGCCGGGGGCCAGACGTGCTCGGCAACCGCAATGACGCACACCCAGCGACACGTCGTCATCCAGAGCGACGGTCAACACTGGCTCAGCGATTCGTTGGCGAGTACGACTCGCTAGAGGTTCAGGTCACCGCACAGGTGCACCTGAAGGCCCAGCTGGGAGAACATGGCCACCTTGGCGACCAGGCCCTTGTCTGCTGTTGCGGCGTCGGGTGCGTAGACGACATTGACGTGGTTGGCCTTCTGCCGCGCCATCAGCTGGTCCCGGCTGACGCCGTGCAGGACCGCGTGCATGATCGGCCATTGCGGGTTGGTGGCCTGCAGCCGGCGCTCGGTCTCCTCGGGGGGCAACTCGACCACGGTGCCGCGGCCGAGGTCGACGTGCAGCACGCCGCCCATGATGAACACCCGGGACCAGACAATGTCGCCTGGCTTGGACACTCCGCTGAGGGTGCCGCCGCCCAGCGGAAAGAACATCGGCGGTTGGCGCTTGCTGTAAGACTTGTCGTAACCGCCGTTGTGCGAGGCAGGCACCGACCCGGAGATTTCGAACACCCAGACGAAGTTGTCGCCGTACTGTTCTCCCCAGCGAATGTCGTGCAGTGTAGTGGCCGGATCGAGCCCCATCGCGGTCCAGAGTCGATTGGTGATGAGGGAGTCGACGGCAACACCTTCGTCGACCTCGTTGAAGTGCGGCAGGGCGGCGCCGGCGTACAGCTCGCGGGAACCGTCCCGGCTGGAGACCGGCGGCCGCTGCACATTGTTCAGAAGCCCCTCCGCAAGGTCGCTAGCCGGAACGGTGTCCTTGAGACCCTGCTGGTACTGGATTCCGATGGCGTCGAGGCCGAAGTCGTCGGCGATACGGAGGGCCGCGATGTACATCTTGAACTGGCTGTGCAGCTGGGCGTCGGTCAGCTCGGTGGCCTCGTCGGTGCCGGTGTCAAAGACCCACGCGTGACCTGCACTACGGAGATCGCCTGCCTTCGCTCGTAGCCGGTCTCACTGTCCGGTAGGCGATGGTCATCCGGGCGGCCGGATGAGGGCGCTCCTGCCAGCCGCCGGGGCCGGCTCGCAGGCCGAGACGTCCGGTCACTGGTGGCGCCAGCGGGCCAGCATGTGCGCGGCCACGACCTGCAGTTCCCGGCAGGCGGCGGCGGGAGCTCGGCGTCGTCGTCGGGCATGGCAGCGCTCATGCCCGTAGGGCGGCCCACCGCTCGCCCGGCTGCGCCCGAATCGACGGACGCCCTCTGTGGGCACTGTGGGCCCCCAGCGGTGGGCCCTTATCCCAATTCGGCGCACGTGGGGCCGGGCACGGCCACCGGGGCCCGGCCCGGGCTTGCCACCCACCGGGGTGATGGGTAATCCTCGGGAGAGGACACCCCTAGGAGGATCCATGGCCGATTCAATCCGAGTCACGCGCACCGTCGATGCCAAGCCGGAGACGCTCTTTGCGCTGCTGGCCACGCCATCGCGCCATCCCGAGTTCGACGGCGCCGGGATGTTGCGCGGGACCGAGGGCAGCGCCGGGAAGGTCAGCGGAGTGGGCGATCAGTTCATCATGAACATGAACAACCCCAACCTCGGCGACTACCAGATACGCAACACGATCACCGCCTATGAGGAAGGCCGCACCATCGGCTGGGCCCCCGAGCTGTACCCCTTGGACGGCTACAAGGACAAGATCGGTGACATGCTGGTGCGCGGCCACACCTACACCTGGGAGCTGGAACCGTCCGGCGGGGGGACGAGCGTCACCCAGATCTACAACTGGAACCAGGTCACCGACGACGGCTTCCGGGGCATGTTCCCGAGCTCACCGAGGAGCAGATCGCCGACTCGATCGCGCGCGCCGGCCGGGCCGCCGGGTAAGCCGACTGCGGCGCCAGCGGAGGCCCGGGCGGCCGGTCCGGGCGAGTGCCGGGTCGGGTCGGATAGCCCGGCACCCGAGGCGGCTGGCGCCGGCCTGGTAGCAGGCGGCCGAGTGTTCCCAACGCCGGAGCGACGCTCTCGAACTCCACCAGCGCGTCTGGTGATCTTGACCGTGGTCGGCAGACTGTGTCGAGTGAGGCGAGTTGCGGTGGTCGGCTCAGGCGGGGCGGGGAAGTCGACCTTCGCCCGAGAACTCGGACGGCGAACCGGTATCCCGGTCATCCACCTCGATCAGTCAGTAGGCGCTGAACTCGGGAGAGTCGTCCCGCGCGATCACGGCCGCCAACAGGTTCCCGCCAGGACACAGCACTCGGTGGGCTTCCCGCAGGGCAGCTAGTGGGTCGGGGAGGTGATAGAGACCAGGATGGGGGTGGTGGGCGCGAGCAGCACCACCCTGGCCATCCGGTCGGCGCCGTGGCGGGCGAGGTAGCGCACGACCTCGCCGAACCCCATCGAGTGCGAGACCAGGGGTGCTCTGCGCAGGTCCAGCGCGGTCATCAGCCCGGCCAGGTCGTCGGCGAGGGTGTCGGCGTGATAGCCGTGCGCCGGGGCGTCGGAGCGCCCGTGGCCGCGCCGGTCGTAGGCCACACACCGCCGGCCCGCGGCCAGCAGGGCGGGCACCTGATGCTCCCAGCAGGTGCGGTCCAGGCTTCAGCCGTGCAGCAGCACCAAGGTCATGGCCACGGGGGCGACCCGCGATGCGCGTGCGCTCAGCGGGGCGGATCGCGGCGCGCGAGGATGCAGAGCTATGGACGTGGACGAGCTGAACCTGCTGGTGGTCGTCGACAACGAGACCGATGCCCTGTCGAGCGCTTCCGTGGCGGTACCCCGCAGCAACGAGGCCTCGCGACTGCTCGTCGCGGCGGCCGAGGACGGCCGCGACGGTGCGGCGACCTTCCCGGCGTTCGCCCGTGCCTGCCACGGTCTGTCGGTGCTGCTCACCGGGCGCCGCCGCGGCCTGTCCCACACCGTGCTGTTCGACGTCGGGCCGGACGGCGCGCTGTGGCTGGACAACGCGCGACGCCTTGGCGTGGACCTGGCCGCCATCGAGTGGATCGTGCTGTCGCACTGGCACTCGATCACAGCGCTGGGCTGCCGATGGTCCTCGACGCGATAGCTGATGCCCGCCGCCGGGCGGGCCTGGCCCCACCGGTTGCCGACCTGCACCCCAACCGACCCCACCGCCGGGGCATCGCCGACCCGCAGGGCCGCGTCATGTACTTCGAGCCCGAGCCGACGTGGGAGGCGCTGGAAGGATCGGGGGCGGAGGTGAGGCGGGACGCGGCGGCGCACGACATCGGTGACGGCGTCATGAGGGTGTCGGGGGAGATCCCACGGATCACCGCCTACGAGACCGGCACCCCCGGGCACCGCAGCTACGACGAGTCGGGCTCGTGGACCGACGACGCGTTGCTGCTCGACGAGCGGTACCTCCTCGCCCACGTCCGGGGTCGCGGCCTCACTGTGCTGACGGCCTGCGCCCACGCCGGGTTGGTCAACACCTGCCTGGACGCCGTGGCAACCCATCCCGACGTGCCGGTGGACCTCGTGCTCGGCGGGTTCCACCTGGCCGGGGCCGCCGTGGAGGACCGCATCGCGGCGACCGTGGCCGACCTGCACGACCGGGTCCGCGCCGCCGCGGTGGCGCCTGCGCACTGCACCGGGTGGCGCGGCCGCACGGCGCTGGCAGCCGCGTTCGGCGAGGACGGCTACTCCCCGAGCTCAGTGGGGATCCGGTACGCGCTGAGCGCGGCTGACCTGCCAGGTCAAGGGGCGGCGAGCGGGTGAACCCCCGCGGACACCGGCCTGATCGTCAGCTCATTACCAGGTGGGGTGGCGTCCGGTGAGACCCAGCAAGGCGTCGAGGGGCGCGGCGTCCGGGCCGGTGTCGACGGACGGGCCGCAGAGGCCGTCTCGGCTGTCAGGGGTGTGCCGCGGGGAGTGCAGCACCAGCCGGTGTCGGCGGACGGCGCGGAGGTGGTCCTCATCGAGCCCAGCGCCACCGTCAACACCGCAGACACGCCGAGCCAGCGCACGGCCGGCCCGGTACCGGGAGGGACGCCGACACGCAGGGGCATGAGCGGTGACGCAGCGCCAGGCGATCATCGGAAACGATGACCACGATCTGCCTGTTGAGGCCGGGGCGGGACAAGGGAGAGCACAGCCATGAGCAACACCATCACCTCGTCGCCGCGCCCGGTCATGGGCGAGGACGCCCGGACCCGATACACCGCAGCGCTCAACGCCCGCACAGGCCGCCAGCACGGTCGGCTCCGGGTGGCGACAGTGGGGAAGGCTAAGGCTGCCGCCGCCCTCGCCCACCGCTACGGCTGGACCGTGGCCCCCGACGTCGACGCCGCCGATGCCCTCGCCGTCACCCTGCCCGCGGGCACGATGGGGGCAGCCGCGGACACCGCGGTCCGCACCGCGCTGCGCCGGGGCCTGCCCATCCTCATCCAGATCGGTGGCGACCTCGCCGCGTTCCCCGACTGCTGGGCCGTCTCGGTGCCGGGTGGCTACCGACTCCAGGTCCCTGCCGAGCCCGGCCCCGCCACCACCGCAACGCTGACCTACCTGGGCATCAGCCCAGCGCCGAAGCGGGCGGCGGGTCCAGACCATGGCGCATCCCCGAAGGCCGTGCCGGACACTTCGACGCCGCCTCCCGTGGTGAGTACCGCTGAACAGCACGCCGAGCACGCCCTGCGCACAGCACGCCGCGAGGTCACCCCGGCGGCCATAGCCAAACTCGCACCGCACCCCATACCCCACGACGACCCCGAGAAGCGCTCCGCGTGGCTGCAACTGGTACGGGGTGGGGCGACCCCGACCCCGCCCGCCGTCGCCGAACTCGTGACCGACAAGGCAGCGCGGCGGGCCCGCCGGGTCCAGGAAGCCGCCGAAGTGGCAGAGATCGCCGCCCGGGACGGCGCGGCCGCCGCGGCGGCCGTCGCCCGCATCGTCAAGGACACGGGCACCGGACCCACATGGACCGAACTCCGCTCCACCATGGACTGGCCCCGCAGCGCATTCCGCGGAATCATCCCCAAGCTCATGCAAGCGCGGTGGCTCACCAGCACCACCGACCACCGCTCCCTACGCCCCGGCCCGCGGCACACCAGCACGCCGCGCGGTGAGGACTGACAGGGACACGGCCGCCGATCTCCCGCACCTGCCCAGCGTGCGGTAATCGTGGGGGCGTCGCGGTGATCCTGAACTGATGATCGTGGTGGCGGTGGCCGGCGTGCTGGCCGCCCGGACCAGCGCCGACCAGGCGCGGTCGGCGCGCGGTGACCAAGCTGCTCGAGGCCGACCCCGCTCTCGACCTACTCCGACTCGATCTGCCGCAGATGCCCGACGTCCCGGTTGGATGTACCAGGCGGACAGCACCATGGGCTGAACACCCTGGCCGTCCCACCCAACACCGCTCGCCAGGCAACCGCGGTAACACCATCGTGTGACGCCTTACAGCCCCCGCGGGCTGTCCTGATCACTCGAGGTCGAGTTCACCATCGTTGCGGAAGACCAAGAGCTCCGTCGTCGAGGGCAATCGCCCCCCGACGCGGAAGAGCCCACGCACGCCCAACCCCGGACTTGCTGCCAGCGAGTACATCGCCGTGATCGGCAATGATCACCCCCGACGTGCGCAGCCCCCGACCAGGCCCGACACCCACGTTCGGCGGGTGCTGACGCGCGCGCCCACCAAAACTCGTCGCTCTCGCCGGGCTCTCTGCGGGTGGGTCCGGGGTCGATGGTTATGCGATCTTCACCGGGGACCGCGTACGGTCGGCGCTCATCGACAGGACCCGCCGACGGTAAGGGCAGCACTGATGGCACGGGAAAATTCGGCAGGTGGCCGGTGGCGTAGGTCCGCCGCCGCGGTGGGGTTCGCGGCGATCCTGGTTCCGGTCGCGGTGGGCGTGCCCCGCGCGGTGTTCGCCGCCGACAGCCAACCCACAATCGGGCAGCTGGTGACCGCGCCCACCTCAGCGGACTCCAGTTCGGTCAGTGCGCCGTCAGCGATCGGCGGCGGCTTGATTCCCCTCATCGGTGCCCCTGCGATGCCTCCCGATCTTTCCGCCGCCCTGCCTGGGGTCGGTGCCCACGGAGCGGACGGTGGCACCCCGAGTGTGGCCGCAGGGCCTTATTACGGGATGACCGCTGAGCAGTGGGCGTTGGCCCGCTCGATCGCCGACGCCCAGCAGCAGCAGTTGACGGTCCTCCCGGCGACGGCGACCGTGACGCCGGATAATCGCAGTACCGGTATGCGGGCAGTCGTCCCCGATGGTCCACTGGGGATCCCCGGCATTGCGTTGGCGGCGTATCAGGCAGCGGAGCGTTCCCTGGCCGGATCCGATCCCGGCTGTGGGCTGAGTTGGACCCTGCTGGCCGGTATCGGGCGGATCGAGTCCGGTCACGCGCACGGCGGCGCGGTGGATTCCGCGGGCACCACCCTCACCCCGATTCTGGGCCCGGTGCTCTCCGGTGGCCCGGGCATGGCAGCTATTCCGGACACCGACGGTGGTCGTCTGGACGGGGACCCGGTGTGGGACCGGGCCGTCGGCCCGATGCAGTTCATCCCCGGCACCTGGGCGCGGTCGGGGATCGACGGTAACGGTGACGGGGTCGCCGACCCGAACAACCTCTTCGATGCCGCACTCACCGCCGGGCGTTACCTGTGCGCCGGCGGTGGCGACCTGCGTGATCGGGGCCAGGCCGAGCAGGCGGTTTTCCGGTACAACCACTCCGCTGACTACGTGAGCACCGTGGTGACGTGGGCCGATGCCTACGGCAACCGGGTCGCACCGATCCAGTCCGCCCTGCCGTTGCCCGCCCCCCAACCCTCTGGACCGCCGCCGCCCTTGCGCACCGCGAGCCCGGCGGTGCGCATCGCCAGCCCCCCGACACCGGCCCCGACCACCACGTCGGCCCCGACCGCACCGCCGACGACGTTGGCCACCACACCGACAACCACCACCGCACCACCAACGACCAAGACGACGCCCGCTCAACCGCCGACCACGACGCCACCGACAACGACGCCACCGACAACGACCCCGCCGACCACGACCAGCGCGACGCCACTGCCACCACCGACCACGACATCTGCGGCTGCGGCGCCGGATCTGCGGGCCTTCCTCGGCACCTGGTCGGGAAATGGCCGCATGCTCACGGTCGCCGCCGATGGCAGCGGGACCTTCAGCGACGTCAATCACCGGACCCTGAGCTTCCGCGCGGCAAGCCGCACCACCCCGACAGAACTGACGGTGACCGTCACCGCCAGCACCGACCCCGCCCTCACAAAGAACAGCTCAGTAGTGCTCCACCTGGACTCGCCCACAGTGCTCCGGGTCCAGACCCCAGGCGCCTCCCCCAGCGAGCGTGTGTGCCAACCGTACGACCCGAGAACATCGCCGCCGGCGTGCTCCACACCCTCCTGACCGGCGACGTCCACCGCCGGAACCTTCCGGTGACAGGTTTCGGTTGGATCCCGAGTCGATCGATGATGAGCACCACCGTTACGCGATACACCAGCACGATCGCGATCCAGGTGGGTACCTGCGCCACGGCGTGGCGGTGCTTGGATGCCTCCGAGCGCACCAGCGCGTCCCCGCTCATCGAAACCTTGTCGATGTGATCGGTGAGCCGGGTGCCGAGCCAGCCCAGGAACCGGGCGGCCAGTCGCGCTCCCAACGGGTAGAGGACGACACCAACAGGCTGCTCCGCGCCCACGCGTTCAGGTCAGGTGACCGGGGCAATAGCCAGAACTGCCTCGCCCACTTCTATGCTTCCGCGCGTCGCGGTGGGGTGTCGCATGTGGCCCGTGCACGGCCCGGTGTACTCCGCCGCCCGGGCCGCGGCGTGCCACCCGGTGCGGCAAGCCGGATCCCCGTCACCAGCCTCGTCGCCCCGGCAACCGTGGTGGGTGCGGCCCCCGGTTTCGGGACGCAGCGCCTCGTGCAGGACCTGCTGGCCGAGTTCCTCGTCATCGCCGAACGCCAGTTCGGGGTCTCCACCAAAAGCAGCACCAACAGAACGATCACCAACACTTCTTCGACCTGTCCCCGATGGTGTACTTCATCCACTTCCGCGCGGTGGGCGACCCGGTGCACCTCGCTCAGTCCGCGGCCGCCGCGGTCAGCGCCACCGCCACCCCGCTGCCGCAGACGATGCCGATGCCGATGCCGATGCATCCGAGCACACCACTGGACTCCGCGGCGCTGGGCCAGGCCCTGGGCGGGGACGCCATGGTGGGCAGCGACGGGGGTCGTCACCGTCACCATCCCCCGCCAAAACAACTTCACCCTCGGTGGGGTGCCCACCCAGTCCGACACCGGGCTGGCGTCCACGGTCGCGTTCGAACCCCTCGCCGGTGGGCAGACCGCTGTGGCCCCCGACTTCGCGTTGACCGCCGCCGAGGTGCAGCCGGTGATGCAGACCATGCGCGGGCAGGGTTTCACCATCCACTGCCTGTACAACCAGGAAACCGCCGAGAACCCGCAGCTGTACTTCTCCCACCAGCTCAAGACCGGTGACGCACTGCAGCTGGCGCAGCAGATCCGCAAGGGCCTGGATCAGACCAACTCCCCAGGCAGCCAGGCCGCCACCCCACCCAGCGGCGGGGCGAACACCGGTGCTGGGGGCACCGCGGGCGGGCGACCCCTCGGCGAGCTCGCCGGCGGCATCGCGGCGCTGGCTGCCGCCCTCCTCGCGGGAGCGGCCGTCATCCGCCGGCGCAGCACCAACCACACCTAAACCTAACCAGGCCCCGCCACGTCCCCGAGTCACCTGCCAGGGACCGGGGGGTGGGCTGTTCCGGAGTGGCTCAGACGCCGTAGCGAACCTGGGCAGTCTGCTTCGACACGCCCAACATTGCAGCGACCGCCGCCCAGGAGTAGCCATCGGCTCGAGCCGCCTTGACGGCCTCGGCCAACTCCGCGTCGGCGGCCACAGAGCGGCGGAAGGTCTCAGCGATCCGATGTAGCGGCTCAGCGTCACGCCACGACGGTTGTTCCTCTTGACTGGCGAGTCGCTTAGCGATCTCGGCGGCGATCCGCTCCTTCTCCACGATGGTTCGAGCCATCATCACTCCTTCGACGATCGGAATCGGCCGGCCCTGGCGGCCATGGCATGAATGATCACCGGGCCCTCATCGGTGCCCAGCACCCCGACCTCGATCAGGTTGACAGCCCGATCGGGACCGAGGAACAAGGTGACGTCGTCGTCCCGGGGATCAGCGGCGACGGCGATGAAGTTGCGCAGGGCATGCCGGATGTCCTCATCGGTGATGCCATGACGGTGAGCGCTGGCCACTACCGGCGCCTCCCACAACTCCACGCCGTCAGCATACCCTGACGACACAGGATCCCCCCGGAGTTCGGCGGCCAGTGTGGGTGTGGTCAACCGTTAACCAGCGCACCCTTCGCGGTCGTGTCTCAGTTCTAAGCAATCAAGACGACACCAACGGAGACGGACCCGAGCAGCATCGAGCCCGGTCAGGTCGTTGCAGAAGACGGTGAGCACGCCGGGCCGGCGCACCGACGACGGTGAGCACGCCGAGTTCTGCAACGTTCACTGGGCGTTGTGCGTTCTCGTTGGGAACGCTCCTGATCATCTTGGGTGCCTTCCCCCACCGGCTGGGCAGCCTGTGGCCAGCACCTCAGGTAGCTGCCTACTGCCGGCCGCCGGTGCACGGTCGCGTAAGACAGCCCGGGGCTTCAGCAGCTGACGGAACACGAGGCAGAGGGGCTGGGTCGACTCTTGCGCTCTGCGTCCGCGGCGCTGGCCGACGTAACGGGCTGCGAACGGACTTACGTCATGCTGTTCGCCGGGGCCGAGGGCTTCTCGCACCTGCACTTCCACATCGTCCCGCGTCACAGGAACCTGCCCCCAGAACATCGCGGGCCCGCGGTCTTCGCACTCCTCGGCGTACCGCAGGCAGAGCAGGTCTCTGAGGTCGACCGAGACGTCCTCGCCGCGCAGCTGCACGCTGCTCTGCACCAGTGAAGGGATCGCCCTACGGTACTTCGACGGGGTTAACGACGCGGGCTACGTGTGGGGGGTCGGCGACAGCCTGCCGCCCGCGCGTCCGGCAGCAGCAGGAATGGAAGCCGCGGCCCTCCGCGTTCTAGCCAATTCGTGACGCGCTTACGCATCGACGCCCAGAGGAGACGTGCCGTGCAGTAT
>JAABUI010000601.1_pt1 | contig 25153 bp, 24 predicted proteins | sample 5559111 | NCBI WGS metagenome assembly JAABUI01 (sample SAMN10711870, study PRJNA513365) | rock metagenome | isolation source: Antarctica rocks | place: Antarctica: Victoria Land, Buttleship Promontory
TGGTAGGCCAAAATGCGGTGCAGGCCGTGTTGCTTCGCGGCCCGGTTCACCGCCACCAGGGTCGCCGCCTTCTTCGCGTCCAGGTTGTGCAACCCGGCGAGGCGGGTGTTGGAACGGATCAGGGTGTCGATGGCGGCGTCGTCGACGCCGATGACCACCAACCGGTAGCGGGCCAGCACCCCCTTCTCGGCGGCGGCGGCGAAGGACAACTCATGGAGTCGAGGCCCGAACAGGGCGTCATCGTCCATGGACACCACATCGTCGGCGGCTTTGCCGCGGGTGAGACGGTGCAGCCGTGGGGTGGCGGTGAGGAACAGGCGCCGCTGGGCGGGGACCCGGGTGTCGTCCAGGACGGTGGAGAACAGCCCTGCGCTGGGACCGGCGGTGCGGTGCGCTTCGTCGCACACGATCATCGACCACCCACCCAGCTCGGGGTGTGCAGTGTGCATGGCGGCCAGCTTGTTCGAGGACTGGTAGGTGGCGAACACCACCCGACGGCCGGGGGTGCTCGCCAACCAGTCGGCGAGCACATCGGGATCAGTGGTGTTGGGGATGCCGAACTCGGCGGTGTCCAGCTGGATCTCGTCACTGTCCCGGGCCTTGCCGCGACCCACCTGTCGCTCTGAGCACAACGCCAGGGCGGCGAACCCGACTTCCCGGTAGGTCGCCCACGCCCGAGCGTTCTGCGCCAACAACCCCAGGTTCGGGAACAGGACCAGCACAGTGTCGGTGTCGGTCCCGGCGAGGGCTTCGGCGATGCGTTGGGCGACCACGGTTTTCCCGGTGCCGCACGCCATGATCACCTGCCCCCGTGCGGTGTGTGCGAGACCGGCCACCGCGTCGGCCACCGCCGGTACCTGGTGGTCGAACAGGGGTCGGGGTGTGGCCGACGCTTTCGATGACGCGGCCTTCGAGGATGGGGTTTGTGCGGGTGAGGGTGTCGGGCAACTGGTCGCTGAGGCGTGGATCGTGGTCGTCATGGCAAGAATGTGTGCGGCCGGACGCCCATCGCCCGCGATCGGTCTGGTGGGAACTAACTCGCCGTGATGTGTCGGTCACGTAGCACGCGGGTTCCACACCATCCCGAGCGCGTTCAGCTCGGTGACCCTCTCTGTCGAGAGGGTGCCTGCCCTGCGGTCGGACCGGCGGCTGCTCACCCATACCCCGAGCTTGAATCCGTCGTCGGTCACGTAGCTTCGGGGCACCTTCGCGTGGCCCTGCATTGCTGTGTAGGCCCGGAGGTGAGCAACCCCGGTCTGGTAGCCGGCATCGAAGGGACCCCACACCATCCCGAGGGCGTTCAGCTCGGCGGCCTTCGCCGTCGTGAGCCGTCCGACCTTGTGATCACGTCGGCGGTTGCTCACCCATCCTCCGAGCGTGAATCCGTCGTCGGCGACGTACCCCCAGGGCACGTGAGCGTGGCCTGCTGTTGTTGTGTAGGCCCGGAGGTGTTCCACCCCGGTCCGGTAGTTGGCCTCGAGGGCGTCCCACACCATTCCGAGCGCGTTCAGCTCGGCGATCCTCGTCGTTGAGAGGGTGCCTGCCTTGCGATCCTTCCGGCGGCTGTTCACCCACACCCCGAGTGTGAATCCGTCGTCGGTCACGTACCACCGGGGCACGTTGGCGTGGCCTAACACTGCCGTAAAAGCCTGAAGATGGTCCACCCCGGTTCGGTAACCGGCAACGCGAGAAGCGTGGGATGAGCGCCACCCCATCCCAAGCGCGTTCAGCTCGGCGATCCTTGTCGTCGAGATCCGTCCGATCCTGCGATCATTGCGGCGTTTGTCCACCCACACCCCGAGCTTGAATCCGTCGTCGGCGACGTGGGTTGCGGGCACGTTGGCGTGGCCTGCTGCTGCCGTGTAGACCCGGAGATGGTCTAGCCCGGTTCGGTAGTTGGCGTCGCGGAGGTCCCACACCATTCCGAGTGCGTTCAGCTCGGTTATTTTCTCCGCTGAGAGGGTGCCTGCCCTGCGGTCGGATCGGCGGCTGCTCACCCATACTCCGAGCTTGAATCCGTCGTCGGTCACGAACTTGCGGTGCACGTTGGCGTGGCCTGCTGCTGCCGCGTAGACCCGGAGGTGTTCAACCCCGATCCGGTAACCGGCATCGAGGGCGTCCCACACCATCCCGAGTGCGTTCATCTCGGCGATCCTCGCCGTCGAGAGCCGTCCGACCGTGCGATCCTCCCGGCGGTTGCTCACCCATCCTCCGAGTGGGAATCCGTCGTCGGTCACGTGGCTGTTGGGCACGACGGTGTGCCCCTCCCGGGCGATGTAGGTCTGGAGGTGGTCCACCCCGGCCCGGTAGTTGGCTTCGCGAGGGTCCCACACCATCCCGAGGGCGTTCAGCTCGGTGACCTTCACCGTCGAGAGCCGTCCGCCCCTGCGCTCATTCCGGCGGCGGCCCATCCATGCCCCGAGCGTGAATCCGTCATCGGCTACGTGGCGCTTGGACACGTTGGCGTGGCCCTTCCCGGCGATGTAGGCCCGGAGGTGGTTTATTCCGGTCCGGTAGCCGTCAGTGTGGGTCATGCCCACCATGTGCGCGGCCGGACGCCTGTGCACCGCTGTCGGTCTGTTCCGCAACGCCTCGCCCCGCTCACGTGTCCGGCCCAAGGACCTCGGGGACCAGGCCGCGAGGAACACGTGTACCCGGCCGCACACATGGTGGACATGAATCCCGACGAGTACGTGCAGCCCATCGTGGTGTCCCGCACCGGTACGCACGAGGATGCGGTCACTGCGGCGGCCCAGGTATCGCTGCGGGCCTACCTGTGCGACCCCGACGACCCACGGTGGCAGGACTGGTTGGCCGGTGCGTTCACCAAGACGGTGCGCCGCGCGAAGCCCACCCAGGTCGCGGCGCTGCGCGCCCAAGCGACGGTGGCCGTGCAACAGGGGCAGTCCGTGGCGCTGGGGTTCCCGCCGTGCACCTACGCCGAGCTGGCGCCGTCCATCGCCAAGTTGCAGGTGTCGGGCACCGAGCTGGAGCGGGTGGGGTGGGGCGGTAACGACCGGATGGCCCGGCTGTGCCTGGTGGTGAACGAGTCCCTGGGCATGTCCACCGGGAAGACCGCGGCGCAGGCCGCGCACGCCCTGTTCGCCTGGTATCTGCAGGCGGATCATGTCCAGCGGTTCTGGTGGGTGCAGGTGGATTTGCCGTTGCACATCACCGGGGCGAGCCAGGCCGGCTTCGACAGGCTCCTCTCGCAGGCGGAGGTGGTGATCACCGATGCGGGGCGCACCGAAACGGCCCCGGGCACAGCCACCGTGCTGGCACTGTCGTGGGACACACTTGGCGGACCCGGGAGTGCACCCGTTCGGTCGGGAGCGGCAAACAATAGAGATCACCACCCGAACGGATCGAGGTAGTCATGTCCAGCGAAGAGGAACCCGTGCTCGCGCAGCACACACCCGAGCCGGTGGTGTCTCAAGCGTCCCTGCAGTTCGACATGCCCACCGACCGCGGCGAGGCGCCACCGCCCGACCCTGCTGCTTCGGTACTTCGGCGCATTGAGGAGGAGAAGGCTCGCGCCCGCGCCGTTCCGCTGCGCCCCACCCTGATCCGGGCCCTGGTCGTCGGTGTGGCCGCCGCCGTGATCGCCGCCGGCCTGGTCCTCCTCGTCCCGGCCACCACGGTGCTCGAGGGCGTGATCGCCGCGGTGGTGGCGTTCGCCGGCGGTGTCGCGCTGACCGGGGGAACTGGGCTGGCCGCCTGGTACGGCTACGACCCGGCGTTGCGCGCGCTGCGCGCCCAAGCCCGCGACGAACAGCGGGTCGCCGACCAGCTGGCCCCGCTGACGTCTGCCGGGTGGGTGATCCTGCACGACCGGCTCATCGCCGCGCACCGGGTGCCGGCCATCGTCATCGGACCGCCCGGGGTGGTGTGCGTGTACCCCTACGGCTTTCCCGCCGGTGCCGGAGTCCGCTACCAACGACGCCACGCCCGGGCGGTGGCCCGCAACACCGCCGCAGCGGTGGCGGTGTTGCCGTTGGCGTTGCTGCGGATGCGCCCGGCCCCCACGCTGTCGGTGACCCTGCGCCAAGCCACGGTGCAACCTCCCCCCGAGGCGCAGGGGACCGTCGCCTGGGGGTGTGGTGAGCTGCGCGCTCAGCTGAGCCGCCGACCGGGGTTGGATTCTTGGACGGTCCTGGTGTACGCCCAGTACGCCGTGGTGCACCGCCCGGCGGACCGTCGGGTCACCACCTTGCACCGCATCGGGGTGTACGACGCGGGCACCGCGCAGCGCACCGTGCTGGAAACCGGGCTGCCGGCCGGTCTGAACCGGGCCGCGATCGCCCACCTGGCCGCCGAAGTCGACGACACCTGCCCACCAGCCTGAGTCGCGCTCGGCTTGGAGGGTCCGAGCGCCGCAATGGAGCCCCGCCGGGACGCCGGGGACCACGGGCCGGCCTTCTGCCGCACCTTCTGCCCCGGGTTCTCACCGCAATGGAGCCCCGCCAGGACGGCGGGGAACACCGTCGGCCGGGTAGGCGTCGAGGTGTGGGTGCCAGATACCGCAATGGAGCCCCGCCAGGACGGCGGGGAACACGCGGATTGGAAGAACAGGCGCTCGGCGTCGTAGCCGCAATGGAGCCCCGCCGTTTCGGCGGGGAACAATCGTGCTCAGACTCGGCCATCGCGCTGAGCACATGACCGCAATGGGGCCCGCCAGGACGGCGGGGAACACGCGTAGTGCCGCGTCACCTCGATGGGAAGCAAGTACCGCAATGGAGCCCCGCCGGGACGGCGGGGAACACCGGGGCAGGTCGGGAAGGGTGACACGCCAGCCGGTGACCGCAATGGAGCCCCGCCAGGACGGCGGGGAACACCCTTCCTGCCCTTCGTGGCCGTGAAGTACTCCCACCAACCGCAATGGAGCCCCGCCGGACGGCGGGGAACACCGGCGTGCGACGGCTGGGGCTCGAGCACCCTCGGCTAACCGCAATGGAGCCCCGCCGGGACGGCGGGGAACACGATCCGGGCAAGCCACCGGCGTTGCACGCTCATTTCACCGCAATGGAGCCCGCCGGGACGACGGGGAACACCTGGTGGAGGCGGCTACTCCGGCTCCGTCCGGTACCCACCGCAATGGAGCCCCGCCGGGACGGCGGGGAACACTGGGTTCGGTCAGGCTGGGAACCTCCACCGCCGCCTTACCGCAATGGAGCCCCGCCGGGACGGCGGGGAACACTCGGGGCGCAACGCGTGCGCCAGCGTCACCGAATCACCGCAATGGAGCCCCGCCGGGACGGCGGGGAACACTGGGTTCGGTCAGGCTGGGAACCTCCACCGCCGCCTTACCGCAATGGAGCCCCGCCGGGACGGCGGGGAACACTCGGGGCGCAACGCGTGCGCCAGCGTCACCGAATCACCGCAATGGAGCCCCGCCGGGACGGCGGGGAACCAGCTCCGGGATGTTCACCGAGGCCGGGCATGTCAACTAACCGCAATGGAGCCCCGCCGGGACGGCGGGGAACACTGGGTTCGGTCAGGCTGGGAACCTCCACCGCCGCCTTACCGCAATGGAGCCCCGCCGGGACGGCGGGGAACACGTGCACGCTGCGACCAGCCCGGTCGAGCTTGGCGATCACACCGCAATGGAGCCCCGCCGTCCCGGCGGGGAACGCCCGGAGCTCGGCCCCGCGGCCATTGTGCTGCCCCAATGACCGCAATGGAGCCCCGCCGTTCCGGCGGGGAACACCGCTCCACCATATTGGGTGGTCTGACCTGCGGTACCGCAATGGAGCCTCGCTGGGACGGCGGGGAACACGCGACAATTCACAGGCGGCTTGGCGCCAGATGGTGTTGTTCTGCTGGTGTGTTGGTGTCACTGTGAAGTTGTCAAGGAGCGCATGAAGTGTGGTGACCGGGCTGCGAGCGCTTACCGTGCAGGGGCGCGCCACCGTACCGCTCGCGGCCCGGTCCTTGGGTGCCGTGAGTTCACGGTTCGGCCCGGAACTGCCCGAACCCGAAATGGCTCAACCCGCCCAGGCACAGCGGTCCGGTCAACGGTGCGGCCGTGGTGAGCTGCACCGAGTACCCGGCGTTCCACCGTCGTCCGTGCGGGTTCATCCGCTGACGACGGTGGAGACGTGCACCGGCGCCGTCGTCGAGCACGCGCAGCGAGAGGAGTTCCGGGAGCCCGCGGTGAGCCAACTCCCGGCGCGCGTCGGCGGCCAGGTACGCCTGCACGCTCTCGCGTTTGCGGTGCCGGTTGGGCAGGTAGGGCGTGGCCGACACCCAGCTCGTGGCCGACCCGACGGTGCCCTCGGGCAGGAGGTCGGTGTCTCCGACACCGACCAGGTGCAGCTCGCCCGCCCGGAAACCTTCGGGCGACCAGTCGGGTGGGCCACGCAGGACCCGCCGTCTCAGCACGGTGGGCAGCACATCCGGATCCATGCCGCCGGGCACCCAGAGGATCAGGTCCGCCACGGAGCCGCGACGCTGCGTCCACAACCAGTGAGCATGCTGGTGATCGTCGGTGCCCACGGTGCCTTTGCCTGCGCCGCACTTGCCGGCCAGCCACGCGGGCGGCTGGTGCTCGCCGAGGGACCCTTTGACCGTGTTGAGGACGCCGGCGCGGAGCCGGTCGGTGGCGAGAACCCCGTAGCGGGACAGGAACGGTGCGGTGGTGGACAGCCGCCACCGCACCACGGTGACCGCTGGGGGGTGCCGGTGGTGCACTGCCCTAGTGCGCGGTGGAGCACCGGTGCACGTGTAGTTCACCCACTGTGAGCCGGCGGGCATGAGGAGGTTGCGTTTCCGCAGCGCAGTCGGAGTGACCTCCAGCTCTGCCCGAGCACCGTCGGTGGAGCTGAGCAGTCGGGTGGCGCCCAGTTCGTCGGACCCGACCGGACGCCACCATTGGCCTGGCCCATCCAGATCCGCCGCGTCCACGACCCGGATCTCGCAGATCGACTCGGACCGGCCGAGGTAGGGCACGAGCTGCACGAGGGTGTGCAGTGCCTCCCGCTCACCCTCACCCAGCGTGGTGTCCGGCCAGTGCACCAGGATCTCGGCTGCCGGGTCGATCGCCAGGAACGCGTCAAGCACCAGAGCTGTGCGCTCCATCCCGTGTTTGTCCTGTTCGGTGATTGGCATGTAGTGCCGGGTGTGGCCTTCACCGACCGGCGGGGTGCGATAGGACGGGGCAGCACTCAGCGCCCGAAGCACCGCGTCGAGTTGGGCGTCGGTGACCTGACCGTCGGCACGCAGATGCCACGTGGAGACGAGTGCGCGGAGCAGCCGCCACGGTGAGGGCGGCCATTCCACAGCCCCTTCGTTGACGGTGCGGTCCCACGGGGTGGCGTGATAGCGACCCAGCGGGAACCGCACACCGAGGGTGAGCGCCATCAGTCGTCCGACGAAGTGTCGATCGCTGTGTCCGAAGAGGAGTCCTCCGAGGTGTTCTTTCGGGATTTTTTCGGAGCAGCCTTCGGACGCTCCTTCCAGACTAGGTTGCGTACCGTTCCCGGGCCTACCGCGGCGATGGCGGCACCGACCCGTGCCGTGGCGGTGTCCAGGTCGGGCAGCTCGCCACCGGACACGTCGACCAACCGCAGGTCGCAGGCGGTCCGCAACCGCAGGTCGTCGATGAACGCGGCGGCCAGCTCGAAGTCGACCAGGGCCGACACGAGCTCGGTTCCCTCCTCGGACAGCCCGTAGGAACGGATCTGGGCGTGGTCCACCGACACGTAGCAGACGATGTCGGCCGCCGTGTACTCGATCCGCGGGTATGGCACCGAGCCGTACCCGCTCTTGGACGCCTTCTCCTTCTCCGTGTCCTTTTCCTTGTCGTCGTGGCTGTTGATCACCGAGTCCCGCTTCACCCCGCCGGAGACCGCTTCGCGGATGTCGTGTGCTTCGATGAAACACGTCAGCGCGCGGGCGATCTTCGGTTGCCACGGCCAATCCCCCTGCGGGAAGTACGCACCGTGCACCAGCGACACCGGGTCCAACTCGGCGACAGCCGCCGCGACGGCACGCGTGTTCAGGGGTTTGCCGACGACGAGTCCGAAGCGGTTGCAGAGCCACTGCCTGCCCAGCTCGCCGTCCAGGAAGCCGTCCATGATGTAGGACGAGTTCAGTCGATGCCCTTCGAGCCTGCTCGAGGTGAGGAACTCGCCGGCCTCGTCGAGGATGCGGAGGTAGGGCACGCCGGTCAGCGCCTCGACCTGTTCGTCGCGGCCCGTGTCCCAGGTGGTGGCTTCCAGGTGGTTGGCCATCGACTGGACGGATTCGAGGATCAGGGCGTTGGTCCACCCATCACGTCCGGGACGCTCGAACGTCGCCGCGCCCAGGTTGGGGAATCCGGTGGGTTGGAACCGGCTTCCCAGCAGCGGTTCGAGCTTGAGCGTGAGCACTGTTCTGCCGGGTGTTCTGGTGCGGGACATGAGCGTTCTCCTTGCGTGGGTGGGGTGGCGAGGGCGTTGCTGGATGTGATGTGGTCGGCGCGGTGGCCGTTGTCCGTGGCGGTCGTGGTCAGGTTTCCTCTGGTTCGCCGGCCACCGCCTTCAGCGCGCCGTAGGAGTAGGTGGGCACGAGCAGCGCAGCCGCGAGTCGTAGCCCGCGCTGCGCGCTGTGATGCGCGACGGGTTCGCTGGCCCGCCACCCCGCCCGGGCAAGCCGGTGGCGGGCTTCCCGTACGACGACGGGTTCTTTCCCGGACCGCAGTCGCAGCGGCCAGGTGGGGTCCACGCCGAGCACCGTGTCGTCGGCGCCGTTCAGGCCCGCGCTGAACGGGGAGAGCAACGCCAGGGTGGGGTCGGGGACGGCAGGCAGCGTCGTCCGTGGGGTGGACAGCGTCGAGCAACAACGCCAGTCGAGGGCGAGGAAGGCCAGCAGGAACCGTTGCAGCTGAGCGTCGTCCAACCTGCCGGCCACCCAGGCGTGTAGATCCGGCCACGGTGCCCGAACATTCGTCGGGTGGGTCAGTCGGATCCCGGTCACGGAGGTGCCGGCGCCGGGGCGCGACGAGGCCTGTCTGCGGGCGCACCACACGGCGACGTCAGCCAGCACCCCCGCCAGGGGCCGGAAACCCAGACCGGCCACGGTGGTGGTCTTACCCCACTGCTCCCATTGTCGACCGGCTGTGGCCGGCAAGATCAGGCGGGCCAGGGTGGTGTCGGCCTCATCCGGTGCCAACCTGGCGGTGACCAGTGCTCGGACCAGACGGGCTTCCGGGCACTCGGTGAGCACCGTGTTCAGGATGTCGCTCACCGAGTCCGCGGACGGTACTTCCGCGGGTGGCCAGATCGTGCCACGCAGCTCGGTCGAGTTCCCGACCGCAATCCGCAGCCGGGTGCTTTCGACCAGCAGGTCGAGCAGACGATCGGCGTCGCCCGTCTGCACGTACCTAACGTGGGCACCATCAGCGGCTCGCCACCGATCGGCGGCGGTGGTGTTCCGTCTGGTTTCCGAGTTCGCCGCTCTGGAGCTTTCGATCCACCGTTCCACCGGCAGCAGGGCGTGCACCAGCGGGTCTTCACAGACCTGCACCCGGCTGATCGGGACAGCCACCACCGACGTTCCGTTGCGGTTGGGTAGCCCGTATCTGGTGAAGCCGTCCACTCCTCGGGACAGTCCGAAGGAGCGGGCCGCCTCGTACATGTGCACGGCGGAGGTGGCGGAGCGCCCGTCCCACGCGGCCCGACCCTCCCGGAACAGGTGGGCAATCTCCGGCCACGTCATGGCGGCAGACCAGCGTGGCGCCCAGAACTCCCCCCGCGACTTCTCCTGCACCGAACCGGACCCACCACCGTGCGGCGTCGAGTCCACCGTGAACGGCATGGCCGCCCGGCCCCCTTCGTGCAGTCGTTGCACCGCACCCGAGGTCAAGGCGCTGGCCCCTTCCACGGTGAGCACCAACCCCCACGGGTTGACCAGGGAATGGCAACGGCCGAACGCCGAACTGTTCTGGAAGCCCGCCGCGGCCGGGTCGAATTGGCCCACCGATGCGCGCCGCAGCGGCACCGACTCGTTGTCGAGCAGGGCCTGCGCCCAACGCACCGACACCTTCCGGCGGGTTTCCGGCAGCACGTCCTGCAGTCGCTGGTGAAAGTTGGTGGAGAAGTCGAAGCGACCGTCGTTGCCTCCGGTCCCCAGCAGGCCCGGGAAGACCACCTTGTCCTGGGTCAACACCACCGCCGCGTCGATCCAATCCAGGAACGACTCGGGAACCCGGTTGCGCAGCTCGCGCACGAGTCGTTCCTTCGGCCAGTCCTCCGCCCAGTAGCGGGCGGCGAGCGGGGCGATCACCGCGTGGGCTTCCCGCCAGTGCCGCAGCCGCGGATCGTCCCGGACGATCCCCGTGCGGCCTTTCCGCGGCTGCGGCAGCCCGGGATCGTCCAGTCCGAGTAGTTTGTCCAACACCGCGCGCGCCGCCTTGTCCTTGGGTCCGTACCCGCCCCCTTTGTTCCACGGGTTCAGCACCACCGTGGGCCGGTAGATGGTGTGCAGCCACTCCGGCAGGTCGGCGACCGTGGTGCACAGGTGGGGGACGTCGCCCGCCCACCGCAGCGTCGCCTGGGAGTCGGCCTGGGTGGCGACCACCTTGAACAGTCCGATCGCTCCCAGGTAGGAACCCAACGGGACATCCCGCAGACCGGTCAGCGGGTACTGCACCGGGGCGGTCATCGGGTTGCCTCCGCGTTGATTGCTTCTGTGGGGTTTGCCTCTGCGTGGGGTGCGCCGGCGCTGGAACGCCAGTCGGCGACCCTGACCAGCGTCTCCAGGTACGCCAGGCGGAACGGGCCGTGCTCGTGGAGCAGTGCCAGTGCGCTGCGGGTCCAGGACGAGTCACCGCCGAGGGCGAAGTCGGCGAGATTCACAGTCACCGACTGCGCTCCGCCAAGACCCGGAGCGAGCGGGGCACCGGGTACAGATCCAGCTCTTCCTCGTCCCACACACCGAACGAGGTACCGCCGGACGTGGCGTTGGTGTCACGCGCCTGGATGCGGACCCGGCCGTGGTGGGCGGCGATGAGGTAGCGCACCAGGAACGGCACCGGTGCGCAGGAATGTTGGTCGGCGATCAGGGCGGACACCAGTTCGTGCAGGAACCCGCGTCGGCCCTTGACGATGAGCCGGCCCCTGACGGGGCTTTTCGCATACGGCGGGGTGGTCAGTGTGGCGCGGGCGGTGTCGTCGGCCAGCCCCAGCAGAGCATCATTCCAAGGCCTGGCCGCCTTGCCGAGATCGTGCAGCAGCGTCGCGGTGACCACCGCGTGGGCGAGGTCGGGTCTCAGTGTGTCGCCCAACGCGGTCAGCAGGGATCGGGCGTGCGCGGCGGCGTCCTCGGAGTGTTCACCGACGGTGACCCACGCCGGTTGGTCGGTGGCGCCGGGCTCGGCGTCAGACCCTTCGGTCTGGGCGGTGAGAAGGTTGACGCTCTCCTCTGCTTCGATGATCGGCACGGCCGCAAGGGACTTAGGCGAGAACCCGGTTTCCGTGGTGTACCCGCCCCGCGCCGCGTCGGCGACCAGGACCAGCCCGGGTCGTAGATCGTCGTCGCGGACCCTGCGCCATTCACCATGGCGAGGGTCCAGGGTCCACACCCGGTTGGTCTTTGTGCGCAGCCAGGGGCGCATCATCCCGATGGGGACCGGGCACTGGGCACGCGGCGGTGGGAGCGCGCGCAGTGTGGGTGCCGCGTTCCCGATGTTCTCCCACGCCAGCGTGACGTCGAGGTTCTTGTCCGCCCGGATGTAGGGAGACACGTCGACGTCACTGCCCGAAAGGTCCGGTGCGGTGTCGAACAACCCCAGGAAGTCGGGTCGGCGCAGCACCTGTCGTTCCGAGTCGATGGTGTTCACCTCACGACGGAGCAGGTCCTCACTGGTCACCTCGACGCCTTCCAGCGCGCGCAGCGCCACCACTGATGCAGCAACGTCGGCGGCTTCGTAGGGGGCGGGGGACTTGGCGTCAGCCCAGAGAACCCGGGCATTGGTGATGTGACCTGCCCGGTTGCAGCGCCCGGCCCGTTGCACTATCGACGGCCAGGGCGCTGCCTGGGTGATCAGCGTGCTGGAATCGAGGTCGATTCCAGCCTCGATCACCTGGGTGGCAATGACGATGGTCCCAGCCGGGGCCACCTCATCCAGCAGTTCCCTGGTTTTCTCCGCCCGTTCGACCGGTCGGAACCGGGAATGCGCCAGGACGACAGTGACCCCGGCCGGCGCCAGTTTCTTCATCTTCTTGGCGAGATCGCAGGCGAGTTCCACGGTGTTGACGACCACCAACGTGCGGGTGCCGGTGACGTGATTCGCGGCGATCTCAGCGGCCAGCGCAGGGGCATCACCGGCTTTGATCTGGAGTTCGGTGACCGTGCGCGTGGCTTCCAACCGTTTCCGCAGATCACCGGTGCGGTCGGCGTCGGTGATCTGCACGGGGGTGTCCGTGGGCCCCCACGGGTTGTCCACGGTGTCGAGCACCCGGGCATCCACTGTGGCCGACATGAGGGTGACCCCGAACGGTTCCGCGGTGCCCCACTGCTGGGCGAAAGTTGCCACTTGGCGCAAGGTGCCGGCCGCTTCGGGCATCAGCTGAACCTCGTCGAGCACCACGTGAGAGTCGTTGCCCAGCAGTGCGAAGTCCATCGGGTAGCTGGCGCGTGAGGAGCCGTAGGCCCGGACGAGGAGCTTGGATACGACCATGTCGGCGGTGCCCACGAGGATGGAGCTGCGGTGGGCATCAGTGCGCCACTCGCGGTGGCTGACGTTGCGTGAACCCATCGCCACGTGCACGTCCACGACGTCTTCGAGTCCCGCCAGGCTCACCCAGGCACGCACCGATTTCTCGGTTTGGTCTACCAGGGTGCGCATCGGCAGCGCCAGGACCAGCCGGCGTGGTGTCGCCGCGCGCACTGCGGGGTCGGGGTGGCGGTGCCGGCGCCACAACCACGCCAACGTGACCGCGGCGGTCTTTCCCGCCCCGGTCGGAGCCTGCAGCACCGGAGGGAGCCCGGACTCCGCGATGCTGCTTTGGTACGGGTAGGGGCTCAGTGGCGTCACGGCGTCCGGCGGCATTGTCACGCCGCGAAAGAACGTGGTGAAGTCCATCGCTGCCGCACCGCGGCAACGCTCGGCGCCAGTGTCGTTCAAGGCCGTTTCGTGGAGCTTTTCCTTCTGCACAAGGGTTGTTTGCGTCCACCCGTCAACCGGGTCTGGGCCCTCCGTCGCCTGCCGGGTCCATAGCTCTAGGCCGCATCGGAGGCGGCAGCGTCGTCCACAGTGAACAGGAACGGGCGAGGATCGGTGACCGGTGCCCGGTCCGCGCGGGTGGCCCGAATCATGGTGAACGTGTCCGTGACGACCTCGATGTGCGCCAGGTCGAACCCGTAGTCACGCATCGAGTTGCGCAGCCGGTCCGTGTCCTGCCCGACTCGTGACGCGGTTTCGGCGATCCACAGCTGTCCGTCGATGCCGAGCACCCGGTGGGCTTCGGTGATGTAGTCGCCGTGGTTGGCGCCCATCAGGGCCAGCGACAGCACCGCCACCTCGACGCTCGCGTCGGGCAGCGGCAGGTGCGCGATGTCGCACGCGGCAACCCGTTCGTCCACGGCGACGTGGTCGAACCCGAGGACGATGTGCCCGCCCGGGTTGCCGCTGTCGATGAGCCGGTCGGCGAGCAGCATCTCACCGCATCCCAGGTCGGCCACCCGTCGCGGGCGGTCGAGGCGGTGGTCCAGCCAGTCCGCGAACACGTGGGCCGGGATGGTGGCCCAGTTGCGCCGGGCCTCGGTGTACAGGGCGTGGTAGTCGCGCCATTCCGTCGGGTTCGCGGTGAGCCTGGCGTGGGTCTTGCCAGAACCGGTCTGGTTCCAGCGACGGTTGGCTTGGGAGAAGTCGCCGATGCGCCGTCGCCGCTGGACCTCATCACCCGTGACGCCGCCGGCGACGAGTGTTTCGAGGGTGGCATCGAGCGGGGTGCGCACGAGGGTGGCCACCCCGTCGGTCTCCACCCGGTGCAACCACCCCAGCAGGTGCCTTGCCTGCCCGTCAGGGTCGATGATCTGGCCTCTGGGTGCGTTACCGTCCACTGCGGTGTCGGCGAGCGATTTCTTGTACTTGACCACATCCATCCGGTGGTCGTCCCACGACCACCGGTCCATGCGGCCTTCCGCGTTGTGGTCGTCGTGCTCCAGCCAGGTGGTGGGGGTGATGACGTCGACGTTGTGGGGTTGGCCCTGCCGGTGCAGGCGGCCCACGATCTGGCGCCACTCGGCGTTCGTCCACGGCAGGGAGGCGAAGACCAGGACGTCCGCCACATCCTGCAGACCGTCGACGCCGGTGCCGATGGCGGAGGAGCCGATGAGTACGTCGACCCGCTCGGCTTCGGCCATCGTCCGGACGGTGGCCCCGGTGGTGTCCTTGCCGAGGAACGCTGCCAGGCCGCTCTTGTCGGCGCCGGTGAACACCCCCACCCGCAGTCCGACGGCTTCCAGGGCTCGCTGGATCGGTGCGACCAGCTCGTGCACGAAGTGGGTGTAGACGAGGGTGCGCCGGCCCTGCTGCTGCGCGGCCACACATTCGTCCACGATGGTCGGCAGCTTCGCGTCGATGAGGGTCCGCTCGACCGCCGCCGCGTTCGGTGACCGCCCGAGCGCGCGCAGCGGTTCCAGGAGGTGGTCGACGTTGATCTGCGGGACGTGCTCGCTCATCTTCGGGGTGTATATCGGCATCCACCGCACCCCCGCCCGGACCAGCAAAGCATGGATGTTGAAAGCGTTGGTGTCGGTGTGCTTGACCTTTACGTCGTCGAGGTTGACGCCCCACAGGACCTCGAGGAGTGAGCGGGCCTCGTGCAGGTCGTTGACCACGGGGGTCGCGGACATGGTCAGCACCGACAGGGCCGGGTTGAGGCGTCCCGCCTCGCAGGACAGCCCTTTGATTGCCAGCCGCCGGCGGCTTTCCTCCACCTTGCTGGCGCGATGCTTGATGAGGTGGACTTCATCGACGACGAGGAGGTCCACCTGGTAGGAGGCGAGCAGCGCGGACAGGTCGGGCTGCGAGGTGTCTTGCTGCAGGCGGTCGAAGTTCACGACCAGCCACCGCGGCCCGGCACCGGACCAGTCCGTCATTGCCGGGCGCAGGGTCTTGGTGATGACCTGGTTGTCGGGGTAGCAGCTGGTGATGACCGATTCCCAGCCGGGCACAGTGTTGTTGGGGCACAACACCACGATCACCCCGGGCTTGCCCCCGTCGTGGGTGGTTCCGGCGTCGATGAGCCGGGCGCCGAGCACGGCGGACACGGTTTTGCCGGAACCGGTGCCGGACCAGTTCCCGACGCGGGACCGATCGCGCAACAAGGTGGCGACGTGGCGTTGCATGAGGTTCGGCGCCACTGGTTCGGTGGCGTCCGGCGTTGAACCCGGCCGGAACGACCACCCGGGTGGTGGGGTGAGATTTTGCGCCGCGTCGTACTCGGCCCGGAACGTGGCGCGCACCATCTCGGCGTATGTCCCGTCCTGCAGTTCAGCGGTCATCTCGGCGACGGACTGGCCGCCGGCCGGGATGACCTCACCCCTGTCCTCGGCGTAAGCCGCCTTCCAGATTTTCGCTACCCGGGCGGCGATCAGAAACTTGAGGGTTTCGGTGTCGGCGCTGGCGTTGGCGAACAGCTGCTCGGGGACGGCAAGAGCCTCGGGGACGGCGAGTACGGCGATCTTCGCCCTCTCGACGTCCTCATCGGACCCGGTCTCGGTGTCGATGTCGGCGCCGGGAGCGAGTACGCGGATCTCCTCGCCCTCGTCCGCACCGTCGGTGTCAACGTCGGGTTGTTCGGTCGCTGCGCCGGCCGTGCTGGCCCCGTTCGGGTCTGTTCCTTCCCCGGTCGCGGTGTCCCCGTCGGTGTCGGTTCCGTACTCCGGCGGCAGAATGCCGGACGCGATGAGCTCCCGTGCCGTCTTGCCGTGTGCGCCGCTCAGCACACCGGCCTGGGCGGCGATCTGGAACCGCTCCGCTGCGCCCATTCCGCGACCGTGTGGCCCCATCGACCGGATCAACGCGATCACCGTCGCCAGCGTGAAACCCCTATTACAGGTGGAGCAACCGGAGCCTTTGGCGCTGCGGCTGCCGACCGTCGTCTCCCACTCGTGCCCCTCCTCGCAGCGCCACCACACCCTTGTCTCGCTGCCCGCGGACACCTGGTCCGGCCGAAGGTCGCCGTTGCGGGTGGGGTGCCACTGCGCTGCGATGCCAGGGAATCGGGTGGCGAGGTCGTTGTACCCGGCGAGCAGCTTCTGTCCGGAATGAACGGGGCAGCCGAGGCCCGGGGAGGTGCGTCCGTTGACCGTAACCTCCCACTCGTGCCCCTCCTCGCAGCGCCACCACACCTTTGTCCTGCTGCCTCCGGACACCTGGTCCGGCCGAAGGTCGCCGTTGCGGGTGGGGTGCCACTGCGCTGCGATGCCAGGGAATCGGGTGGCGAGGTCGTTGTACCCGGCGAGCACCGTCCGTCCGGTACAGACGGAGCAACCGAGCCCCCGGGAGGTGCGGTTGCTGACCGCCGCCTCCCACTCGTGCCCCTCCTCGCAGCGCCACCACCCTTTCGCGGGCGTGCCCGCGAGTACCTGGTCGGGGGTGAGGTCACCGTTGCGTGTCGGGTGCCACTGCGCGGCAATGTCCGGGAATCGGGTGGCGAGGTCGTTGTACCCGGCGAGCAGTTTCCGGCCTGCGTGGACGGGGCAGCCGGAGCCCACGATGGTGCGATTGTGGACCGGCGCCCCCCACACGTGCCCCAGGTCGCACCGCCACCACACTTTTGTGTTGCCGCCCGTGGACACTTGGTCCGGCCGGAGGTCACCGTTCTTCGTCGGGTGCCACTGGGCGGCGACGGCCGGGAAGCGGGTGGTGAGGTCGTTGTACCCGGTGAGTAGTTGCCGTCCAGAATGAACCGGGCAGCCGCTGTCCCGACGGGTGCGATTGCTGACCACCGTCTCCCATTCGTGTCCCAGGTCGCACTGCCACCACACCTTTTTGGTGCTGCCCGCGAGTACTTGGTCGGGGGTGAGGTCGCCGTTCTTCGTCGGGTGCCACTGCGCGGCGACGTCCGGGAACCGGGTGGCGAGGTCGTTGTACCCGACGAGCAGCCTCTTCCCGGAACAGACGGAGCAGCCGAGGCCCTTAGAGGTACGGCTGTTGACCATCGCCTCCCACTCGTGCCCCTCCTCGCACCGCCACCACACCTTTGTGTTGCTGCCCGCGGACACTTGGTCCGGCCGGAGGTCACCGTTCTTTGTCGGATGCCACTGCGCGGAAATGTCGGGGAACTTGTCCGCGAGCGATTGTCCGGGCCTGGGTGGGTGGGGGGTGCTCATGGCCTTCATGGGTCCTGTCGGGGTCGTGTCGTTCGTGTCGTAGACCGGTTCGGGCTTGGCGGGTGCGGTGTGGTTCATGCCGGCGCCTCGGTCTCCGAGGTTGCGGGGCACAGGGGGCAGCCGATGCCGCGGACCCGGGCGGCGACGCCCGCCTGGTAGACGTGTCCGGTGGGGCATTCCCACCACACCTTCTGGCCGGTGGTGATGCTCACCTGGTCCGCTCGGAGGTCACTGTTGTTGTGGGGGTGCCACTGTGCGGCGAGCTCGGGGAGCTGCGCGGCGAGCGTGGTGTCCTCGGTGAGAGGTTTCTTCCCCGCGCAGACGGGGCAACCAGATCCTCGAGAGGTACGGCTGCTGACCGCCACCTCCCACTGGTGCCCCTGCTCGCAGCGCCACCACACCCGGGTGGTGGATCCGGCGACGATGCCATCGGGGGCGTACTCGTTGCGGGTGGAATGCCACTGCGCGGCGATGTCGGGGAAGCGGGTGGCGAGGTCGTTGACTCCCATGACCACCTGCCGACCGGCATGCACCGGGCAACCGGAGCCCCTGCTGGAGGTGCGGCCGGCGACCGTCGCCTCCCACTCGTGCCCGTCCCGGCACCTCCACCACGTCTTCGTGTTGCTGGCGGGCATGATCTGGGAGGGGGTGAGGGCACCGTTGCGGGTGGGATGCCACTGCTTCGCGATGTCGGGGAAGCGGTCGGCGAGGGACTGGCCCGGTTTGGGCTTGCGGCTACCGGTCATGGCCGTGCCTCCGGGAGGAGGATGACCGGTCGTTGGGCGTGCGTTTTCATTGGCATGTGTGTTGTTTGCTTCTGCTCGGCAATCGGGTCCAGCGGCAGGCGATCCGTGCGGTGATGCCTACGGATCGGTGCGAACAGGACCCGTGCGGGGCCTGTCGGTGAAGTGCACCCGGAACAGCTTCCGCACGGCCATCTCGCCCCACTCCCATATGTTGAAACTCCCGCCGCTCATCTCGCCGCGAGGCGCGTAGCACCACCCGTAGGTGTCCGGGGAGATGATCGTCAGCATTTCGCCGGACCGCCCACACCAGGTTGTGCCCACCGGTGGGCACGGGCCGTCCGACCACACCGATTCGGGGCCGACCGAGCCGATCCACGCCGGGTCGTACCCGGCGGTGCTCAGGGCCTCGTCGACTGCCCTACACGCACGAGTGCCACCGCGGCGGGTGCGTGCCCTCGGCGATGGCGAAGCGAGCAGTCCCGCCGCGCGGAGCATGGCGGCTTGGTGGCCGGTGGCGTCGTTGATGTTCTCGCACCAGTGCCCGCACCGGCAGGTCCAGCCCATCGACACGGACATCCCGGAGGTCCTGCAGTGCTCAGCCAGCAGCTTCGCTGTCCGATCCTGTACGTCGTCAACCATTGCGTCCTCCGTTGGAATCTCGTTCGCCTGCACTGTCACCGACGATGCGGTAGCCGCAGACGGCCAGATAGTTCAGCTGTGCGTCGGCCAGGTTGTCCGCCACGGCACTGGGTGATCCGTCAGCCCCGCCGCGCAGGACAACGGCCAGCACTTCTCGCACCGCGTCCCGGTGTCCGACCTGACCGGCCAGCAACCCGTCTTCGGCGATCCCGGTGGTCTGGTGGTCGGCCAGGTCGTTGCTACTCGGGCACCAGTGCCCGCATCGGCAGGCCAATCCCATCGCCACGCGCACCACCGGGATGCGCGTGGCGATGGAGGCGAGGTTGGCGGCTGCTCGTTTCTGCACGCTGACGCTCATTGCGCACCAACCCTGATCGTGTCCATCACCGAGTTCGGGGCACCGGGGTGTGGGCTGCCGTCAGCTCCGCGGGGCAAGGCGTCAGCCACCGCCAGCACCGCGGCCATCCCACCCTGGCGTCGTACACAAACCGGGCAGCGGTCACCCCACATACGGGCGACGAACCAGCCGAGACCGGCCATCGGCGCGAACGGGATAGCGCGTTGGGTGGGGAACGGTCCCAGCCGGGCGCATTCCGGCAACGCCGGCCAGGTGTCGCATTCGAACCACCACGACCTGCCGCGCACATTCCGGGTCATGTCGCCACCTGACCGCTCAACGATTCGGCCCACCCCATCAGGCGGCCGATGTCCTCGCTCGAACCCTCACGCAGGACGTCGTTGACGGTGCGTGCGGCGTACACCCGCAGCGGGGACGTCATCACGATGTCGACACCCTCGGGGGTGTACGCCACGGACAGGTAGTGCCGCAGGAGCGATCGTTCCTCGCACATGCACCACGGTGCGGGCAGCTCGCAGTCCGAGTCGTGGTGGCCGTGTACCGGGCACATCGGGTCGTCGACGGTCCGCTGCTCTTGCACGCCGGTGTACACCTGCTCGCAAGAGCACGTGGTGTCCTCGGGAGGAATGAGGATGGAGTTCGTGTTCATAGTGACGGCTTTTCTGGGGGATTCCCCTGTGTCTCCCCTGTGTCCGGCGGGGTCCAGGGCCGCGTAGGACCCGACTTCGCGGAGCGGGCCGCGTTGGCGTAGGTACTCCCAGGTGACGCCGTAACCGCACCACCACGGGTACTCCCCGTCCCGGTGCTCCCAGAACATGCACTGGTCGTCCACGACCGCGAGCGCATCGGCGCCCGGCTCGTCGTCTCGGTCGTTCCAGATGCGCAGACCGGTGGTGGGGTCGGTCGTATCGGAGGCGCTCATGATGGTCATGTGTGCGGCCGGGTCGGTGTGCGCCGTGTTCTCGGCGCTCGAAACGGTCCCCGTTGTGGTGCCCCTCCCGCCCGGTGCCGCAGCACGCACCAACGCTCAGTTTCTAGGAACGGTCTCGCTTGTGCTGCCCATCATGGCTCGCGCCAATCGGGCCATGGCACGCGGATCTGACGTGGTGCGCACCGTGACTGTGATCGAGGTGATGCCTTGGCGGGGTGGGTGTCCGGGTCCCGAAAGGCGTGCAACCACCGTGTGCCCTCCCATACCGTCCCTCACCGCTGCTCGCCGCCCCTGCCGGCGTTGTGGGCCTCGACAGCACGCCGAGCTTCTCCGGGGGTGAAGAACGTCGCCACCGGCGAATCGCCACAATAGACGTGGATCCCGTAGTGCTCACCCACCCGCCAGCGGTCGGTCACCGCCGGGCCATCGGCCGGCAGCCACTCGCGCATCACGGCGTAGCCGGCCTCGGCGAGCGCCGCGATCTGGTGGTCCGGGTACTCCGGTTCGGCCACCCACGTGCCGCACCGGCACACGGCAACGACCGGGAGGCCGGTGCCGTCGATGCATCCACGGACGACTTTTTCGATCTGGTGCCGAGTGAGCACCGTCCACCCGGTTACCGCTTCGGGGCCTGACCGCTTGGCCCGCGGGATGATGGTGACGCCAGCGGCTTCCATGTCGGCCACCGCTTGGCGCTCGCCGGTTTCGCTGACCGCGGCGCAGTAGTTCAGGTCCACCGCCACCTCGAACTCCGGTCGGGCGTCCAGTACGGTGGCCCGCACGCAGTGGTCGGTGGCGAGTCCGACGACCTCCAGGTGGGTGACATCGTATTTCCGCAACCAAGCGCGCAGCGATGTGGGGTGCTCGGGCATCCCCGTTTTTCCCTCGAAGCCGCTGTACCCGTCGGAGTACTGCCCCTTGCTGAACACTTCGTCCAGTCGGGCGTCCTCTAGGTGGAGGTCGAGCTGGGCACCCACGGAGCCCGCCACGCAGTGCACCGGCCACACCTCGAAGTGCTTTCCCGGGTCGATGTGCCAGTCGCGGGTGGCGATCACGAAGTCGTACAGTCCGTCGGCGCGTCCTTGCTCCGCCAGGGCTGCCACCGCCGCGGCCACGCGCTGCCCGCCGTCGACAGCCAGCGCGCCCCCTTCGCAGAAGTCGTTCTGGATGTCGACCAGCACCAGAGCTCGGCTCACCGGGTTGCCCCGGCCGGGGCGCCGAGCTGCAGTGCGAAGCCCTCTACGATCGTGTCGATGTCGACGGTGGTGCTTTCGCCCTCGTCGTCAACCGGGCCGACCAGGATGGCGTCTCCCATGATCAGGTCGTAGGGGCTGAGGATGCCGCGGGCCATGCGGGTCGCCGTCTCGTTCACCGGCAGGCCGTTCATTTTGCCCTCATCGTTGAGGTAGAGGGTGTGCCCGTCCTCGGTCACCGTCACGGCTTCAATGTAGCCGCTGACTGTTTTCTGCAGCAGGGCCAGCTCGTCCTGCCCTTCTTTCACGGTGATGATTTCCGGGTGTCCCTCGACGGGGATGCGGAGGAAGTTCTTGCTCATGGTCTTGACCTTTCGCTTGGGTTTCCTTGTGCCTGATATGTGCGCGGCCGGTGGTGCGTTCACCGTTAGCCGCGACCAGGCGTCGGGACGAACACGTTCATCAGGAACGCCACCACAAAGGCCATACCCGCGGCGAGCAGCACGTCGGGCACTGTGCCGGCCGGGATGAGGAAGACGTCCAGGACTGCGGCGAGTACAGCGGCAATTACACCGACGACCAGGGCCCGGACCAGAGTGGGGCGCAGCCCCACAGTGCGGGCGCGGGAAGAGTTATCGCTCATGGTCTTGACCTCTCGTGGGGGTTTCCGTGTGCCTGATGTGTGTGCGGGCGACGCAGCGGGTTCACCGTTCGCCGCGACCAGTCGTCGGGTTGCTCGGGTGGTGGACGTACCAGGCAACCAGCCCGATGAACACGTTCAGGACGAAACCGCCGCCGGACGTCACCACCGCGGCGGTCACAGCGGCAAGCACTGTGCCGCCAGGGATGAGGAAGACGACCACAGCGACGAGCACGGCGGCGATGTCAGCGATGTCCAGGGCACGGTTCAGGATGAAACGCAGCGGCACGGTGCGGGCCTTCTCTTCGTCGATGAGCCCCGCATCGGTGATCACCACCCGTACCTCGGTGTGGGTGGTGAAGAAGTTCTCGCTCATGGCCCTGACCTTTCGTGGGGTTTTCCTTGTACTCGCAATGTGCGCGGCCGGCTCTGCGCCACCCGTGTTCGGAGCACGGAATCCACCGGCGGTCAGGCGGTGTCGGGACGGGCGGATGGGCGGTTCCTGCTGTCGCGTTGAGCTTGGGGTGCTCGGGTCCGCCGCCGGCCGGGCTTATGCGGGCCGGCGCACCCGGGTGGCCTTGATGAGCGTGCCTGCTCGCACACCCCTGTCCTGCTCGGTCACCGCACTTCTGCATTCCGCGAACACCGGACAGGTCAGGCAGATTCGGGCGGCGATCTCGTGTCGTGCGTCGCGGTCGCGCTTGGCCTCGTGCGCCTGTTCGGTGCCCAGGTCCAGGCGGTCGTCCCACAAATAGGCATCCGCCCCCGAACAGACAGCGGACTCACCCCAGGTTTCCGCGCCCGCGACAGTGTTGAGCCTCAGCCGGTCACGAAAGTCGGACACGGCCAGGTCGGTTTCTCGAGTGCTCGTCATATCCGTCATGTGCCCGGCCGACTCACCGTCAACCCTCATACCGCTCGTCGGCCCCTTGGTGGCGCCTGCAGTATTCGGAGCCGGGCTCGGCGTCTTCCTCACAGAACTCGGCGGGATCGTCCAGCGTTGCCCGGGCCACCACCCCTGCGCAGGGTTCCGGCTCCTCCTCGTCGTCGTCGTCCAGGAGGTCCAGGTCGGGTTCAGGGTGGGTTTGGGTGGCGAACTGACCGCCACGTCCACCGGTGCCGGCTGGGACCCTGCTCGGATTGTTGGGTGCGTTCATACCCGTGATGTGTGCGGCGGCCCGGCGGAGTACACGCACAGATTCGCCGGGTGGCGGGAAGCTCACCGCCTGGAACAGACGGCGCAGCCGTGGCCCCCGGAGGTGCGGTTGCTGATCATCACTTCCCACACATGCCCCTGTCCGCAACGCCACCACGCCTTTGTGTTACTGCCCGCGAGTACCCGGTCGGGGGTGCGGTTGCCGTTGCGGGTGGGATGCCACTGCTTCGCGATGTCGGGGAACCGGGTGCCGAGGTCGTTGTACCCGGGGAGCATCTTCCTCCCGGCGTGAACGGGGCAGCCGTAGCCCTTGGAGGTGCGGCTGCGGACCGCCGACCTCCACACGTGCCCGAGTTCGCAGCGCCACCACGCCTTTGCGTCCGTACCCGCGAGTACCCGGTCGGGGGTGAGGTTGGCGTTGCGGGTCGGGTGCCACTGCGCGGCGATGTCGGGGAACGCGGCGGCGAGGTCGTTGTATCCGGCGAGCAGCTTTTGCCCGGTGTGAACGGGGCAGCCGTTGCCTCCGGAGGTGCGGCTGCTGATCGTCGCCTCCCACTCGTGCCCGAGGTCGCAGCGCCACCACACCTTTTTCCCGCTACCTGCGGTCACCCGATCGGGGGTGAGGTCGGCGTTGCGGGTGGGATGCCACTGCGCCGCAACATCGGGGAAGCGGGTGGCGAGGTCGTTGAACCCGGCGAGCACTGTCCGTCCGGTACAGACAGGGCAGCCGGAACTCTGACGGGTGCGTCGGCTGACCGGTGCCTCCCACTCGTGTCCGAGCTCGCAGCGCCACCACGCCTTCGCGTCTGTGCCCGAGTGCACCTGGTCGGGGGTGTGGTCGCCGTTGCGGGTGGGATGCCACTGCGCGGCGACGAGGGGGAAGCAAGAGGCGAGCGACTGGCCGGGATTGGGTGGGCGAGGGATGCTCATGGTGTTCATGTGTGCGGCCGGGTCGGTGTGTGCCGCGGTCTCCGACGGACGGGGCAACATGACCCCGGAGGCGCGGCTGTTGACCGTCGTCTGCCATTCGTGTCCCTGCTCGCAGCGCCACCACGCCTTTGTGTTGCTGCCCGTGGACACCTGATCGGGGCGGAGGTCACCGTTGAGAGTCGGATGCCACCGCGCGACGCTGGTCAGGCCGACGAACCGGCCTGGGGATTGCTGGGAGCTGCCAGCACGTGGGGCAACCGGAGCTTTTCGAGGTGCGGTTGTCGACCCTCGCCTGCCACTCGTGCCCGGACGGGCATTTCCACCATGCCTTCGTCCCGCTGCCCGCGGTCACCCGGTCGGGGGTGCGGTCGCCGTTGCGGGTGGGATGCCATTGTGCGGCGATGTCGGGGAACCGGGTGCCGAGGTCGTTGTACCCGGCGAGCACTGTATGTCCAGAACGAACAGGGCAACCGTGGCCCCCGGAGGTACGTCTGCCGACCGGCGCCTCCCACTCGTGGCCTTCCTCGCAGCGCCACCACACCTTCGTCCCGCTGCCCGCGGTCACCTGGTTCGGGCGGAGGTCGGCGTTGCGGGTGAGATGCCACTGTGCGGCGACCTTGGGGAACGTGGTGGCGAGGTCGTTGTACCCGGCGAGCACCGTCTGCCCGGTACAGACAGGGCAACCGTCGCCCTTGGAGGTGCGGCTGTTGACCACTGCTTCCCATTCGTGCCCTTGCTCGCAGCGCCACCACACCTTCGCGTTCATGCCCGCAGACACCTGGTCTGGGCGGAGGTCGCCGTTGCGGGTGAGATGCCACTGTGCGGCGAGCTCGGGGAACGTGGTGGCGAGGTCGTTGAACCCAGCGAGCACCGTCTGCCCGGTACAGACAGGGCAACCGGTGCTCCCGGAGGTGCGGTTGTTGACCCTCGTCTCCCACTCGTGGCCTTCCTCGCAGCGCCACCACACCCTGACATTGCTGCCTGCAGACACCTGGTCGGGGGTGCAGTCGCCGTTGCGGGTGGGGTGCCACTGCGCGGCGATGGCAAAGAACTTGTCCGCGAGCGACTGGCCGGGCTTGGGTGGGCGAGGGATGCTCATGGTGTTCATGTGTGCGGCCGGGTCGGTGTGCGCCGTGCCCCTCGACGTTGACGAGGTGGAGATCGGGTTCAGCGTGTGCTTGGGTGGCGAACTGGCCTCCTGTGGGGACGCCGGCGGAGACGCGGCTGGGGTTGCTCAT
>JAABUI010000602.1_pt1 | contig 25142 bp, 23 predicted proteins | sample 5559111 | NCBI WGS metagenome assembly JAABUI01 (sample SAMN10711870, study PRJNA513365) | rock metagenome | isolation source: Antarctica rocks | place: Antarctica: Victoria Land, Buttleship Promontory
ACTCGGCGCGCTGCGTCGCCGTCAACGAAAGAGCCGGAGCAGTCATAACAGGCATGACCCAATGATGCCCCCTTATATCGCAGACGCACATAAGGCGCGCCCACCTCCGGCCGCCTAATTCAAAGACAGACCACTAGGGCCGGCCACGGCCAGGCCGGCGTGGACAGCCGCAGCACACCCTGCGCAGGGACCGGCCGGGCCCACCAGCCGAGCAACCCACCGGACCAGCGCGGCAACCCGATACAGCCCGGCCCCTGCGGGCCCGGCACGGACGGCCTGCGGCCGCTCAACTGTCCAAGGCTGCCCCCCGGATTGTGCGGGCGGCTTTGCGGCGGTGGGTGGGTGGACCCACCGGCCTCAGGCCGGGGGACACCGGCCCACCCGCACCCGCTGGTCGGGACGGGGACAGGGAGGCTCAGATGAGCACCAGCACTAGCACCAACACCACCGGCAAGACCCGCACCGGCGCCGCCGCCACCACGACCGGCAGCACGGTCCGGCCGGGCCTGCGCACCGGCGAGCACGTCGTCGCCGTGCAGTTCGCGGCCTGGGGGCCGCAGGAGGTCACCGTCCGGCCAGCAGCGGCGGCGGCCGCGGGGGGGCGCCCTACGTGGTGGTCCAGGTCGGCACCCGCCTGACCTACGCCTACGACCGGGCCGCCGTCGCCTCGCATATGACCGGCTGGCTGGACGCCGAGCAGGTCAACCGCGGCGTGCGCCTGCCGGAGTTCGCTCCCGCCAGCGCCACGCGCCGTCACGTGAGGGAGGACCTGAGCGTGCTGTGCAACGTCAGCGCCGAGCAGCGTTACGCCGTCACCAGCAGCACCGGTCCGGACGGGCGCCCGGTGATCACCGTCACCGTCGGCGCGGTCACGGTCGACGTGCACACCACCCCGCCCTGCGGTCCTACCTCGCCGCCTGGCGCAAGGCCGCCACCGTCACCGGGATGCTCGAGGACACCCGCGACGCCCAGTAGCCCATCGTGGCAGAGCGGCCCGGCCCCGAAGCGCCGGGCCGCCCGCATGTGCGCGCGATCCCCAGCCCGACCGGCTGTCCACAGCGGGACGCTTGTCTCGCTTCGGCAGGAGATGCTGTCGGACTCCAGGCTTAGCCTGGCGATGCCGATGATGGCAGCCGGGGGTGGGGTGTGGATAACGCGAGGGGTGCGCCGGAGGCCTGCACCGATCCTGAGCACCGGGACCGCAGCGGTCGGCTGGTGAGCTCGAGGCAGCTGGTCGGGACGGCTTCGCGGGCACGCAGCCTCGACGTCGGCAGCGCTGGCGATGCCGCAGCGTCTGCGACACGAGCGACTTCCACCGCTTCCTGCCGACGGTGCCGCGGCTGGAGGCCTTGGAGCACCGCTGCCTGGACTGCGAGAGCCACCTGGACGTCGCGCAGGGACCGAACGCGCCGCGCCAGTACGACTTCGTCGCCCGGGAGGTCGCCGCGACGCTCGTGGCGCTGGCGAACGGCTCGACCTACCAGCAGGCAGCGTTCACGGCCCGCACGACGGTTGCGGCGCAGTTCGCCCAGGTCGGTCGGGAGTTGCCGTGGAACACGGCCGGCATGACGCACGGGCAAGCCGCCGCCGACTGGGTCGAGGTGTTCACCGACGTCGTCCTGGCAGGCGGCGAGGACGACCGGTGGCCTGACGTGGTGCTGCTGGACTCGACGAGCTTCTGGCGCCGGTACGCGGCCGGCAGGTGCCTGCGTTCCACGTCCTGATGGCCTACGGGTACGACATCGTCCCGCTGCTCGACCCGGCACTCGACCCCGACCCGGGGACCGGCGCCCCGGACGAGGACGACGACCAGGGGTTCGACAACCCGTGGGCGGACGCCCCGACAGCGCCGTCGGTCACGCGGGGGCGTCTGCTGCGGGCCGAGGTCGTCCCACGCTCGAACACCAGCGTCTGGACCGAGTTCCTGCGCAGCTGGACCGGAACCCCACAGGTCGTCGTCGCCGACCGCGCGCCGGAGATTCGGGGCGCGGTGAACGCCACCTGGCCGGCAGGGCCGAGCCTGGCCCGACCCGAGTACGTGAACTGCCGCTGGCACCTGGCGAAGAACCTGCGCGAAGCGCTGGTCGAGGACATCGTTGAGCTCGACCTGGGGTCCCGGATGCGGGCGGCGAAGGCAGCGACGGCCCTGGAGCACCCGCTGGTGGTGGACGTCGAGGGCGCGTTCAACAGCGCGCAGGCGTACCGGAGCTTCCGTGCGCGCGTGACCCAGGAGATCGGGTTCGCACAGCTCCGGCTCAGGCCGGAGGACGGCAAGCTCACCGGGAGCTGCCGGTGGTTGCGCGACAACGAGCTGGCCGTCATCTGCCAGATCGAGCGCCGGCGCTTCCGGCCCGGCCCGGAGTCCACCGGGCCGCTCGAGGCCGAGATCCACAACCTCCGTGGCGTCCTCGCCCGACGCGCGCAGTCCCTGCGCAACCAGCCCCGCACCAACCTGCTGCTACGCCTGCTGGTCGCCGGCCGCCGCGGTCAAGCCAACGAGCGCACGTGGGCCGAGAAGGTCCGGCTCCACCTCGTCGCCCTTGACGGCATCCCCAGCCAGCAGCGCCGCATCGTGGAGCCGCGAGGCCACAGCACGCTCTAGGGGAGGTGGCAAGGAAGGCGAGGCGGTGTTGGTGCGCGCCCAGGCCGAGCCGGACATCAGTGGGTCAGCACCACCTGGGCAACGTCGGCACCCTGCCTCGACGACCTGACCGGCGTCAGTGGCCCAGGCAGCCGTCGTCGTGCTGATGGATGTGGCGCAGGTGTCGCGCCATCTCGTTGACGGCCTGCTGCAGGGGAGTCTGGTCCTCATCCTCAGGCAGGTACGTCAGCCACCCCTCATCCAAGGCCAAGCTGCAGACGCGCTTCGCGAGCACCTCGACGCGCTCGTAGTACTTCGCGTCCGTTTCATCCGCTCCCACACGCGCCACGATGTCACCCCGATGAGCTCCGGGCTTCTCCACGCCGGGGGGCGGCCGGAGGAAGGCGCCGCGCGGCCGGCTTGGTCGTGGCCCTCGCAGCCAGCGTCGGCGGACGTTCATCCCTACGACCGTGGTGGCCCACGGCAACTCCGCAGGGGTCACTCGGCGAGCCTTCGGCCCTGTCCGGAGGGTGCCTTCCATCCTCAGGGCGAAGGCGCCCAGCGCTGGGACGAGCAGCCGGTAAATCACCCCCTGAGCCATTCCATCGGACCGGCGCGCCGGAATGTCCGGTCCGTCCTGTGGAGAAGCACGCCGGTGGCTATCCAGGTCCCGGCGTCATGCTGACAGCCGTCGCGTATCTCCTGCAGATGCGAGACAAGGCGGGACGACCAGCCCTGCGAGGGACTGCGCCGGGCAGTCACGCTCGGCCCATGACACCGACCCCGCCGCCCGTCCCGATCACTGCACCCGGCTTCGTGGTGCTCGACCTCGACCTGCCCGACCGGCCGCCGCTCGCGGAGGCCGACGACTACGAGGCCGGCCTGCACATGCTCGCCGCGGTGCAGGAGGAGTTCTACGACCAGCTCGACGCCAACGGCGAGGGTGGACACCGCGTCCGGCTCGCGCTGACCCTCGCGCCGAGAGACGCCACCAGCACGATCGGACCCGCCTGCTACTGGTCCATCATCAACGGCATGCGACCCGCCGAGCGATGACCCCGGGGGACCACAGTCGCCGATCTGGCTGTGTCAACTCGAAGTGGCCCCACTGTGCCGGGGCTTGATCTGGCCCCACCGGGGCTCATGATGGTGCACCAGCGGGACGGTCGGGCGCGTCGGGATAGGCGGCTCTAGCGGCGTCCCAGTCGTCGGCTGCTTGCAGTAGATCGCGCTTGGTGACGGTGAGGTCGAGGTTGTAGGGCGTGCCGAAGTTGGTTCCGGGCGGCCGGAACTCGTAGTCGAGCCCGGCACGGATCGTTGCTGAGCTGGAGGTGGCCGTGGTCAGGGCGAGTCGAAGGTTCGGTTCGGTGAACTGCAGCGGGGGTGGCCACTCGGCTGTGGCGTCCGGCGGGTGGGAGAGTAGGCGCGCGACCCGGCGGAGCCAGATGGACAGCAGCGCCCACTCGTCGCAGGTCAGGGCCGGCCAGTGGAAGTTCCACGTCGTGCCGTTGCTGCTCGCCGTTCCCTGGACCATGTGCCAGCTGTAGCGCTGCGCCGGGTCGTGCGCATCTGGGAACTGGTAGCCGCCAATGGTGATCTGAAGTGTGTCGCCGGCAGGTGAGCGCAGCTCCATCGGCGTCAGGCCGATCGGTGGGCTTGTGGTCCAGCCTCTGAGCTCAATTAGTCTGCGGAACTGCGGCGGGCACATCCCATTGACCAAGAAGATGCGGGATCAGGACGGACCCTGGCTGCAGGCGATCCGTGTAGATGGCGAGCGCTGACCCGGGCCCAGCGGCAGACGGCGCAAGTATGGCCTCAGCGCCGAGGTAGTGAGCAGCGTCGCCGACAGCCTGGCACGTCACGAGGTCGTCGGAGATCAGGTCGGCACCCTCCACGTTCAGGGCCTGGACAGTCGCACCCTCCGTCAGGTCCAGGACGAGCTGCAGGGTGACGTCGATGCGGTACAACTCGCGCGGGAGGAAATCAGCCGTGGAGCGCCCGCTACGCAGGGCCAGGCGGCGGAACTCCGCGACAACGACGTCCTCCGAAAGACCCACGTAGAGCGTCGGGAAGGACTCTGCGGGGTTCCAGCGACCACCCTGAATCCGAGCGCCCTCACCTGAAAGCGGTTGTCGCCCCTGTGAGACGTGCCGATAGGTGACTGCGCGGAGAGATCGACGGGGCAGCAGGTCTAGTCGTTCGACCAGGTCAGGGTCAGGCATGGGTGGATCGCTTCAAAGCCGTCGTCAGCCGCCGGCACGTGCCAACCTCGCCGGTCAGACGAAGACTCCATCCGCTAAGGCATCAATGGCGCCGAGTACCCGGCGGAACTCGCCCGCCGCGAGAAGGTCGATGGGCTTGTCGTAACCCAGCATCGAGTTCGGCGACAGCAGCCAGTCATGTGCCGCCTCTGGCCGCAGCGTGGAGGACAGCCGTTCCAACGTCGCGATGACCTCGAGCAGCCGCTCGCGCTGAGAACGCTGCGGGGTCGTGGTCGTGGCCAACCAGCGAGAGACCGTGCGCGGGTTCGTGCCCACCGCACGAGCGACATCAACCGCGTCCAACTCCACCTGTGCGGCGAGCTCGTTCAGGCGTTCGGCCAGTCGTGCCGCCACAGTCCTACCTCCACTTCCTTGTCGTCCTGCCCGAACTGTGTCTACCATCTGTCAGCGGACTGTCCCCATGATGTCTCGCCGAGCTCGTTCTGACAAGCCTAGGTGGTGCTGGATGCAGCCAACGACCCCTCTGGGGGACCTGCTGGCCTCGCCGCGGTACCTGCCGCGGCCCACGGAGAACGACACCAAGCCGATCCAGCGCGCACTGGCCGGAGCAACGCTGTTCGACGACGGAGTGAGCCTGGACGGAGTCGTGGTCGAGGCGGCCTACGCCGTTGCTGAGCCGGAGGTGCTGGACCACCTACGCGAGCAACGCGTCCCGGTGCTGATCGATCCGCAGAGTCTGCGCCTCTCAACGCCTGCCTACATGAGCAACACCCGGCTGGGCTCCTTGCCCTACCTGCCATCGGCACCCTTGACGCCGTCGTCCAGCGCCAGCGACCGCGATCACTTCGTTGCCGACGCGCTGCGCTTCCAGCAGAAGGTCGGGGCGACCTACTACCTGGTGCCGAGCATCCCGTTGCGTAACGACCCGGGTTGGGCGGAGCTGCACCACGACCTCACGGCTCGAGCGGCGAGTGCCAACGGCCGTGAGGTGGACAGCCGCGAGTTGGTGGCGCTGCTCGCCCGGGCTCGGCAGCCCTGAGAAGCCCTCGGGCCTTCGTCTCCCGGTTGCTCGACCTGCCGATCGCCGCCGTGTACGCGCAGCCGCTAGCTCTCGACCCCATAACGGACAGCGTCGACAAACTGGCGAGGGTCTGGAGTTTCTGCCACGAACTCGAGGAGGCCGGGATTCCGGTAATCGCTGGCCGAGTGGGTGCCTTCGGGTTGGTCCTACAGGCGCTCGGCGTCTCCGCCTTTGATAGTGGAGTCGGGATGGGGGAGCGCTACAGCTGGGCTGACCAGGTGCGTCGACCCAAGCCCAAGCAGGACGACAAGGCGGCCGGCGGAGGTTCCGGCAAGCGCATCTACCTGGAGCAGCTGCTCTCGACTCTGCCAGCGAAGGTTGTCGAGGCCCTTCTGCGGCTGGAAGGAGTGCGTGGACGCCTGGTCTGCAACCTCGGGTGCTGTCGGGTCGCTGGGCACGCCGGTCTCGTCGACAGGCGAGGAGAGCACTACCTCTTCAGCCGTGTCCACGAGGTCGAGCAGTTGCGAGCCCAGCCCACCAGCAGTCTGCGGTTACACGAGGTACACCAGCACCTGCTTGCGGCCCGAGGCCTCGACGCCCGTGGTCAATCTGGTCGGCCTTGCCGCGGGTGACGGTGAAGACCAGCGCCGCGCCGTCGGTGCCGTCTGCGGTCGGGGACCCGACGGTGACGTCGGGCCAGGTGAGCGCGGACAGCTCGCTGCGGCGCAGGGCGGTGGTGAACCCGATGAGCAGCAGCGCCTGGTCCCGCAGCGAGGTGAGCCCGCGGTCGGGGTCGGCCCGGGCGATGGCGCTGATCAGCAGGGTCAGCTCGGGGGTGAGCAGCGGGTCCTTGCCGCGGGCGGCCGGCCGAGCCGGCGCCGGATCCCGGCCATCACCTCGGCGACCTCGGCGACCTCGGCGACCGCGGCGTGCCCGGTCGGCACCTCGGGGCAAGGACGTGGGCGTGCCGGATCGCGGCGTGGTGGCGAACCACGGTCGGCAGGCTCGCGCCGGTGTCGGCCAGGTAGCTCAGAAACGCCGCGACGGTCTGCGGCGAAGCCGGCAGCGCGACGCGGCCGGTGTGTCCGCACCAGAGCGCGAAGCCGCGCCAGGCCCCGAGGTAGGCCTGCCGGGTCGCGGCGGCCTTGGTGCTGGCGGCGTAGAAGCCGACCCGGCGCTGCTCGACCGCCGGCAGCCCGCCGATCTCGACGCCGGTGGGCGCCAGGTCCAGGGCGACGGCGACGGCGATCTCGTCGACCAGCGCGCCGGCGGCCGCGGCCGGGTCGGCGGGCACGGCCTGCAGACCGGGCTGGGCCAGGGCGACCTCGAGCGCCGCGTCGAGCGCGGCCGAGGCTGCGTCCTCCGGCTCCTGCGGCTCGGGTAGCGCTGCGGTCTGCGTCATGCACCTGACCCTGTGAGAACGTGCCTTCTCACAGGGTCAGAAGCACCGGTGCGAGGGCCAGTCGTTGCGGCGGCGGCGGCAGGCAGGACGAACGTGCCCTGCCACCAGGCGACCGCCCAGGCAGCTACTCGTTAGCGACCACGTGTCACAAGGGGATCGTCATGTGAGACGTTCTCTCGGCTCAGCTGCGGTCGTCGTCCGACTTCACGAGGGTGACCGTGGCAGGTGTCATCCGTCACCGAGTTGAGTGGATCAGGAGCGGCGTGCCGAACCAGCCCCAGTAGATGCGATGGTGGGCGATCTGGGGTCCGCGAAGATCCATGACCTCGGCTAGGTCGACCTGGTCGCCGCCGTCGGGGTGCGCTCGGAGGTATTCCCACATCAGGGTCTGGCCATCGAAGTGATAGCGGCCTCCGGGGTGAAGAACGCGCCTCGAGCCTTCCGCAGCGCCGCGGTGTCCAAGGCGGCGGAGGGAAGTGTCACGGAGATATACTGTCGGTTGCGCCGGCTGCGGCATGGAGGCGGCGCCGGTGAGCCACTAGGCAGTACATGCAAAGCTCGCCGTGAGGCAGCCGAGCGCCTGAACCGCACCGTGCGCCTGCCGGAGTTCACCCCACCAGCGCCACCCGCGGGGGCGTCCTGTCGGTGCTGTGCAACGTCAGCGCTGGACCGGATCATCACGGCTGGACGAGCCCCGGTAGTGCGAAGTAAGCCGCGAGGTACGCGAGGGCGGCGTTGTCGTCGTCGGTCGTGAGGGCGTCGGGCGGGAGGAAGGTCACGCGGTCAGACGCTGCGGCTGCTGGGGTTGGTGCCGGTGTCGCGGACGGCCTGCTCGATCCCGCCGGCGATGTCCTCGGAGACGACGACCTTCATCTGAATCTGGGCCCAACTCACCTTGCCTTCGTCGACAGCGTTGGAGAGGTCGAGCAGGAGGCGTCGGACGGCGTCCCGGTCGTCGTTGCTGCTCATGCTGGTCATCAGCGTGAACGCGATCTCCCGTTCCGCTGGCGGGTCGACGGCGGCGGTGCGGGTCGCCTGGGGTCCGGGTCCGGGTCCGCCTTGTGCTGCGGCGGCCGTCGAGTGCGTGCCCGAAGGGGTGTAGTCGACTTCTGCTGTCAGGCCGCCGGGGGCTGCCAGGTCGGTCCGGGCCCCGTACACGGTCCCGCCGGCGGTGCTGCTCGTGGGTTCGGGTGCGTCCTGCGGCTGAGGCCGGGCGAGGCGCAGCCCGGAGGAGCCGACGGCGATGTCGCCGGGGCGGGTCACGGCACGGTCCTGGCCGTCGGCGCCGACGAGCCTGAGTTGGCCGGCGCTGACCGCGTCGAAGATGGCGCGCTGCAGGTCGGCCTCCCCGCCGAGCAGCAGCGGGAGGCGCGGGCTGCTCCAGAACAGGTCCCGGAGCTCGTCGAGGGGCCGGCCGTAGTCCTTGTCACCGAGGTTGTGGAGCAGAGCCTTGGCAGTGAGCCCGGCCGTGTCGAACGCCTTGCCCTGCTGCGTGAGCGCCTTCCAGACGGCGCTGCCGTCAAGCGAGGTCTGCTGGCTGTCGGGCTCGAACGCGGCGGTCCTGTCGACGCGGCTGTGGTCGTCCTGGTCGCCCTCCCCGAGGTAGAGGAAGTGCCGGTAGGCGCGGCGGACGGCCGAGTCGAGGTTGCGCTTCGCGTCGGCGCGTTCGGTCCGGGCCTGGTCCGCGAGCTCGTCGTCGGCGCGTACCGCGTCCATGCCAGCGACCCGATCCCAGGCGAGGTAGACGGAGGCCGCGCCACGCGCGGCGGCGCGCCCCTGGGTGTTGACGACGGCGTACACGGCGGACGACGCCCACTGGACGGGGACCTTGTCCGGGCCGATCCCCATTACCGCCTGGATCGCCTCGCGGGTGTCCTGATCGATCCCGTTGAGCAGGCTGAACTGGCGCGGGTCGAGGACCACGAGTCGGGTGCTGCGGGCGTCGTCGATGCCGGCGGCGGTCAACACAGCGAGCGGCCCGAGGCCCGGGACGGCGGTCACGAACAGCTTGGTCTTGAACGGGCCGGTGCTCGACAGCCGGTCGGCGGCGCGTGCGATCTCGGCGTCCCGGTCCTCGTCGGTGACGCTGGTCCTCGCGGCCTTCACCAGCATGTTCAGGGTTCTGCGGGTCGACATGAACAGCCGTGGTGCCTGGCCGCCCTTGCCGGCGAGCTGCTCGACGCTGGACAGGCCGCCGCCCTCGACGTCAAGGAGCTCGGCGATGACGGTGTCGGCCTCGCCCACCGGGTAGTTCGGGTCGGGGACGAACATCGCGGCCTTGAGCTCAGCCTCGGTCGCGCCCTGCCTACCCCCGGCGCGCGCCCCGATCACAGACGTGAGGAACAAGCACGTCGCGGCCCGCTCCCCGGCGCGCGGGTTGACCGGGCCGATGATCATGTCGGTCCGGGCGCGGTCGAGCTCGCGGGCCGCGCCTCTGGTGTCGTCGGCGGCGACGATGTCGGCGCTGGCGATCTGCCGGTAGTTCGCCTGCGTGCGGGTGTCGACGATGAGACCGCTGTTGATAACGGCCTCACGGACGGTGGCATCGGACAGCGGCAAGTCGCCGGGGCCGACGAGCAGCGGCGCCCACGCCCCGGCCTGCCCCCGCTGGTACTGCGCGTCGGCGGTCGCGGCGAAGATCCGGATCGTGGACCGGACCCGCTGGAAGCCGGCGAGCTTCGCCCACTCCTGCTCGGCCATCGCCATCAGCTGCGGGTGGAACGGGTAGCAGCGCGCGACCTCCTCCGAGAAACCGGGCGAGGCAGTCGCCGGCACCAGGTCCATCACCTTGCTGCGCCACGCACCAGTCATCCGGTTCACGAACGCCGCTGACGTCGCCTTTAGCACCTCGGCGGGGACCCGACCCTCAAACAGGCGGCGGCGCAGGATCTCCGCGAAGTCGGTGTTGTCGTTGATCGTCGCCGTCTCCGCGTTGCGCACGAGCAGGTCGTCGAGCTCCTGGCGGCGCTGGCGGCCAGCGTCGTCCAGGACGAGGTTGTCGGTCTCCGACGCGATCATCACAACGACCGCAGCGACGTTCGGCACGTCGTTCACGCTGTCCAGCAGCGCCCGCAGGAACGCCATGTCCTTGATCGCCAGGTCGGCGTTCTCGCTGAGCGACAACTGCCGCACATAGTCCATGATCTCGTCGATCAGGATCAGCACCGGCCGGCCGACGGCGGTCAGCGCCTCCACGATCCGGTGCTTGTCGGCGTACCCGTCGCGATAGCGCAGGTACAGCGTGTTGTCGCCGCCGAACAGCCGCCACAGGAACCGCTCGTGCAGGGTCTGCGCGGGCCCGTCGAACTCAGCCGCGCCCTTCCCTGCCGTCATGTTGTCGCAGGCGAGGACCACGACCTGCGGGCTGTCCAGGTCGTCGGCCAGAGGGCCATCCAGGATGGTCGCGGCCTGGTCGAACGCCGCGCGTCCGATGTCAGTCGCACCTAGACCCGCCGGGTGCGCTGCGAGGTGCCACAGCCCGATGAGGCCGTGGGACTTGCCGCCGCCCATCGCCTGGTCCAGGCGCCACAAGGCACCCGCCCTGGTGTGCCTTTCCCGGCCGCCGAGCCGGACCGCGACTTTCGCCATCAGGTCGGTGAACAGCGGGCTCGGGTGCGTGATCTGCCCGTAGTAGCCCGCCTCGGAGTACAGCGGTCGGCTCCCCACCGTCCCGTGCACCGCCTGGAACAGCGACATCTGCACGTCGTCGATCGAGCCGGAGGCGTGCACGACCTCGTCCCGGAGCTTCAGGACCTCCCACCACGGGGTCACTGCGGTGCTCACGACGGGTCTCCTGACATCTCGGTGTCGAACAGGTCGCCCTGCCGATCCTTGCGCTGATCGGCCTCGCGGCGCTGCGACACCCCGCGCGCCACGTTCCCGATCCCTCGCCTCGCACGGACCAGTGAGGTCCACGCGACTGCGTCCGGGTCGCCCTCGGGCAGCAACGACGACAGGTACCCGAGCGCCGCCCACAGGTACGCGTCGTCCTCGTCCCGCCCGGCAGTTGCGAGGACCCGCCCGACCTCGTCGAGGCCGTCGGCCCAGGACTTCGCCATCGCCATCGCTACGTCGATCACGGACGAGGTCCCGGTGACGGTGCCCTTCCAGTCCTTCGCCGGGGCCAGCCGCACGCCCGTGTCGGCCTCGGACAGCACGCCCTTCAGCTCGTCCATTGTCAGGTCGGCCGCGAGCGCCTGCCAACGCGCCTCGGACTTGGGCGCGACCGACCGGCGGTAGAGCCGGGCCCAGCCGAGCGCGAACCGGGTCCGGGCGTCGAACGTGTCCAGCGGCAGGTTCTCGATCGGCACCGACGTCGCATCGACGACGGCCTTGCGGGCGAGGACGAGGTACTTCGACGGGTCGACCGGCTCGCCGAGGTGGTTGAGCACCTCGCCGTACCGGCCGACGGCTTCCATCGCGGGCCCGGCGGAGGCCATCAACTGGTCGGTGGGCGCGAGCCCGGCGGCGTCCCACATCGAGATGCGCGCCTGGACCTCGCGGCGGACCTCGGCCTCGACCACGCTGGCCCGTCCTGCCGCGCGGCCCACAGGAGCGGGGCGGCACGACATGGTCAGCGTCGTGACGATGTTCGCCGAGCCGGCGCTGCCGCCCGCTTCGGTCTTGGCCGGCCAGGAACCGGTCAGGACGAGCCCGGCCTGGGTGATCGCGCCGAGCAGGCGGTGCCATACCTCGGGGTCGCCGTGGCCGAAGACGATGGTCACGACGCCGTCCGGCCGGACCACCCGGCGGGCCTCGGAGAACGACTTGGCGATCATTTCGTCGTAGTGCTGCCGCGTCCTGTGGTCGACGTTGCCGCCGCCCTTGACGATGGCCTCCAGCGCCTTCTCCTGGACGCCGTCCGGGTGGGCCGTGAAGGCGAACCAGGGAGCGGTCGTCACCAGGGCCCGCTTGAGCCACACGTAGAACAGGTCCGACGCGTCCGAGTAGTCGATCATGTTGTCGTACGGCGGATCAGTGATCACCGCCGACAGCGACCCGCTCCGGATCGCAAGTGCTGTGGCGGATCCCCGTTGCAGATCTGCCGCGGTGCCTGACGGTCGGGCGGCCTGGTTCCGGAGCACGGCTACCGTGTCGTCAGCCAGCGACGACCAGGTAGCCGGGCCGTCTCCTAGAGCCGCCTCAAAGTAGTCGTAAGCAAAAGCGATGGCACTTTCATTTATGAAGATGTCATGTGTCTGCACGCGATTGCTCGTTGCGTGGAGGTGCGGCTGCAAAGTTGTGCCCCTAGTCGAGCGACGCAGCTTCCTGACCATGACAGATGCGGCGTAACCGGTCAGTGCTGCGGCGTACTTCTCCCCGACCCCGTGCTCGGACACGAGTTCCGCCCCCAGGTCGTTGATCACCCTGGCAAGCCCGACGAAGCCCAGGGTCTGCCGGTCGTTGCAGAGCTGCCCGTAGGTCCGCGCGCCGTAAAGCGACGGCCGGACGGTGTGGTTGTTGCCCGCCGGGATGGTCTCGTCCGGTACCGCGGGCACACCGCGAGCGAACTCAGGCTCGCCCCGCAGCGTGTTGCTTGCTGCCAGTGCCGCGTCGCGTTCGGCGTCGGTCGGCTGCCGGAACGCCTTGCCGACGACCGGGTCGAGGTCCGCCGCCACGAGCAAGGCGTCCTGCCCGAGGCCCTCGGCCATCAGGCGGGCGTGGGTGGCCTTGGCGTGGACGTGCAAGCAGAACGGGCAGATGGCGGACTTGCCCCGCACCGCCTTGCCTGCCTTGAGAGTCGCGGCGAGCGTGGGCTGCCCGGTGGGCGGGCCGTCATGGACGACTGCCGTGAAGGTGCCGGTCGCCCGGTTCGCCTCGATGCGGTAGCTCTGGCCGGGGTCCCCCTTCACCGGGAGCGGGTGGCGGAGGACCAGCGATCCGGTCAGGGGGAACCGGTTACCGCACTCCTCGCACGGCAGCGTCACCGCCCACAGGTAGCCCCAGGGCTGGCGTCCGCCGACCTTCGGGTACGCGTCGGCCATCGCCGTCGCGTAGCGGCTGCCGACCTCGTCCAGGACTGCGCGAACGTCGTCGAGGAGACGGCTTCCGGAGACGCTGATCGTTGCCTCGGCGGTGAACGGCAGCGGCGGCTCGTGCGACCAGTCGCGGAGCGGGAAGTCCGCGAGGAGCTGCCCGGCGAGCGTGGCGACCGGGGAGTAGTCGACGCCGTGTGCCACGATGCCGAGACGCGCCGCTTCAAGCGGGATCATCGCCCGTCCGCTGAACAGGTCGAGCATCGACGCGCCCTCGGGGTAGGCCTTGGACAGTTCGGCGGTGAGTTCGACGTGCTTGGCGTCCCTGCCGGTCATGGCCTCGCGGACAAGCGTCTGCAGCCGTCGCTGCTCGGTCTCGTCGTCCGGCCATGGCAGCAGGCTTGTCAGGACGGCGGCTTTCGCCTGGGCGAGCGGGCGGGCCGCGAACCAGGTGAACAGCGCCTTCTCGCTCTTGCCGCTGCCCCATCCGGAGGCCGATGCTGCGCTGACTTCCGCGCAGGGGAACCAGCGTTCGATCATGCGCACGGGGCGTGCTCCTCGGTGTCGCGGGCGGCCTTGAGCGCGCTGCCGGGCACGTGGACGATGACCTGATCGGTGGTCAGGTGCCCGAAGGTCCGGACGGGGTCGGCGTAGGAGCCGTAGAGGGTTCCGGTGCCGTCGTGGCACTGGTCGACGACGTACAGCCAGTAGTCGTGGCCGTGCTGGGTCGCGATGAGGACCTCGTTGGCGGTGAGGCTGATGCCCTGGCTGCTGGCGGCTCGCCACACGCCCTTGATCTCGACGAGGCGCTGCTCCCGGCCGCGGCTGGCGTGCAGGTCATACCCGCGGTCCTCGGTGTGCACGTCCGCGACCGCCCAGCCCTGCCCGCGGAGGTGCTCGGCGACCAGGTCGGAGGAGATGCGTTCGCTGTCGGTCTCGGTGGGGTCGGCGGGTGGCGCGGCGGCGGTGACGCGCGCCCACGCGAGCTGGCGGGGCTCCCCGATCCGGACCTCGCTCATCTGGCGCAGCTCCGTGAGCCGTCGGCCGGCGGTGTCTTTGAGGCGGTTGCGTTCGCTGATCCGGCTGTCGCGGTCCGGGATGTCGTTGGTGAGCTGGTTGGGGAGCAGGTCGAGCTCGCGTTGGGCGACGTGCAGCCACGTGTCGAGTGCCTGGGTGCGGCTGGCCTGTTCCTCATGGGCGGCCATGTCGGCGCGGGCGGCGGCGTCGTGGGCGCGGCCGGGGTGGGGTGCGCCGGCGGGGGTGGGGCTGGTGGTGAGGTTCGCGAGCATCTCCCACCTGATCGGTCTGGCGCCGGCGCTGTCGACGCGGACGAGTTTGGACCAGGTGCCCTTGCGGCGGGCGCCGGCTTCGCTGAGGTCGGCCTCGAACGCGAACAGGACGTAGTCGGTGCTGCTGGTCTGGTCGACGAGAGCGCCGCCCCGGAACATGGCTGGGGCGAGGGCCTCGGTGCACAGGATGACGAGGGCGCGGTACGGCGGGTCGCTGGGTCCGAGGTTGACGGCGTCCGCGACCTGCGCGCCTCCTGCTCGGGCGTCGGCGAGAGCCTTGCCGCTGGTGGCGACGAGCGCAGTGCTGCGGGCCTTGCGCTCTCCGGGCGGGGCGAACTCGGCCGGCAGGGGAGTGCCGTCGGGGAGCGCGAGGGTGAACATGCCGTCGCCAGCGGCGTGCGGGCTGACCTTGATCGCCCCTCCTGCCATGGCCCGGTGGAGGAACGCCTCGACGATCGCCGGGTTGATCCGCTCGAGCTGCTCGTCCTGGAGCGCGGCGACCGCCTGCGACACGTCGACGCTCGACTTCAGCGCCCGCTCCTGCTCGTCCGCGCGCTTCGCGGCGTCCGCGAGCCGGCTGGCGGTGACCGCCCCGACAGCGGCGAGCGCCCGCGCGCGTTGCTCGTCGTCGCCGAAGGTGCCGGCGAGGACCTTCCCGAGTTCGTCGTCGGCCAGGCCAACGAGCTCGCCTACCAGGCTGAGGCTGTCGAACATGCGCCCGTCGAGCTGGTTCGCGGCGGTGACGAAGTTGCCGAGCAGCACCTCCAGCACGTCGCCTTCCCGGGTGTCAGTCGCGATGAGGTTGTAGAGCTCGACGTCCCGGGGCTGCCCGACCCGGTGGATGCGGCCCATGCGCTGTTCCAGGCGGACCAGCGACCAGGGGATGTCGTAGTTGACGAGGACGTGCGCGGTCTGCAGGTCGATGCCCTCGTTGCCGGCGTCGGTGCTGACCAGGACCTGGAAGTCCCGGCGGGCGAACGCGTCGCGGGTGTCGTCGCGGACCGGGTGGCTGTCCCGTCCGGAGTACCGGCGGGCCGTGAAGCCGGCGTGCAGCAGCCGGCCGACGAGCCAGTCGGCGGTGTCGGCGTACTCGGTGAACACGACGGCCTGCTCCCTGTTGCCGGCCATGATCCCGTTCCGGGCGAGGCAGCCGTCGACGAGCGGGTCCCACTTCGACACGGGCAGCGCGTGGTCCGCGACGACCGGCTGCAGGCGGGCGAGGAGCGCGTCGATCTCCTTGCGCTCGGCCTTCGCCGACCTCGACCCCTCATGGATCACCCGGGCCTCGTCGGCCTTCGCGGGGTCGTCCCCGTCCGGGTCGGCCTCGACTGCGGCGGCAGACGGCATCGCGGTGCCCATCCCGTCGCGTCGCCGTTTGAGGGTCTCCGCGAGGGCGTGCAGGCTCGACGCGGCGCGCTTGCCGTAGACCATCCGGCCGAGCGGGACGGCGACCGCCGGGAAGTACCGGTCGACCAGGTCGAGGGCGTCGGCGTAGAACTCGCCCTCGACCGGCGTGAGCGGGACCGACCGGTTCTCGGCGTGCCGGCCCTTAAAGAGCTTGGTGACCCCGTCGAAGTCGACCAGGTCCTCCTTCATCCGGCGTAGGAAGTGGACCCGGCCGGGCTTGATGTTGCGGGACGGCTCCTTGTTGCTCTCGACCTGCGGGTACACGTCCGGGTCGACCAGGTGCAGGAGCGCCCGGAACAGCCACTCCTTGCCGCGGTGCGGGGTCGCGGTCATGAGGAGCGCGCGGGGGGTGTTTAACGCGAGCATCCGGCCGGCCTGGTAGTAGCCGACGGCGGTCGGCGTGAGGCGGTGCGCCTCGTCGAACACGACCGCGTCCCAGCCCATCCGGTCCGGGTGCACCGCGTCCTGCACGGCACCGTTAACGGACAGCAGGTCCAGGCTGACGACCCACAGGTCGTGGCCGCTGTCGAGGCCGTGCTCTCGGACGGTCTGTGCGGTGATCGCGCGGAGACCGCCGCCGAAGAACCGCTCGAAGTCGGCCTGCCACTTCGTCACGAGGTGCGCCGGGACGACGATGAGCGCGCTGCGGACGAACCCCAGGCGCTGCATCTCCCGCAGGTACAGCCCCGCCATGATCGTCTTGCCGGTTCCGGGCTCGTCAGCAAGCAGGAACCGGAGCCGGGGCTGCGGCAGCATCGCGCCGTACACCGCGTTCATCTGGTGGGCGTACGGGCGGAGCGGGGACGACGCGAGCACGGCCGACTTGGCGCCGGCCCCGGCGGCCCGCATCCACGCGGTCCATAGTCCCGCGAGCAGCGCCGCGGAGTCCCCTGCGCCGTCCTCCGTGAGCACCTCGCACGCGATTGCCTGCTCGGCTGTCAGATGGACCTTCACGAACGACCCGACGGCCTGCTCCACATAGAGCTGCCACCCGTCGCCTTGCGGCAGCGCCATCTCGACGCGTACGTGGCCGCTGAGGTCCGGTCGGTGCGGGACGCGGACCCGCTGGCCGGGCTCGAAGTGCACCGGCTGAACCTACGTGCGCACGGTCCGGATGCGCGGGATGACCCGCGTGCCCGGATGAGGCGGTACCGCGTTCGTGGTCGGTACGAAGCATCGGCCTGGCATCGAAGCACCCTCAGGACGGCCTCGCTGGCGGTTGGTGGCGGGCTGCGGCTGCCCGTCTTGGCCGCCGTCCGCTCAACCCGCATCCCAGAGGTTGAGTGCGGCCGCGTCCGGTGACCACCGTCCGCGAGACAGGTCCGCCGGGCAGAACGAGCAGGGGACCCAACGGGTCCGGCGGCGAGCGTTCTCGATGCTAGGTCTGGGTGCTTCTGACGCCTCAGGTATCCGTAGGTGACGCTCGCTGCGCGACCAGGGCCGCGATTAGACGATCACCTGCGGCCGGGAGTCAGCGACCTTCACGATCTGCTTGAGGTCGTGCAGCGGCAAGGAGTGCTGCTCCGCCAGCGCCTCGAGCGTCATCCCGTTGACGGCGGCCACCTCGAGCGCTCTCTTGAGCAGCGCGGGTTCCTCTGGTGCGCCGAGCGCGCCGGGCTCGACTCGCCGCCAGCCGCGTGCACTGATGGCCTTCTGCGCCTGCAGGTAGGCCGCGTCGTTCATGCATCCGAGGTCCTTAGCGCGGCGCAGAAGTGCAGCGATGGACACGTGCCATTCTTGCTTGAGGCGCAGCAGCACCGGCCAGTCGGCACGCGCCGGGAGGTCAGGGCGGATGTCGTCAGCGGGCATCAGGAAAGCCGACGCAAATCGGTGAGCTTCGTTTTCGACGACGCGACTGCCGATGGCCTCGTCCTCGGTTTCGTGCATGACGAGGTGGCCTAACTCGTGCGCGGCGTCGAAGCGGCTGCGGTCACGTGCGTTCTTGTCCGCGCCGAGCACGACCACCGGGCGTCGGCCGTACGGGACGCTGAACGCGTCGAGCTTGGCGGCCTGGACTTCCAGTCGGGCGACGACGACGCCGTGCCGCTCCAGCTGCCGAACCACGTTGTCGACCGGGCCGTTAGCTGGCAGGTCGAAGTGCGCGCGTGTGTCTGCGGCCGCCTGCTCGATGTCGTCGTCGTCCGCCACGGCGCGCGGGCCGGGAAGGTCGGGCTCCGGCAAGGCGACGTGCTGGTCCAGCGCGGTAGCAAGCTCGTGCACTAGGCCGGCCAACGACGCGGCGCGGTAGCGGTCAGTGCTGCTCGTCGAGCGGAGGCTGCGGAAGAACGGCTCCGGCGGGCGACCCGGTTCCCCCGGCTTCCTGGCCAAGTATCCCGGCGGGACGCTCAGCGCGTCGGCGAGGCGACTCAACGTCGCCGGGGACGGGCGGGCGTGCCCGCTCTCGTACTGGCTCACCGCTGCCGCCGTCACGTTGGCGTCGCGGGCGAGTTCGCTCTGACTACGGCGGCGAAGCTGGCGGGCAGTCCGGAGTCGGTTGCGGTCGAAGGTGAGCGCGGCGCTGGCCGCGTCAACGCCCATTCTGTCTCCTTGGTCGCTATGTCCCCGCGCGCCGACAGTCGTAGGGCGGCGGCCTCCGACAGTAGGAGCACCAGCTGACCCTCGGCGTACACCTCGCCGTCAGGGAGTGAGTCGGGACGCTTCGGAACCTTCAGCGCCGGAAACGATGTGCTCTAATCATAGTCGTAGTCAGGATGTCCTGCAGTTCGTACCATCAACGTGAGGAGCAGTCAGATGCCTCGTCCCACCAGACCCGCCAAGAAGGGCTCGCTCGCCGTCCCTGTGCACGATGATGACGGCGGTGCACTGCGGCTCAGGGGCGAGTGCTGGTGACGACGGCGCTGCGGCGGTCGAGGCGGCACGTTCCCGACCCGGCGGCCACGCCGGGCCTGGGGGACGCCCGGCCGCTGCCGGACTCTGAGTTCGCCGCCTGCTGGGACACACTGGTCTTGCCCGACGACGTGAAGGGCCGCGTCCTGCGGTCCGTCGCCGCCGGCCTTCAGCTTCGGTCCGAGATCGCGTTCCACGACCTGCCGCTACACGGCACGTTCCTGTTTACCGGCGAGCCCGGCACGGGCAAGACGACCTTCGCGAGGGGGCTCGCTGACGAGCTGGCGCGAGCCGTCCCGGCGGCGGGCGACTGGCTCTTCCTGGAGATCGACCCGCATGGCCTCACGAGCTCGTCGCTGGGCCGGAGCCAGAAGGCGGTCGAGGAGCTGTTCGGGTCTCTCCTGGACGGGCAAAGCGCCGCCGGCCCGACGGTCGTGCTGATCGACGAGGTCGAGACGCTCCTGACGGACCGCGCCGCCTTGAGCATGGACGCGAACCCCGTCGACGTGCACCGCGCCGTCGACGCGGCCCTGACCGGACTCGACCGGCTCGCCCGCTCGCACCCCCGCACCGTCGTGCTCGCGACGAGCAACTTCCCGCTGGCCCTGGACGGCGCCCTCACCAGTCGCGCTGACCTGAGCGTCCACTTCCCACTACCGGATCTCGCCGCCCGCAGGGCGATCCTCGCCAAGACGTGCGGGGCCCTGGGGGCCGCCTTTCCCGGCGCGAAGTCGCTGTCCACGGGCGCCTCGCTCGACGCTGCCGCCGCCGGGGGCGACGGCCTCGACGGTCGGCAGCTTAAGAAGGCCGTCGCCGCCGCGTGCGCCGTCGACCCCGGCGCCGCTGGCGACCCCGACCGCGTGACCCCCGCGGATCTGCTGGCCGCGGTCAAGTACGCGGTCGCGGCACGGAGGGCCGGGGCATGACCGCGACCATCCTCGCGCGCCGCGTTGCGGCCGTGCCTCACCGCACCGCCGGGGATGCCTGGCGGATCGTCGCCGGCCTCATCGCCGCCCCCGGTACCGCCGCTCACGACGAGCTCCTCCGCTCCGCCGGGCCCGCTGGGATGCTCATTGCAGAGGAGGCGACCGCCGCCGACCCGATCGTCGTCACGGCCTCGACCGGCCCCAGGTATCGGATTTACACACTGCACGGCGAAGCCGCGATCGACGGCGACGCGACCGAGCAGCCCTTGCCCACGCTGCCGGCCGCCATGGACGACTGGAGCGTCGCGCTGCCGTGCGGGGCAGACGACCTCGACGACGTCGTCGCGGCGCTCGCGGCAGTCCCGCACGTCACCGCGTACGCGCCCCAAGCCGACACGGGCGGCGCCCCCGCCGCCAACAGCGCGACCGCCGCTCCTACTGGCCCGCTGGCGGTCGACCGGTCCCGACTGGGAGCGCCGTGACGACCGTCAACGTCAACACGCATGCCTATTCCACCGTCTACGTCGCGTCGAACCTCCTACGCGGGATCAAGCAGATCGTGCGCCTGAGCGGGCTCAGCACCTCCGGCCTGGTCGCCAACTGGGACGTCTTGGAAGACGGCTGCGCGACGTGGCTCAGGACCGGCCACCTCCGCAAGCTGATCCTGGAGGTCTACGACCCGTCCTGGTCCGACGGCTCCGACCTCGTCGGCAGGTTCGACTTCACCATCGACTACTCCTACTACGCGGATGGGACCGGTGAGCTCTGGATGGACCCGGACACGATCGCGTGGACGGTCCGGAAGAACGGGTCCTACCCGCCTGCCTGCCGCTACCGCGTCGTCGCGGACACCGATCCGGGGCGCCCGGACGTCGACGGGTGGAGCAGCACGACCCTGCGCTCGACGTCCGGGCTCGTTCGGCAGGTCGCCGGGACCGCCACCGGCGGCGGGAGGCTCGGCGCCGAGCTCTCCTACTACAGAAGGGCGTGACGACGTGCTCACAGTCGGGGAGGCATTCGACAAGTTCAAGAGCCGGCTCGAGATCACCGAGCGGGAGGAGAAGTCCGCGAGCCGGCGCCACAACGACATTCGGCAAGCCCTGGTTGACGCACTGGGAACGGACACGATCGCCGACCATTTCCTCACCGGCGCCTACCGCCGCGAGACGAAGACCAAGCCGCTCCGCGACGTCGACATCATGATTGTCCTGTCGGACCCCTCGGCGAATCAGGGCGACCCGGCCGAGGCGCTCGAGACTGTCAGAGCTGCCCTCGCGCCGATCTACGGCGAGGACCGGGTCATCGTCGACGTCCGCGCGGTCAGGGTCGACTTCGGCGTCGTCATCAGCGGCGGCACTTCAGACGAGGTCGTCTCCTTCGACGTCGTCCCCGCCGTCGCCGCTGGCGCCGACTACCTCATCCCTGACGAGGTCCTCGAAACCTGGATCCGGACCAACCCAAAGAAGCACGCCAAGCTCGCGACCGACGCGAACGCCGACCTCGGCGGGCACTGGAAGCCGCTCGTAAAGATGGCGAAGAAGTGGAACGAGAACACCGGGAAGCCGGTCGCGACGTCGTTTCTGCTAGAGGTCATGGCCCTGGACCTAGTCCGCGGGCCGTGGGGCGGGTCGTGGCCGATGGAGCTGCGCGCGTTCTTCGCGAGCGCCGCGGCGAGGATCAACGATGCGTGGCCCGACCCGGCCGGCGTTGGGCCGAACGTGGCCGACGCCAACGAGTCCGGCGCGGCCTCCGCCGTCTCGGCGCTCCGAGAGGCCGAGGCGGCCTGCACGGAAGCGATGCGGCTCGAGCGGGCCGGCCGCACCGGCCAGGCCCTCGATGAGTGGCAGCGGCTGTTCGGGCCGCTGTTCGCGAAGTCGTGACCGCCATGCCGATCATCACGGACCGGCAGGACCAGCGCGAGCACCACCGGCGACTCCTGGCGTACAGCCGTGACTACACCGTAGCGGCGCGGTGGGGCCGCGTGCACACCACCGTGAGCGCCGCGCTCGCCGTCGTGCCCTACGCCTTCGCCGCCGTGGGCGCTGAGAGCCCGCCCGTCGCAGGCGCCGCCGCCGCCGCCTACCTCGTCCTCGCCCGCACCGTCCTCCGCGGCGCGCAGCGCAGCCGGCAGCGTCGCGCCGCCGTCGTCCAGGAGCGGTACGACACTGCTCTGTTTCAGATCGCGTGGAACGCCGCGATCGTCGGCCCCGCCCCGTCCGAGGACGACGTCGAGGACTCCGCGGAGGCGTTCCTCGGGTCGCGGCTCTACCGACGCAATCCGAGCGCCTACGATCGGTGGTACACCGTCGATCTTGCCGGTGTCCCGCGGCCGGCGGACGCGCTGCTGTGCCAGCGGCAGAGCGCGGTCTGGTCGCGTCGGGACCACTTCGCGTACTCGCGGCTGCTGTATGCCTGCTTCGCCGCCCTGGTCGCCGCGAGCCTGGTCTTCGGCGTCGTCAGACACATGGACCTGTCCGAGTATCTCGTCCTGCTCTTCCTGCCCACAGCTCCGGCGGCCCTGGACCTCGTCGAGTTGGCCCAGCGGCACACCGCGCTGGCTGTCGCGCGGCGGCGGCTGGAGGACGACATTGACGAGGCGTGGGCGGCGCACGCATTCGACCCGGCTGGCGTTCCGGTCGACCGTGTCCGCCGCCTACAGGACGCCGCGTTCGTCCTGAGAAGGGACGGCGAGCGGGTGCCGCAGTGGTTCTACGAGTTGCGCCGGGACCGGGCAGACCGGGTCACAGGGCTCGGAACCGCGAGCCTGCGGAGGGGTGAGTAGCGGCGGCCTGCTCGCGCAGGTGCTGCACAAGAAGCTACGCGGGGGCCATCAAGTACAGCCACCCTTACCGGGGACCACGTGCACTGACGACGTCGCCGGGCGCGGTCCCGCGGTCCTGCCTCTCACACGGGTAGCACTGCGCGCACACACGGTCGCCCTTGCGCAGTCACGGTGTCGGTGCCGCCCTGGAGACAACAGCCGCCTTGTTGCGCTCGTGATCGTCGAGCCCGCGGAACGCGGCAGTGGCGGCAACGCAGACGCTGTTTTGCATGCTGAACGAAGCCTGGCCGTACAGAAGACCGGTTCGCGCGCCACAAAGACGTCCCGTAATCGCTTGTTTTGTGGGTCGGTCCGGGCTCGTGTCACCGACCGCCCTGATGCAGCCGCTCGTGTGTGACTTGCAGCGGTAGTTGGGGTGGTTCTGGCAGCGCTACGTGCACGACACCGGGTCGGTGATCTTGTCCGGTCGGTGATCGCCGGCCGGCGCAGTGCATGGCCACGGCCCCGTCCGGGACACTGGGTGGGTGGGAGATCCTTCTGCTGGTCTGGCAGACGCGGGCGCTGCAGCTCTGGCACCTGTTCTGGGTCCGGTCGTGGTGGTGCCGCATGATCGGCTGCCGAGCAGCGACCGGGCAGTGGTGCTCCGGGCCGTTGCGACGGACCAGGCGGGGCGAAACCACCGCGTTGTCCTCAAGGCCCCGATCGGCAGCGGTCTGGGTAGCGCGCGGGAGGAAGCCGCTCTAGGGCTCGTGGCCGCGGCTCAGGTGCCGGGGGTGGTCCGACTGCTTGCCACCTCGACAGACCCTGCGCTGCTGGTGCTCGCTGACGTCGGCGACGGCCCGACACTGGCCGATTGGCTGCTCGCCGACGATCCGGTGGCGGCCGAGACCGCGGTCCTGACGTGGGCGGCCCGGCTCGCGAGCCTGCAGGCGGCCACGAGAGGGATGCAGGAGGAGTTCGCGTCCCGCCTGGCTGCGTTGTCCCCGCTCGGAGCTCCTCTGGTCGACACCTCGCGCGAGGCTGTCGCCGAGGCCTGCGCTGCGCTGGCCCGCGACCTCCCGCGTCTGGGAGTGCCGATGACCGCTGGAGCGCTCGAGGAGTTGCGGGAGCTGGCCGTGACGCTCGACGTCACGGCACCGGGTGCACCGGGGGCTCTGGTACCCGGCGACACCTGCCCCAGCAATGCCGTCGACAGCGACAACGGCATGGTACTGCTCGACTTCGAGGGAGCCGAGTACCGCCACCTGGCCTGGGAGGCCGCCTACCTCACGGTGCCGTGGCCGTCCTGCTGGTGCAGCTGGCGCCTACCCGACTCGTTGGCCGCCCACGCCTTGACCAGGTGGCAGCAGGCTGTGGCCCCGGCGTTCCCTGTCGTGGCGACGCCGTCGTTCCAGGACGACCTCGTCCGGGCCACGCTCGGATGGGTCTTCATCTCGACCGGCTGGTTCCTGGCCGCCGCGCTGGACGGCGATCCTCCGCCGCCTGATCCCGCCCGCCGACACCTGATGCCCACCCGGCGCGCGCTGCTGCAGCACCGCCTGCGCCTGGCCGCCCAGCAGGAGACCGCCCTGCTGCCCGCGCTGCGCGAACTCGCCGACCAGACCCTGACGGCCACCCTGCGGCAGTGGGGAAGCCACCCCCTGGCCCTAGCTCGAGCGTTCCAGTAAGCAGCCGCCCGACTGTCCCGGACGCCGACGTCTACTGGCAGCACCCGCCGGCCAGTCGGGGGCCGACGATCTTGTCCTTGACCCGTCCGATTTGGAGTCCCGCTTGGGGGCGTAATGGCGGCACATGATTCGCGAGTCCTACTTCCTTGGTAGTGAGACGGTCCGCTCCTGGCGGCGCCAGGGGGGATCACGCTGCGCGGAGTGTCCGAGAAGTCGCCTCACAACGGCGTGTCGCGAGACCGGTACGGCGCTGACTTCTCGTACGGTCTGCGTTGTGGAGTTGGGGTACGCGCGGGAGTCGACGGCCAAGCAGGACCTGGAGCGGCAGATCGAGGCGTTGACCGCGGTCGGGATCGCCGGGGAGCGGATCTATCTGGACAACAAGTCCGGGGCGACGGTGGACCGGCCGGGGTTGCGGGCGGTGCTGGAGTTCGCCCGGCGGGGCGATGTGATCGTGGTGCACACCCTGGACCGGTTGGGCCGCACCGTGCGTGACACGTTGAACCTGATCCAGGAGCTGACCGAGCGCGGCGTCGGGGTGCGCAACCTGGCCGATCCGATCAAGGTCGACCCGGCCGACCCGATGGGGCAGTTGGCGGTGAGGCTGCTGGCGTTGTTCGCCCAGATGGACCGGACCTACACCTGCGAGCGGGCGGCGCACGCCCGGGCGGTGGCGGCCGCGCACGGCCGGCAGGTGGGCCGCCCGAGCTTGCTGGACCCGGCCGTGCTGGCCTACGCGGAGCACCTGCGCGACGCCGGCCACACGATGACCCAGATCGTGGCCGAGACCGGGATGACCCGCAGCAGCCTGTACCGGTACCTACCGCCTCGACCACCGCCGCTGCTGACCGCCGCTGAGGCCACGCAGGAAGGTGCTGTGGCACCGACGGCGGACCCCACCAGAGTGCCGGTAGGCGCGTGATGCCGGAGGGGGTGGGGGAGCGGCTGGTCACGGTCCTGCTGACCCTGGCGGTACCGGAGGCGGCGGACCCGGAGGACGCCGCGGCGCTGGTCGCCGACGCC
>JAABUI010000603.1_pt1 | contig 25050 bp, 20 predicted proteins | sample 5559111 | NCBI WGS metagenome assembly JAABUI01 (sample SAMN10711870, study PRJNA513365) | rock metagenome | isolation source: Antarctica rocks | place: Antarctica: Victoria Land, Buttleship Promontory
GTTCGATTGACCATCCTAGCGAAGGGCCAAAGCAACATTTGCGCTGGTAGGTCCAGGGATGCTCTATTCTGAATTCCACAGTCCTGAACGCGACGGGACAAGCTAGAATGTGCCAGAAATCGTTGATGAGGAATTGAACTGATGAGTCGTAGAGTATGTTGATGATACAAGTATCTCGATTAACTGGGTATTCCACGAAGTGGTAGAGTAGGCACGTAACGGCTTCTATTGTCTCGACCCCTGCGGCAAGCCCATTCCATCCAGGGATTTGTCCGGCTTGTTTTAGATCCAGACTTATTCCGATACGCTGCATTGAATCGAGCGCCTTCAGGTGATCGAACTTGAGCTTGAATGATTGTTCGGAGCCGTTGATATCGAACACAAAAGTGCTGTGTTTGTAAAGTGTCTCCTTTGCTTCCTCCGAGATGGCCTTGTTGACTTGCAGAATCGCAATACGATTGGATGGCATTTCGAAAGTGTAGAGTGGTGCTTCCGTTGATTCATAAATCGGGTCCGGCTCATGGTAAGCGCCGTTGGGCTCAAGTGGTTGACAGTACCTCATGCTAGGTGATGTGTTCACTCGAAAGGTCGATACGAGAAGGTACGAGTAAATTTGATCTCGCAACTCGCGGGGAATTGACATGAAGCCCTTGGGTTTGATGAGGTCTAAGGGAGTCTCCATGGTTGAGGGTGTCTCGATGTATGATGATTTGTTGAAGATACCCAAAACACTCGCCAAAGCTTGAGACAGCAACTCCATATTCAGAAGACTCCAGAGTATCTCAATACTTGACGGAGCTTAGAGGGGCTTCACGAGGAGATATGACGACAATAAAGTGCTGAGATCTATTAGTGTGAGGTAGCATTGTGTTAGCGATTAATCTATTAGCGATAAACAGAAGAGTCTATGCCGCTTTAGTGTTGATTCGTCCACACTAAAACTGTTGTGACTGCCTTGATCACATGACGCGTAAGGGCGCACCACTCAAGCCTTGCTGATGCAAAAAGGGAGTCGCAGAATGCGAAGTTCTCACTGTACATACTTTCGTCGTTTGTAATTCAAAAAGGCAAAAGACTCACAGCATAACATCTAGCGTTTACTAGATGGTATACTGCTACAGAAAATCTTTTTTCAAGAATTTTCTTCCGCTGGGATTCGAACTCGCACAACTTCAACGCTAACTCGTTTTGAGCTAGCATTTGAAGAAATGGTCAACGTTGAATCCGGTATGCCAGGTGAGCTAGGACTCGGAGTTTGCCTAGGGTAGTGGTTTGATTATAATATAATATATTCCTTTTTTGCAATTTAATTTCATCGCATGCGTTTCTTCGAAAAGGGCTGTGGAGCATCGAGACTACTTCTACAAGGGAATGATTGTCACCTACTGAAATACTATCAACCTTGGGGTTACTAGACAGATGATGGTGCTGTTTGGGTGCTAGATTGTCTGTTTCAAGTTCGATTTCAAGGGCTAGTGAGTTTTGGGAGGCTAAGGGACCCTTGGGTGCTGTCAATCGGTAATCATGTGATGCTATGAGTTGAAAAGGGGTGTTCCTAGAACAAGGGAGCTCTTCGCAGGGATTGCGACTACAAGAAGGAACCTTGCCCCCATGTTGGTCTTGGATTTTATATGAAGCAGAAATTTAGTATGGAAGTCTTTTGAAACTCAACTGAGACAAATGGAGGAGGCTATAGTAGATGGGCATACTCCCTTGTAGCTCGTGCATGGCAACACCATATGATTTGATACCGCCCAATTAGAGGGCAAGTCATCATCGTCTACTGCTGCACCTTTGCCCTTTCATCCCCTAGCTCCAAACTCCAGCATCACCACAGATAGAGCATGTAGGCGTCTGTTTGCTATTGATCCAGATTCTCCAGATCAGTGTTGTCCCATGAGGGTCAGTAAGCCATGGCTCGAAGTCTAGATATCAGCTCGCTTTTTCTTCGTTGTCAATGTTGCCTAAGGATTGATCCTTTAGATACTTCTTCGGGTGAAAAGCCATATAGTAAGCGGTTTTACCGGCATTGAGACCGTAAACAGGACCCAAAGTCGTAGCCAAATTCTCAATCAATCGACCATAGGGTTCTCTAATCCGCTGCTGGTGTTCCGTCCCACTTACAATTATGTGTGGTTCCCTTGGACAATATCGGTGATGAAGTTTTATGTGGACTGTGTCAAAACGTGTAAGTTTCCCAATTACATCTGCGAGTTGCCCCTTGAGTAAGGAAGGATCATCGAATGTGTATCTGATTTCGACTAAAGAGGTCTTTCCTTGCACCTCCGAAGTAGCAACATGTTCTATGAGTTTGGTAGCGATATTGGCCGTATATTTAGCGCTGATCAAAGGCCGACGCATTTGAGGCCACATCCCAGCAATATCAACGATCACATTTTTCATCTTCTTAGTTGGGACTTTGCTGAAATCTTGTCTCGATGGATCAATAGAGGGATTACTAGAGTAACCTGTGTCAGCAGTTTGTCTGGGATGCCTGGAAAATGTACGTCCCACATTTTGAACAGGAAAGAATTATTGCGTAGAAAGACCTCTCGCGCTATTGGAGTCAGTGCTCTTGAGACGTATAGAATTGACATCTGAGTGTCCGGCAGCTCGTGTTCGCCCGGGACCGTCTGCTCAAGGCTATGAGGTAGGCCCAGAAGACCTGGCGATGCAACAACATCATAGGTTGTAGTTGGCAGGTAGCCGAAGATCTCGTATAGTAACTCTTGAGGCAATGTGATGAGGCTGGCAGGGTCCGTGTGCGTCGATGGCATGATCGAGATCCGGGGAGGCGATGACATTGTTAATGAATAATCGATCTTGACAATCAACCGACAGTCCGAGCCAGTTGCCTTGAACGACTAAGCGGCTGGATTGGCTTTCCAATCAACCAATTCAACCAATAAGTGGAGAATGCTCATTGATCAAAAATCCTATTGGTCTTGTGCAATGGCCGCTTGAAGCAGCAGGGCTTAAGCTGCTAGATTAGAATGAGCCGAATGAACTAGTCCAGTCTCCAAACTGAACCTTGACAACCACTAATAGCGTTGTTTCCTCTAGCTGGGGCAAATGACAACCCTGCGGCTTCAAGGAGCTGCAAAAGTACGATGTCTCAAGACTAGCAATGATGATAGCCAAGGTTGTTGTTCGAATTCGTCATACCAGCTTCTTGGTTAGGTTAGCGTCCTGGATTTAGCGTCTTGGTACTCTTGGCACTCTTGGCATGCTGGATCAGATCCCTCCCCTCGCTCTTTCGCATCTATAAACAACTCGATCGATTAATTTCCCACAGATGAGACCTCGTGATAATCACGGACAAGCGTCAATCATTGAGAGCTGAAAGACATGACTCGGATGTGGACGAAGCGCATCAATAGCTTCTTGGAGTCTTGGGTAGGACTCAGAGAATTTGAATGACTTTTTCTCCTTGTTGGTATTGATCTCCTTGCAAGATCAAGTATCCGCAGGGTATTTGGTGAGCTCTGATCACAACTATCTACGGAATGAAAGCATTTACGTTTTGAGCCAGAGACTGGGATGCCATTCGAATCAATGCAGCTTAATCAAAAGATCTATTCCATAAGCCTACTGCTGGGTCTTGGCCTTTTCGTCCCCTGGCACTGAGGTTTTGCTATACATCACATATCATATATTGATCTCGAGCTGGGTTCCTTTCAAATTCGCCGAACAAACCTTGCGCCTTGAGATTTGACAAACCGTGATGTTGTCCGATGCTTGAGGCGTCTGATCTCAATCTTGATCTCCTTGTTCTAATCCAGTGTATCCCACTATCATCATTTCACAAACCCCCTCGGACGGAATTTCAGGGAGAAAAACCGCCTTATCTCTGTAGAAGCATCAGTGGCTGTAGGACCTAGTGTCGCACTCAAAGCCCCAGCCAGCCCACGATAGACTGCTTCAAGCCGACTTTGGTGTTCCTTACGATGCGTGAACCCTGTTAGCCCCCTCCGAGGTAGGGAAACTTGGTGACAAAGTTTTATTGATACCGTGTCGAAATGTACAAGCTTCCCAATTGCGTGAACGAGTTGCCCTTCGAACAAGCTGACATCTTCCATTCGATGCTCAATCCTGATCCGGCAGGATTTTCTTTGCGTCTTTGCAATCCGTTCGATGAGTTCCGTAGCAAGGCAAAGTGCATTCTTGACAATGAATGAATTCGTACCGAGATGAATAACTATGTTACGCATCTTGTCGACTGGCACTTTACCGAAATCCGGCCACGATGGGTCGAACCTTGGCAATCTAGAATTTATGTGAGAATTTGAATTTCGAAGGCCAAGAAACTATAAGACTCACATCCCGAATAAGAATGTGTCATTACGGAATATAGCCCGTCGTGCCGTTGATGTCAGTCTGTCTGAGACTTGTAGGATCGACGCGAGATTAGATGGCAGCTGATACGCTTGCTCGTGTTGGATAGTTCGAGAACGGAAATCATGTATGTCCACAACATCTGGCCATCTATTGACAACATAAATCGTGGTTGGAAGATAGTCGAAGATCTGGTACAACAGCTCTCGAGGTAGCGTGACAAGGCTGGCGGGATCTTCCTGAGCGGACGACATGATTGAGGTGAAGGGAGATGGGTGGAAGATGTCGCGGGGGTATGAGAGAGGTCTGTATGACGTCTAGACGAAAAGAGTGCAGCGAGATGTCCTCGTAAAGATTTGATGGATGCAAGGATCGCAACATGTGTTGGGTGTTGGGTGTTGGGTGTTCGGAAGCGAAGACAAACTGAGAGAGGCAAAGGAAGTGAAGGGTTCCGATGAACGTGCTTAGCACGGAATACTTTCCCGTTCCAGGCAACAAAGCCCTTGAACGCCAAGTCACACACTTTCCAAGTCAACAGTTGGACGGCTTTGTGTGACTCGAATTACCCAAGCGCTACGATGGTGAGAGAGAACGTATTCTATGCTGACGAGGCGTATGTTTCAGAACGACGTTGAGAAGTTTGGTGAGTATTCATCCCAGAAGTCCCGTCGGATCCTTGATGCCCACCATGAATGAGCAAGACGAAACGATTAATCAATCTTCATATGCCATGAGATCAAATTGAATCCTCAAGCAACACAATAGCACAGGCAAGGACGGAGCCGGAGACTGCAAGGTTCCTTAATTGGTAGAAAAAGCAAGCAGTTTCGCGACTTTATTTACTCAGGTATCTGAAGTACAAGAACAAGCACGTATCGATACGTAGATCCTCTAAAGCTCACTCGACTCAAAGGTTTCCGTAGCATTGACTATTGGAGCATTACCAGCTAGCTCTCAGTATCCGGTCTCCAGGCATTTGTTTCGCTCAAGAAGCTTTCCTTCAGTCGATCTGCCCTCACGAGCTACAGCAGAGACCTACCCTGAATGTAAGCCCACATCAAGAGCCTTGTAATTCGGCACGAACCTACCCTTCAATGACAACAAGAGCACGAGCAATCGCAGTGCAGGGACACAAGAAGGTTCGATACCACCTGCTCCGCTTGACCCGAGTCTAACGGTATTCTCTGGACTTTCAAGGAGCCAGCCACTGAGTTCTCTCAGCTAGGAACTTCATTGAACTCTGGCTCCGATAGCGTACCCAAGTGATATACTCGGCAAGCGTATATCGATTTGGCAGGGGATTCTCCGGATCGTATGAATTAACATAGGAGAAGAAGTCTCGTTTCAATTTGGTCTCATCTCGATCAACTGTTCCGGGGGAGTTGAGAATGTCGATCTCAACATGCGGCTTATCGGAGCCGAGAATCACCCTGCGTAGCGCTGGGAGATGGGACTCTCGCATTGCTGGCAAGCCAGAGAGCAACGTGAGCCCTCCCGAAGGCTCAGAGAATTGGAATTCATGCCACTGCCGTACTTCAAGCTCTTGGAGCGAGGATGGCATGACGTCCACTATTCTTGGTACCCTGTTCTCTTCTAAGAGAAATCTCTTGGAGAGGAGTAGCTTTTTCAAAGACGCGAAAGGACGCAAAGACCCAATCTCGAGACTTATGTGCTTGAAGCAGTCAAGATCTAGTGCAAGCGTCTGGAGTGTGGCGGCGGCATATTTTGCAAGAATATGGAGAATTCGATCTATCTCGTAGTCTAGAGCACTGTGTCCGTACGCGGGCCGAGATAAGGGGTCTGTACATCGAGAGCAATGATGTGAATACTCAAAGTTCTTGAGATTTGCGCATCGTCGTAATATCCTATCTAGTGGCTCTGCAGTAACAAAACAGTTGGAAAGCAACAGGTGAGTGACACCACACGGCTCACAATGATTGGGCCCAGTCCAAGCTTCATGGAAGTAGAGATTAGCAGCCTTGAGTATTCTGAGCGAAGGCAACGTCAAGAAGATCTCAAATGTCTCGAAATATACGCCTTGGTCACGCTGGCTACCGCTCAGTACCACAGAAACACTTGAAAGACTTCGTAAGGCTAAATCACCCGTGCGATCCCTTCCGCGGACAATTTGATGCACGAGTGAACGCGCCAAGGGTAGCATCAGGCCATGAATGTTGTAGAGAGGGCCTGGTTTCATCTCGATACACTCTAGGCTTGGTAGCATCCAAATGCTGAGGGCCATGACGATATCGTGGGGATAAATGGAATCGCCCTCTTGAAATAAAGGGAAACCGGTTCTATGAACCAAATCTTTTATGTGCGCGTGTACTTCATTACTCGTGCGCACAGAATCGATCTCGGGCCGGTAAGGAGCATGGAAAATCTCAAGAATTTTGGGATATGCAGAGTTCCAGAGGTCATCCACAAACGGGAACAACGTGGTAGAAGTCCAGTCGTAAGGAACAAGGACCTTTGAGTACTGTGCCTGCAACTGTCGATGCTCAACCAAACAAGGTCCCGCGAGGTCACGTACACGGCGACACGTCAGTAAGAGTGACAGAACATCGCCAGGCTGCACAAATCTCCAGACTAGAGTCACAAGCTCCGGAGGTAAGTCGTTGAAAGACATCTTGAATAAGCTCCTCAGGTATCGTGGTTTCTCGGCGTCTTCTGGAAGCCACTTTATCAGCTACCATGCATGAAGACGCTCAATCACCATCGTCGGAACAAAGTTGACTGACCTTGCCTAAACAGCCATCGCGCACTCGTTTCGCAGTCCTTCGTAGGTGTATCGGAGAGTCGAGGCGTGCCTCACGCTTGTGCAAATCAGCGAGAATTGAATACAATTATACGATTACGCTGAGCTCCAACGATAAGTGCCAGGGTTGGGAAGAAGAGCAAGTCGGAGCTTAAGGTAGCAGAACTGTGTTTACCGAGTGATAGCACTACGCTAAATGGAGACTAGTTTGATCAATGGACCAAGTGATATTAATGATACTGCATCAACAAACGACTTTACAAAGGTCATTAAGCTCAAATTCGATCTGCAATCTGCCCTAGGCTCAATTCTAAAGCTCATGCCACCATATGACCAAATAGCGAGTCGCTACTGAACATACACCAATCTCCTATCTTGGAGAACATACTTCCCTTACTTCATTGGGCATTGGGCCACCAAACGACTCCAAGCTGAGCCTGTGAGCCACAGGGAAATTAGCCCTTGCAGAGTTGCTCATGAGAGATTCCGTCTAGAGAATTGACCAGATCATCAACATTGAATTCCGGAGGGTTTGAGCCGGTCAGATGAGCGCGAGGATGAAATACCAGGCAAAAGAAATCCCCACGACCATGAAACGTCTTGCCAGGACCCAAATCAGGCTTGATATAGTCATTCAACCAATCAAAAAAGGTTGAGTCTCGTTTGCGCGATTCTCTGGCCCATAGCGCATATCTTGGTGAAGGAACGAAACTTGGCGGGTCCCATCCCATGTACGGGGGTGTGAGCCTCAATGCGACGGTCTTGAATCCAGTCAGCGATTTGAATGCCTGCAATATTGAAGATGAAAGCAGAAAGCCTGCGTCTTCGCTGGAGACGAAGCTGAGGACACACGAGGTTCTCTCGTCCTTGATGTTGCCGAATTCCTGGATGAGTCTCCTGCAAAATTCAAGAGTGCACGATTGATCGGCTGTCTTGCAGCGGCGCATGTAGGCTCTCAATAGGTCAACATGAATGTAAATGCTGTTCATTCTCTTGAAGGACGAACTGGCACTGAAGGGAAATAACCGTGGTCCATTGATGAAGAAGAAGGTGCTTTGAGCATATACCGAATTTGCTGCTTCTTCATACGTAGCCTTTGAGGCCAGAAGTATTGGGAGGCATTTGGAGGTAATGGCGAAGTTCCAGGTATTCGTTAATAGGGCATCGATTTCTTTGTACTTGTGAGAAGCCGGGTACCAAGGTGCTACGGTGTCCAGTGAAGGGGCAGACTGGGGGCCAGGTTGGGCCGAGTTCTGCTGGTACTGAGAACGTCGGAAATGAGGGAAGCAAGGGGGCCGGAACACCTTATCGAGCTCAGAATTCATGCAGTAGTAAAGTCTCCTTCTATCTCCGATTTTGGCCAGGGGTAGCTTAACATGGTAATTGTTGCCTAGTAGATAGCTGTAGACCTCATCGCGCAACTCTCGAGGCAGAGCAAGAACCCCAGGATGACGCTCTTCAGGCTCAGGCGCAATTGAGGGGAGAGCTTTCAACGGTTTACGAATGATCACTATGGTGTTCTCAAACTTCCGGGTAGTGACAGAGACAGGCTGTTTGAGAAATCTGGCTTCGGCTACGAGTGACACCGGAAGGTCATCAAAATCGTCCAGCTCGGTACGGTTGTTGTATTGCCATTTTGGAACCTTGGGCGCTGTCTTTGGTTGCTTGATGACTTTTGCCTCTGCCATGAGAGAAATGGGAAGGTCGTCGAAGGCGTCGAGCTCGCTGCCATCGCCAAATGGGCAACTCATGGTCTGAATGTTGGGCTCAATTAATTTGTGGTATCCAGCTCTGGAAACGTGGGTGTGGTGTGTCAAAGCAGGATATCTAACGAGGCCAAGACATTTGAAAAGATGGTACGCTTTAAATTGCTTCAATGTCCATGAGGTTCGAAAGTGCAACACTCGAATACCGAAGCTTAAGGTTCGTCTGTTAAAATTAGCGATGAAGCCGGCAGAGAGTGATTCTTAGCATCAATATCAAATGTATGAGGCGCTAAAGGCCTATCGGCAAGATTGAGCTTCACACTTTAACACTCTGCGTAGCATCAAGTTTCCACCACCGTCCATGCAGACGTGTTGTAATTATTGGGCAAAAGCAAGGCAATCTCTGCGAATTTCTGTCATCGGCGGCTATCTCAGAGTATTCATACTTCTCGAGTAGCCGAGACCCCTTTGGCCCTTTTGGAGTTCATGTCACCAGCTTACTGCTGAATGATTTCCTGTAATACGATCCCTGAATTGGATCTCATTGCAGCGCTCGTGCCAGCTCAAATCAAAAGCATCAGCTCATCTAGTTCTCTTGTAAATCCGTAAAAGACATTTGTTGGCGCCAAACGGACCAAGCCCCTATGCAAGTAGAGTATGAGTCCTCATAACCCGCGCAAAGTACGCTCAAAGGGATTGTGATGTTCCAAAAAGGTCAATGTCTGTGTCTTATGTCCGGGCTATTCAGGCATTTCCCCAGAGTCTGCCCGATCCCGAAAACATGAATTGCGGAATAGCAGGCTCGAGAGGTGACTACCGTAAACGAGAGCATCTCTCTAGGGTGCTAGAGTATACCCTAGATTACCCGGACATGGAAAATACGAATCAAAGGTTGCCAGGATGTGGCATATGCGTAGACATGGCGACGTGACAATCCAGAGTAAAATCAGCTTCGCCCGTATGAGCTGATCATCACACGATGTCACCCTCAGCGTCTTCCTCTCCCACGTAATCACCCTCCATTTTTACATCCCTGTCTTCCTCGTCATCTTCGTCTTTTGCCTCCTCCTTACCCACACCTAGCTCTCCGTCTCCTTTGAAACTCAAGAACCGCCAGTCCTCAATCTCCTCGGTGACACACCTCAACCGGTCTCTCACACTCTCCACTGCAAAACTCCCCAGCAACAGTCTCAACGGCGGATAATTGCAATGTGCCAATTGCCAGACGAGCTCGGCAGCTTTGACCGCGCTCGTTGGCTGCTTGTCTCCCAACCACTGCACCATTCGCTTCGCGTGTCCTGCAGGCGCTGTCGCAGACGAATATGGCGCAGAGGCGGGCTTGATGGAGAAATGGCCAAAGGTGGGTAGAGGGTTTGCACTGGAAGTGGGTAAAGGTGGATCATCTCGGCGGACATGTCCAGGTTCGACAAGCGTTGCACGGATTGAAAATGGATCGGTTTCGTAGAGCATGCTCTCTATCAGCCCTTCCACTGCATATTTGGTAGCACAGAACGGGCCTAGGCCTGGCACGCCTAGGGCGCCGCTTGTGCTGCTGAAGATGAGGTACCTGCCTCCCTCACCGCCACTATCGCGTTCGCGGAAATAAGGGAGAGAGGCTTGGAGGATGTTCAGTGTCCCCCAGAAATTTGTCTCGAACTGGTTCCTTATGTCATATTCGTCTTGGTCTTCACATGCGCCTATGACACCATATCCCGAACAATTTGCTATTACGTCTATCCGACCCCAACGCATGATCGAATTCCGGATGACGGCCTCGACAGTCTCCATCTTGCGAACGTCACACAGGAGCGCTTGATAGGGCGAGGGCTCAGGTGCACTCGTGTTTACTGGATGGAAAGCCTGCATGGTGGCTAGCTTGTCTTCGAATGCGCGACCGACGGCGGTGACAAGATCGCCATGGGCGAGGGCAGCTTTCACAACAGAACGCCCCATGTGTCCTGTGGCCCCAAAGACCTCCACACGCGTAGATGTCAGCTTACTAGCATCATAGATAAAAGCAGACAAGGCGAACTCACAACCCATACTCGCTGCCTGGCTGGATTTTGGGGACCTGGAGGATCGCAGCTCAAGGGCAATTGAAGCTTGGGATTCCCCAATGTTGAAGACGGCGAGTCTTCTTCACATTCAATCTCCATTTCGTAAGTCTTCTGGCCATGCTCAGACTAGGCACAGGCCACAATCACGGGAGCTCCATCATGTCGTTTAGAAATGATGTGAGGCCTGCCAAGACCAATCCACACTAGTCCTTCCGATCCAGGCCGCTTAGTCAGCCATGGACTTCCAAATTGAAAGTTGCGAGTACGGACTTGCAACTGCTCATCATTCCTTCCGGTGCTCTCTCATCTCATAACATTCTGGTTGAACAGAAGCAAAGACACTGTATGCTATCTGTATACCCCTCACAGAAGCCTTTGCGGCCTGCCATCTTGCGGGACCCGGTTTTGGCAGAGCTGAAGACACCAGGATCGCCATAACATTTACCTGGGATTTCAGAAGCAGTGCTTGCTAGAGATGTCCTATTCCATCCAGCATTAGCTTTAGGCGCATAAAGTACCTAAGACGAGGGTCCTTGGGTATCGGGGGTATTTCGGTATGAAGAGTCACCGCTTCGGCTGCTGGACTGTAAGGCCAAAACAACGTGTGAATCATCAAAACCTGCCATTGTCACCATTCGATCATGACCGGATCAAAACATGTATCGAGTTCGTCGTTTCAGTGAACTAGGGTCTCCATTCCGTAGCGAGGAATGTGACCTTGCAGACTAAAGCCACTTTCGACTGCCCTTTGTTTGTGGGACCCTTGTAGTCGGTTTTTCAAGACGGATCCTGTCAGCGCTTCACGATACAGTCGAAGCTGATTTCAATATTTGAGCTGAATCTTGCTCCTTCGGATCATCACACCGAAATGATGTGTGGTGAGGCCCTGGTCCCATTTCTTGTAATTGGCGAACATCCATCTCGTGGGCTTGGCTAGACTCTCTTTTCCAATTTACGAAGACTCTTTTGCCTTTTGGCCTTTGGAGATGACTCGAATGGCCTTCTCCATGTACAAGATCCAGGTTCATTGCCGCATCTGGCTATCGCATGTGGCACGAAGCACGGAGGCCTTCTTCGCTCCTCCTCACCGAGAAACCTGTTTAGCAAGCCGAAAGCCATGCCAGACGGTGGTCACTTACTTAAGTCACCCAACAACATAGACCTGAAGACCCGAATGTGTAGCGTACCGAGTGAACGGTCTGTTTATTGGCGCCATTTGATCACACCTGGAGGGTTGATTCTTTCGACGTCAGCCATCGCGCCAGCTAGACAGTGTTGCCCCCACCAAGCCTCTCTGGAACATGTGAACTTCTCCATCAAGCCGGCGGGCTGATTTGCTCGACTGTCCTCGAGGACAACTGGTCAAGGCTTAAGGAAATGCTGGCTTTCGGGGTAATGTCCCTTTCGATAGACCTTGGGCTGTTGGTCCCAATTCGATTCATATACAAATATATAGATGCATCCCGACATATCAGCAATGGTTTGGTTCGACATCCAAGCCTCGAGCAGTCCAGTGAACCTGTTTCAATCTCAGAATGCACTGGATTCGAGCTCCAGGAATGATAGAAAAGGCTCTCTGCCACTAGTATCGAAGAACGGACTCTGGATTTTCATCTTCCAAGCTCTGACTTCAGAGATGTTGCAAGACGATGGCTCTACGAGAGGTGTGTAGAGAGCCTAACCAAATGATCTAAGGCTGCCTTGGCTAATTCACCTAGCGTGATTTCTCCGCTTTCCCCCATTCTCGGTTAATTTTGTTTTCCTTCTTGCTAGTATAACACGCAAGTATATTACGGGTCCCTGATCTTGCAGTATTTCAACAGCAGCTTCAGTCTACTTCAGAACTATATCACACCTTTCATTACCGAGTTCTTATAGACACGCTCCACTCATATCCTCCTGTGATCCACACAAACTTGAGCAAGTAGATCTGCAGTCGACATGTCTTCAACAAGCCTTTCGTCATCACCAGTGGAAGGGGATGACCGCAGTCAGGTAATAGTCCTTTGATTTCAAGTCTAAACACATTGTTAACGAGCACTATCAGGAACGCTCACAACGATTGGAAGATAATCCCAATATGGATGCCGAAGGTGCTCAACCAGGGGTCAAGAATCCTAAGCCATGGCTTCAGTTTCCCACTCCAACCTTCTTCAAGGAGTTGAATCTACCTCCCCGACAAGAAAAGCCCTTACCGCCATCAGAAGGACCCGAGAAACGCCCTCTATACCTTGAGCACGAATGGCCAGAGGAGGCAGAATGGTCGTCGAAGGTCGACAAGAAGCTAAAAGAAATTACAGCGAGCAACTGCACTCGCTGTCCCTTTACTGAGGCCGAGTTGAAGGCTTCACCTGTCGAATACACTCAAGACGAAGCAAGGGCACTGGAACAAAGTGTCCCGAAACAATTCGACAGCGAAATCATCCAGGATAAAGACGGGCATCTCTTAGGTGTTTTCCTTTCTGATGGTCTCACATGGCCTTGGAACACTGAAAACGGTACTACGCTGGCAAAAATTCCCCTACAGGCAACCATGGACTTGGTCGATGCTTATCCAGCCCCGATGCCTAAGACAGATGATGTTCGGCACGTTAACCCCGTAGACGAACGCAAACGATTAGAGCAGCAAGGCCAGCCTCATGGCATTTATCACACCGGCTTAATCAGGTACGTATGAGTTAAATGCCCAATAACTTTCTAGCCTTACTGATCCCCCACAGACCGAAGGGCCATCAACTCCAACAACCGCAAATAGACCGCGAATCTTTTCCCAACATGGAAAAGGGTGAAGCGGTCTGCCGCTATTACGAAGCCAAGGCACCAATCGATCAGACCTTGGGGATGTTGCTGTCGCGAGTCCACCCTCGACAATATGAAACCAACGGGAACACGTACAACCATTGGGCGCAGCGCTCTATGTTGCGCGCATTTAAATGCACAGAACGGGCTCAGTGGCCTCTCAACGTAACACTTGTCAATGCTCGAGTGGGACCACACGTGGACGCCAGCGATTCTCCGTGGTCTATGGTAGCGATGCTGGCGAGTGGAGAATTCACTAACGGAGGCAACATCATTTGCCCTCAGCTTGGTAAGCAATACGTGCTTCGAGAGGGTGGAGTCCTTTTCATGATCGCGAGACTTCTGCATCACTTCGTTGGTAGTTATGAGGGTCAACGCATCTCCCACGTATACGCGATGCATCAATGCCTCTACAACGTGGACGCCGCTGTACCAGCCTCCGAGATGCGAATGGAACGCAAGCGGAAGCGAGAAGCGAAGGAGCCTACTGGAGAGCTGGACGCGTCCCGGGGTTACGTCCTGTGCACCTTCTGTCAGCGACCGTTCGATGAAGAAATCAACTTGAAAAGGCACCTTGCCAAATGGCGGAAAGCGGCTCCTGCAGAGGAAGACAAGAACCACAAGGTTGATGCTGTCCGGGCTTTTGCTGAAAGGGAAGGGTGGAGACCAGTAGTCAAAGAGAGGAAGAGGAGAAAGACGGAAAAGAGCACGGGATCTCAACCGAGCTCTCGGCCAGTCGCCAACGTGGAGGCCTCGACATCGGCATCATCGATGACACACCAGCCTCATAGCAATCTCGAGGAGTCTATGGCTACCTCGCAGCCCGTCGCCGGTCTCTCATCTCCCTGAAGAACCACCCCTTGGATTGATCTCGAGAACAGCGATGAAGAGGATGAGACAACTTCCGCAAACCCTGAGATATGAACTCGCACTCATCGGCTGGATGTGGCAGATGTCGAAGTCAACAGAAGCTGGAATCGGGGCCTTGAAGATCCCATCAATACACAGTTACCAAGGCGAATCTATTAAGCGTGAATAAGATCAAAAATCGTCCGAAAGGAATGTCGGAGTGGAGAAGCTGGAGAGGACAGATGGGCCGTATCGGAAACTCGAAGCGGCATGATGTCTTTATGTTTCGGGGGACGCGATACAAGTACAATTTTCCAATAAACCTCGGCGTTTTCATCTCCATCACCATATAGTATGCTCTTAGCATATATCAATCAAGCAGCGTACCCCTAACAAATCAATCCCCGCAGCAAATCGACCGCCAGTACGAGGATGTCATTCGAACATGCCCGCATCTTTCCTTTCTCGCGAGGCTTTCCATTCCACTCGACCCCACCCTTTTCCGCGAAGCTGGTGCCTCGTCTCCTCAACTTCAGAGCTGAAGTCGATAATCAAACGTCCTGACAGTATTCCATCACTAGGCTTATGCACCACCCATGTGCCCGCGTTACAAATCGACTTGGTGCACGAGGTTCGGGGAGCGGAAAGAGGTTAGGAGAGGAGGCATTTCGTGGGAACCGGGATGACTGGGTCTCACTGGCGCTGTTAGAAATTGGAATGTAAGTTTGTTTCTGGATGAGATTGACCAGGTAGATTCCTCGTTTGAGATTCTGGCTTTTCAACAACAAAAATACCGTGGAAGGTTTCGCCAGCCGCATTTCCTCATGTCATGTCAGAACAGCGAGCTCCGACGTCACGTCAGTGTTTATTATTTGTGTCTGCTCTACCAGGTTATGCGACAGGGGGTTTTGGCTCGTTGGCGGTCTGGAGGGAATGCTGCGTTCGACAGGTTTCGGGGTGGGGGAGGGATGTTTGGGTTCTTTTCATGTCTGTGGGGGGGAGATGTGCATGGCGCTTGGGAATAAATGTTCCTTTTTGATGCGTATTCGGAGAAACGGCTCTCAAGACCTTTTTCTAAAGCATCAGCGATTCAGCGCATCTCAACATGGCTCTTTCGCCTCGTCTTCGTGTGGTCTACTCGACCAAAACTGGGGCTGGCGAAAATCTGGTATATGCCATGATACGCCGTTTGCTTGGGGCAGCGATGCGAGACAGCGTCCAGAGATATTTTCAATGCCTACCTTGCGCCGCCGATCTTATACTCGCCTTTTCATCTGCAGCCTCCTGCAGTCTTGCGTCATAGACTTCTTGGGCGTGCGTCGCACATATCTTTCTGGCGGCGAGAACCACTTACCATTCTCTCCACTCAGACCTACTCCTCCGCCATGCTATCAGTCAAAGCGTCCACCGCCTCCCACTTACCCATCTCCCACAGCCCTCATCCCCCAAATCTCAGCAACCAGCTCGCCTCCCAACCTCCCCCCAGCTCCATACCCACACACAAACCCTCCCCCCAAGCACGGGCCTCTTCACCACAACCATCTAGCATAAAAAACCCTCCCCGATGCCCAGGTCCCAACCCCCTCCCGCATCCATCTCGCATGACTCCATCGCAATCATATGCCGGTACTCACTAGAACATTCAAGGTTGACCGCTCGAGCTGCACCGAGGGAAGAAATCGGTTGGAGCGCATACACAGCCGCTAAGCCTATTTCGGAAACCCAGCATACAGCGACGAATTTTTGACTTTGAGATATGACAGCCGGGGAAGGCGATGGTGGGAGTTTAATGCGAGGTTGATTTAAAGGGTTAGATCGGTGAGATGGGGATGCTGGATTTGGGCATGGTGGTGGGAATCTTATCGATCGTGAAAATGTGAGCGCAACGTTCGATGTGCATTAGCGTGGTGTCAATCTGTACCCCAGATTGCACTGACTGTCCATGCCCACGCAATGGTCGCCGTTATCAAGGGTTCTCGAAGGCAAATGGTGCTGCGTTCACCTGTCCGATTCCCAAGGATAGCACAGTCCTCCATTGCAATCTTATCATTACCCCCCGATGCCCAGGTATGGCACATCGCACACGCCTCTCCTCGCCGGGGGAATATCATCAGGACCGTAAGCGATCTCCGGGACTGCAATACTAATGTGACCTAGGCGAGGTCCCTCGTGGAATATATAACGAGGACTGCAGTCCGTGAAAATGTTTGGCTTTTTCTGCATAACGCTGTCAGATTGACTTCCTTCAAGAGTTCGCGTTCGGGAAATTTACCTACATTATAGTGCCCAAGTCCTCTCGTCTGCGTTGAAACACGGAGTGTATGACAGATGGACGAAATTACGACAGCCCATCCTACTTCCCACGGTGAAGACCACCCCGCCCCAACTAAAGCACAAGTCGAACCTCAAGATCTGTCTGCGAACCCTACGACTCGACCAAATAAAACAGTGTCCAAAGCTAGTACGGCAGTTGCTTCACCCTCGTTAAGCAAGACTTCGACTTTGCGAAATGAAAACACGAGGCTGCCCTATAAAACATCATCCACAATTCATGAAACACTTCCTTCGCCAACAGTACCCAAAATCGAGAGGTGGGGTTTATTCAGCAACATCGCCTTAGTGGCTGAGCGAAGGAATGCAAAAGAATACACACGGCGGACGAAATGGTTCATTACCTTCATCGTAGCGGCAGGAGCAGCCATTGTGACTACGGTAAGGCTGTCTGCGTGACCGTTGACATTCAAAAATAAGAGGTCTTGCTAACGATCATGAACAGGGCGAGAACATCTTCTACCGTAAGTTTTGAAATTTCGCGGGAGGTTCGATTCACATACTGAAAGCCCACATTAGCTTCGCTGCAGGATACATCCACAGATCTTAATGCCAGCCTTACACTGACTGACCTGTCCCTTTCCCTCTCGAAGATCAGTATTGCATTTTGTCCCCTCTGGTGGTCTGTCCTCTCAGAGCACTCCGGCAGGCGAACAGTTTACATAATCTCTTTTGCTCTGTTCATCCTCTGGAGCATTCTCTCTGCGGTCTCAAACAGCATCGGCATGCTGATAGCTATGCGCGTCCTGTCTGCCAGCGCGGCCAGTAGTGTTCAGTCTGTAGGCGCTGGTTCCGTGGCGGACGTCTGGGCGGTAGAGGAAAGGGGCACGGCCATGGGGATATTTTATATCGGACAGTTGGCCGTGGGAACATTGCTTGGGCCATTGATTGGAGGCTTGCTGACTCAGGAATGGGGCTGGAGAGCAACTCAGTGGTTTTTGGCAATTTATGCGGCCATTGTGCTGATTCTGATTGTTCTTTGTTTGCCGGAGACTTCGGCGAGAGCGGAGATCCATACCTCGCCTGTTTCGGATACGATGAATGCTATCGACGAGAAGCAGTCCTTGGGTGAAGAAGCCTTGCGTCAGTCGGACCTTCATTCGAGGCCAAAAGTCAAGACCTTCATTCAGCTGGTAGTCGAGCCCTTTCACGTCCTTACGTATCTACGATTCGCCGCCCTCAGCACAACAATCTTTATTGCTAGCATGGCCTTTGGCACACTTGGTCTCCTCAACGTCAGCATCCAGGAAACATTTTCCCACTCGCCTTACAGTCTCTCTACCATAGTGATCGGGTGTCTCTACATCCCCATCGGCTCCGGCAACATCTTTGGCTCGGTGTTCGGAGGAAGGTGGAGTGACTCCATCATGCGACGTCAGGCGCGGAAGCATGCGAGGTATGATGCAAGTGGAGAGCTGGTATACAAGGTCGAAGACAGAGTGGCCGAGAATGCATGGATCGCTGTCACCAGCTATGCTGGGCTGTTAGTACTCTATGGGTGGGTCGTTGAGAAAGGCGTACATTGGCTCGTTCCGGTGAGTTTGATCGTATCCAGCATCGCAGAAGTCATTCGCTGAGCCTGGCTCCAGACAATCTTAGGCTTCTTCATCGGCGCTAGCAGCATGATCCTGTTCGGATTAGTCACGACGATGTGCACAGAACTAATGCCAAAGAGGCCTGCATCTGGCGTCGCACTCAATTCAATGGGTCGCAACATCTTCGCTTGTTTGGGGTTTGCGATTGCGCAACCTTTAATTAATGGCATTGGCAATGGCTGGCTCTTCACGGCTGCTGGCTTGGCGATGCTGGTGACTGGATTAGCAAGCGTTATGGCACTGCAACGACACGGCTCGAAATGGAGAGAAAAGCTGGAGCAAAGGGCATGACGACCCTGTCGAGGAAACCCAAAATAATGCGTACATACTTAAATTGTAAATAGTCTGCGACTCTGCGGTAAGGCGCACTGGTAAATGACGACCGACGACCATGAATTGTCGGGAAAATTTCCGAACGCATAGAGCTCGTCGAGGAAGTCCGGGAGTTTTGTTCACATGCGGAATGGTAAGAGTCAATAATAGATTTTTGGTATGAGTATAAGGTACCGGCACATCCACGAACACTCAGACAATGGTAAATTCGCATGGAGGGAGAGTTGATCGGCGTCCAACTGCATCGTTAATATGGAAGAGGCTTTTACCTTGCTCGAATTCGAGTTGAAAGCATCCAACACGTTCATACTCATCACGGCGTTGATTGGTGGCAGCTAAGATCAATCCGATATAAGACCCACCTGTATATTGGCTGTCCGTTGTAGTATTGCTCAAGAGCGGCAGACAAAAGACGTCTCCGAGTTGTTGACGGTCCTGCCCAATATCCATCACTACCTGTGATGGCTTGTCGTTCCAGAAATCGCCGTGCTGAATGGCATTGCTGCCAAATAACAGAATCATCTCTCGAGCCCTAGAATCCGTACTTCTGTTTATCCATCGTGCGGGTATCAGTATTCCATGGCAATCAAGTCGGCCGTTTCTTATCGAGCCGAACACATTCCGAGTGCTAGCTTGAATGTCGACCCGCGAGACTTCAATCATTATCTCAAAGTTCTCTGTGGAGCCATGGTCATTAGTATAGAATTCGATGTTGCTATCAATGGATAACCAAGACCACGAAGGCGCACGGTAGATATCAGATCTTTTTGGTGTGACTCCATTTCCTGACATCTCATTCCTGCAATGGTCGACGGTCCAGCACAGTTGTGGTACCAAAGCGCTTTTCCACATGCCTGCATAGTACACATCTCCTGTGCGCCCTTGGATTTCTTCCGCAATTCCTGCGATGGCGATTGCCTTATCCATCTCATTAGTCAGACCGCAACTGGAATAGACTGTTGCAATGCGCGGCCAAAGTGAGCGGACAGAAGCGGCAGCATCTTGTGCGAGATCGCGCTGGATGTAAAAGTCGTTGTAAGTGCCGTGCTTCTGGGGTAGCCCACCAGGAAAAGTCTCGCATGCTTCTAGTTCTTGGCATGTCCAACTGATCTGCTTATTTCCAAAGTGAAGAGTTCGAGGTGACAAAATTCGCTCCTGCACAACCCAGGCCCGTTGATTCAAAGGTGCCTCTATTATGTTGGTTTCCCACAGAGACGCATCGTACAATATGTATATTTCTCGGGGTACACCATTCCAGGAAATGGGCACCAGGGCGGCTTGCACGAGATCAACATCTCGATCAAAGTACAAACCACCGGCCGAGTTTTTGGATCCAGTTGCGGCTATTGTCAAACGAGCATACTTGTATACATCTCGCATCCGGCTTAATTCGAATTCCCAGTCGGAAAACGAGTCTTGAATGATGCATAGGGAGTCAATCCACAGGTATCTGACACCTAACGTACGTGTCACTGTCATTGCCTGTCTGAAGGTCAGTGGGAGCTCTTGTAGCAATATACCTCTCTTCAGGACTTCAATGTTATCGGCCTGCAGCATTATTGGAACCTTTCCACCCCAGCAATGACTCAATGCAAAGTAGTCACAGTTGCTCTCGAAACCATGCGTGTTCACAACACGTACGGTAGAGTCACGGTCTAGACCCTGCAGGTCCAGTAGTCTACTTGGATAATGGGTGCTCTGCGTGTCCTCAAGCTTGCAGTCAACATGATTATTCAGGCATCTTGTATACCAAGCAATTGCAAGCTGCGTGTTCTTCTCAGATTCGGTATTTTTTAGCATGTCGTGGGACGGTTGGTAATAGCTGATGACTTGCCCAGTCAGCCACCAATGCTCAGCAAGTCGTGAAAGCATAGATCGAGCGCTACTGACCTTGGAACGACATTGATGTATATTCTTTCGCTCCGCTCCGGTATACCTATCAGCGGATGCAAGTACATAAAAGAGAAATACAGCTCAAGCGACGCAATGCCTTTGTAAATAAAGACTTGGAACTCGATTTCAAGATCAAATGCCGGCTCCCCATGATTCGCCAGCGACATGATCTTCGCTTGCAGCAATCCACAGAAAGCACAACCTCTCGAACTGGAATTACTCAGAACATCGCGGCATTTGACATGTCTCAGCCACGGACTGCATCTGTGGGTGCCAGTCAACCCATCGACTTCCTCAACCGTGCGATCCCCATAAGGCTGGGATTCGGAAAACAAGTGTATGCAGGCATCGCACAATGGAGAGCTTCCAGGTGAAGCAGATGCGGCTCCTTGGCACTTCTCGTCGAGCCATTCACCAATACTCGATTCATGACCCTCATCCACCATTGAGTCTCTCGCGCCATGGTCCATCATCTAGAAGCTGATGTGATTGCATGACGCCTTACATCTTGAATAGAGGGCAGTGCGCGTAGTGCCACATGGCAGAGATAAACGCTTCGAACTTAAGAGAAAAGGGCAAAGAGGTCGAAGATCTTTGTAGTAATCACTCTCACAGGGCTGATGTTTGCTTGGCAATGGACCTGTACCTACTGCAGAACAAACTCGAGTAACGTTAAAGGAGTATCCGTAAATCGCTGTGGAGACTAGCTACTAGTTCTCACTGTGACACGAGCTCAAACATGCCGATCTAACCGGCCATGGCAACGTCTACTTTCGCAACGGTTACGGTTGCTCAGTGCAAGAACCGGGGTTGCAGCAGATGTCGGCGACATCAAAAATTACGAAGATTGAAATTCTCAAAGCGGTTTAGCGTCATTGCTATTGTTGCGGAAGCGAGGCTTATTAACTTCGATGTCGTGGTAGAGGAGAATCTGAGCACGATCGGATATTAGGGATCGGTGAATCGGAGAGAATCGAGGAGATCGAAATGGTCATGTGGAGTTGTAATAGATGGATTGAGGTATCAAGCGCTGTAAGAAGAGATATAGTACTATCCGCGAAATCAGTAAGCATAGGGTGGCAGACTTCATGGCTAGGATTACGTGAGGGAACGTTACGTACCGTAAGCACAGACTCCATGTCATCGTTGGTAAGATAGACATATAGAATTAGGGCATGCTCGTGACAGAAACCTAGAGGGTATCTCAGCAAAGCATTCGGGTCCCCAAACTACATGCAGGGTAACAAATTCTCGACCCACAAGCAATGACCCGTCCTCCCAACCTCCCAACACCAAGCACCCTCCCCCAATCCCTCCCCTCAACCCGAACAGTGCTCCACGCCTCATCCCCCTCCTTCTCTTTCATCCTCGTACTAGCATGCCCCCTAACCCCCTCTTCCCCACCCTCAACCTGTTCGGGATCCAGCTCCGGATTCGTCAACCCCTCCCACCTGCTCTCGATCTTCAGCGCCGCAGTCTCCACAGCAATGCGAAGCACCCCGTGAGCGTTCGCCGACAGAATAAGCCGCGATTGCGATGTGGGTGCATCGGATGCGCGTCCACGACTTGCTGCTGACGAAGTTGAGAGGGCTAATTTTGTGAAGCGCTCTGAGACAGCTTTCAGTTGTAGTAATGAAGGGAGCATGATGTGGACGTCTGGTTGAGGGCATCGTGGTTCGTGTATTGAAGCTACTGTAGCGGGTGCTAGAACAATCACTGGTAAGTCTTGTGTGATGGTTGTTTCCCGATCATGAGGAAAGAAGCCTTGGCCATCGGGTTCGCCGAATGAGTCATTTGCGCTGGTATCAACTGGAAAAGGGGCGTCGTCTGCAGCAAGGGTGGTTGTGGTAATCGAGGTCGGGGGTCGCGAGGATGTCAGGTTGTTGGTGATGATTGTAAGAGAGAGGAGGGGAATATTGTCTTTTTTTGTCAACCGTATAGATGCGGAGGACGCGTTGGCTGCGGAGCGGAGGGCGCGTAGAAGGGGAGCGAGAGGAATACGGAGGTTGATGGTATTGCTTTCGCTGGCAGACTGAATGGTATATGTCTCGAAGATGGTGTCCTATGGACGGCGAGTCAGCATGGATTGCGGTATTGACAGTCGGTGGAGCTTACTATCGAGAGCACCCTGGCAGGAAATTAGAACGGCATGTCAGCCAGATAAGACAAGCATGACATACGCCCACACTTGACTGCCTTGCTCTGGCACCACGGTGAAGCGAAGCTGTTCATTGTTAAGTTGAAGCCAAACATCTTTGCCAAGAGAAGAGAGCGACGCCGTCAGTCCTGCAGGTGACCTGTCAGCACACGGTCAGGATATTCATTATCAATATGCCTACGTGAAAAGGTGTTTATGTTTTTGATCGAGGCTTTGAAGCGCATTCTAATAATTGTAGTATTCGACGATGCGAGGTATGTTGAAGAGGTCCAGACGCGGGTGACGGAGAATGATCTTAGGGATATGTCGTCCTGGCCGAAAGAAACCAGCGTATTAAAAATCAGTGTCTTGCAGGACTGCTGAGAGGAGTTCAAGATCTATAGGAGACATCAGTGCCGAAGACCTGGTAGACTCACGATTGCTTTAGTCAAAGGTCAATCAATTCCGAAAACGCCGGTCCTAGGCGTTATTAGCATCTGCCAGTGAGCAATATTGAAGAGATCGGATATTATTGTTAGGAATTTTTGGTCATGAGGATTTTGATTATCTAAAATACATTAGAAACGACAATCAGGCTGCCTGTAAAGAAACACTGAATGGCATGTTATACATGAGCTTTCGTCGATACTCGAATACAGAGACCAACGACTTCCATTATCCATCCAAAATATGGCGAGTGCAAAGAAGAATAGGGTCGCGTCATGCCAGAAAGGCGTGGTGATGTCGGTCTCGAGTGTTCACGGTTTGGTTGACGGTAGTAGAAGTCATGGCAAGAAGTCGTGGTCATTACGTGGGTTGTTTAAGTAGGCGAGTCGGCGAGTTGCAAACTCTTCCGGAGCTACAGGGTGTTTGGTAGTCATTATCGAAAGCTCTCGGTTCCATTTGCAGTGCCTCAAAGCTTCTCTTTCAGGCCTCCCATCCTATCAAGATCGAGAGAATGAAATCTTTCAGCATCCGATCTCTGATATGGCGGCAGGTGGTCGTCGTTATATGGTTCCAAGCCCACACCTCCGTTCTCGCTGATACGAACAACGACCACTCGCCCAGATTTGCGCTTCCCAGCATCATCCTCCTCTTCGGGAAAGGTGATGCGGATCTCGGGGAGCGGACTCGAGGGCGAACTAGGTCTGGAAGATTCCTCAATCATCATCTCTTTCTCATTATAGAGGCTGATGGGCTTCGAATTACGCCCATATGGAGAAGCGGTGACCGTAAGTCGACGATGGTTGGAAATCTTGGGAGCCGTGGGGTGGGTTTGAAAGGGAATATCTGCAAGCTTTTGGATTTGCTTGGCCTTGCGGCGACTGCGGAGAATCAAGAGGGCGGCAGTAAGTGCTAATCCCAAGAAAAGAAGAGCGGCGAGTGCGATGAGGAGGTTCGTCATCACTGGGGTAATAGTGGTAGAGGTGGTGGTAGTCGTGGACGTGTTCGAGCCGTCTCTGGCGACGATCTTGGGGAGTACGGCCATTGTGGATGAATGATTATGGGAACTGAGCGAGACTCTTTTGAATGAATGTTGACAATGCTGCTGAGGGATTCACGAGGGTGTTGGAAAGGACTGTGAAGGAAGTGTGCTGTGCTGTATCCAACATCAGAGTCAGCTGAGGCCTGCCGTGCTTTGTTGACCATCTCACATACCATTGACGGGAGGGAAATTGCAAAGCAGGACAACGAATTGACAGTGAAGAAGGAGCGGATGGCAAAGTGAGCAGCTAAAGGAGTGAAGCTGCCACCTGCGCAATTATGGTCGTCGCACTGCTGTCCACGAGGAAGTCTTGACGGTGGTGAAGGGGAAAGAGGGTGAGGAATGGGCCGCAGCAAGAGCTGATTCGAGATTGCCTGCGTCGACTAGCGCAGCCCGCGGGCTTGGCGGCATCAACAATCCAATTTCCGAGTTCTCCTATTCCGGACGGCGCTTACAGATCATCGATGATTTGATGTTCTCAGCCCTGGCGATTGGAGACCAATTCTCTGTAGTCAAAATCGGAAAATCGATTTTTTTTTCACGTAATCATAATCGATTTTCGATTATAGGGGCATAATCGATTATAATCGATTTTTGTACTAATAATAGAAAATTTTCTTCTATACTACTACGTAGCTAGCGGGATCGCTTACTAAGCTAGTAGACTAGCGTATTTATATATCTATATAGCTAGACCTTAATTAATATAGATTGTATTCTATAACTAGGAAGATATACTATTAGTATTAAATAATTATTAATTTTTATTAT
>JAABUI010000605.1_pt1 | contig 25002 bp, 18 predicted proteins | sample 5559111 | NCBI WGS metagenome assembly JAABUI01 (sample SAMN10711870, study PRJNA513365) | rock metagenome | isolation source: Antarctica rocks | place: Antarctica: Victoria Land, Buttleship Promontory
GCCTATTGCGGGTCATCCAGGAAGAGCCAAGACCTACGAAATACTCAGTCGTCATTATTACTGGCCCGGAATGATCAAGACAGTAGCTCGCTTCGTACGCAATTGCCATCTATGCTCTCGAGTGAAGGTCTCTAGAGAAAAATATCAGGGAGCTTTGAAGCCTCTTGATGTACCCAATCGTCGCTGGAAAGACATAGCCATGGATTTCATCGTGACAGTACCTGAAAGTAAGAATCTGAACGAAAATTCGACAACCAATATTCTGATAGTCGTGAACAGACTATCTAAACAAGTGCATTACGAGCCTATGAGTGGAATTACAGCCCTAGATACAGCTCGAGTTTTTTATCGTGCAATATGGAAACATCATGAATTACCTGATTCAATCGTCTCGAATCGTGAAACTCAGTTTGTCAGTCACTTTTGGAACGAACTTTGTACCCGATTGAAGATTCAAGCCCGATTGTCAACTGCGTTTCACTCAGAAACGGATGATCAAACCGAGAACGTCAACGACGTTTTGAAACAATATCTTCGAGCCTTCGTGTCCTTTATGCAGGACGACTGAGCTGCATGGCTGCCATCAGCTGAATTTGCCACCAACAATCACTTCTTCGAAAGCACTCAGTGCACGCCGTTTCTAGCTAACTCCGGACAGCATCCTCGAATGAGGTTGGAACCAAAGAAGGCTCAGAAGAACGTTATTGAACATCCGGAACGAATACATGCCGATCTGTTTATTCAGAAAATGGATCGAATCAATGAAATCCTGCGAGAACAAATGATCTTAGCTCAAGCATATCAGGAACAATTCGCTAATGTTCATCAACAACACGCCCTCAAGTATGCAATTAATGATATGGTTTGATTAGATGCTCGCAATCTGATGATTCATCGACCCAGCAAGAAGTTATCTAATAAATTCGAGGGACCTTTCAGAATCATCAAAATTGTTAGTTCTCATTCTTATCAGCTAGAGTTGCCCGATGACTGATTCTGTTTCGACGTCTTTCATACTTATCTGCTTCATCCTGCGATCAACGACCCCTTACCTGAACAAATACCTCTCGCGTCGTTTTCGATAGTCTTCGTCGAAGAAGTGCTTAGCTGAGAGATGAACGAAATATTGAACTCCCGGATAAAGAACTCTCAGCTAGAGTATTTAATTAAGTGAACTGGGATAGAAGAAAACAGTTGGGTAAAGTTTGCGGATGTGATGAATGCCACCGAAGCCATGAACGCCTATCACGCCCGAAATTCCGATCGTCCGGGTAAGAATTCATGAACCGCTTACGTGCAAGAAAGCAGCGACTCTGAATATGAGTCAGAGAATTAAAAGCCTCGCAGAAGCTTCGACTTCAAAAAGAGAAACCTATTGTCACGGTTTTAGCATGTGTTACTCGGAAGGTGTTGGGAAAAGAGATGTTAGGTCACTTAGGTGGTGTTGAACAATATTATAGGTGATGATAGGCGTGAGGTTATCAGTGGTGTTATGAGGGCCCCCCGGTACGAATGGTACCCAGCGTTCATGGGGTATAAGAACCTCTGAATGATCTCTTTCTTTCCTTTCTTCTTCGTGCAACGTCTTGTATCTAAAATCTAGTTATTAGAATTTCATTCTGGTTCCATCCAGCCCTCAGTCCGTGACAAGAATGAATTCAGAAATGCAAAGATCAAAGCGATAAAGATCTTCTATGAAAAAGACTCTGATTTCAATAAAAGATCTTATTTAGAATCTGTAATTGAACAGCAATCTCAGCAATTACAGCAATCTCAACAGTCTCAACAGTCTCAATAGTCATTTCAATTTCAAGCAATTATGAATGATCATATCAAACGTAAGAAACAAAAGCATGTTGAAAAGAAGATGAAATCTCAATCTTTAGTGAGTATGTTCAATGATATTCTGAAGCGATATGATTCTTCAATATTTATTCAAAAGATATTGCAGCGAAACAAAGTGAATATCTTTTGAATGAATTTAATCATCTGATTTTCTGTCGTTTGTAAAAAGTTCAAACGACTTTGTACTCATGTGACTAAGAAGAAAGATTCAAAGACGAAGCAATCTCAGCAAATTTAGTCAGAATCATTAAACATTAAATCTCAATTTGCTTCTACATTTGAATCTAATTACGATGATCAGATGTTTCAGATGCTCACGATCTTATCTTCAATTCAGATCATTTTTACTGCGTTTCAGTTAATGCAAAATATTCAATCTATGCAGTTGAACATAAGCGTTGATTCTTTCGTTTCATCTAAAGCATGTTCTCAATTTCAATCTCAGAATCAATTCATTCAAGAAACTATGCAAGCTTTCTCAGTGAAAGTGAAACATCACACATGATTTCTGAGCACAATGATCGATAAGAACAAAGCATTCAGAATTCTTTGTTTCATTCAGAAATCTGATAAATCTATCGTGCATCTGAATAAATTCTATGTTCAAGCGAATCAGAGATCAAATATGAACGTGATTTCAACTGAATTGATCAAGTATTTGAGTTTACAATCACACTCGCTAAATGAGATTGAATTTGCTGAACTATCAATGTGTACTGCGAATCATCATGAAACTGTTCTTCATGACTGAATCTGACTAGATATTGATGTGAAAGAAGTTTGAAGAAAGATATGATGTTTCATAACTTCAAAACTCATCACAAAAAATAATGATAAACAAGAGTATCTTAATCTTATACTAGAGATTTCATGACTCTGAATCATGAACGTCATTATTGTCATACAGAACTCAAAGATAATGATAAAGAATCTCAGTTTCAATGAGAATATACACAAGATTGTTGAGTCAGAACTGTTCTTCTGTAAGAATCATAATCTTCTTATGTATTTTAAATTGATTGTGACTGCTTTGCATGTCACTGTGAAAGATGCAAACGACTCATCTTTTGAATTTAATGAAGATTTCAATTTCGATGATGATGTGTCTATGATTGAGAATTTGAAGTCTTCTTTTATCTAAGTTCTAAGCAAAACTTTAAACTGTCAGAGCATTCAATAACTGTTCATTCAGATCTTTCACATCAGAATGCTCACTCACAGATGAATCAAGTATTGATCATCTGTGATTTCTATTCAGATCAGACAGAACTCTCTCAAGAATAGACATTGTCTGTTAGTAGATCAGAATGATCTAATAATGCTTTTATTGTCTTTGAAACTTTCATTTATGATCAAGAATCAAGAAGAGACAAAAGTGAAAAGCTAAATTCATTTTCAAATAGAATGATGAAATGATCAAGCATTGACACTCATGTCACTTTCAATGTATTGAAGAAATGAGTCAAGATTGCAGAACTAAAGCTAAATTCGCTTATTTCATTGAAAAATGAAACATAAAGTTCTGTGTTTACTATATTACTATAAACATCTTGATGAAAAAGATCTGAAGAATCTGCTCTGTATGAATCTGATTATTCACAAAGTATGAATAGCAAAAGAAACAAAGTCAACGTCGAAGTTAATTCAGAAGAGATGATCAGCTCACTCAGAATGATGATTGCAAAAGATTATTCAGAATGATATTAAAGAAAACATTTATGAACTTACTGAATTGATCAATGAATGTTTGTCTCATTGAAATGTCAGAGTGATGATAGTAGATAAAGTTGCAGACTCTACATTAAAGAATGAGTCAAGAATTACATTCAACTATTTCAGAGTGACAAAAGATTTATCAGACACATTCATGAAACTAAATAGTAAGATTCATGATAATTTGACAGATTCAAGACATAAATGTTTAATGACAGTGAATCTTAAGCATGCATATTTAACTATTGATATGCATTCAAAGAATAAATATTACTTTGCATTCATCATTTCAGAAATCGATCAGCTTCAGTCTATCAGAATGCAGCAAGAGTTTCAATTCATCAAGTTCATCATGACGAAAGCAGTATATTGAGTCTTCAAGATCTTGTCGTCGTCAATGAAGAAGTTCTCTCTATTGCACTTTAAAAGTTCAAACACATTATCTTCATTGACATTTTACATGAACGACTTCTTTGAAAAATTTAAGAACTTTGAGAAACAATATCAGTTTCTTCAACATCACTTTCTTTCAAGAATTGAGTGAGCGAAGCTAAAGCTCTCATTTAAAAAGCTCAAGCTATTTGAGAAATCAATCAAAGCTCTTGAGATAATTCACACTATTGATGAGTTTATTCAAGTTTTAAAAGATAAAATAGAGAAAATAGTAGCTTGAGAAGCATTGAGAGATCAAACTGAAGTAAGATTCTTTCTAGAAGTCGTGAGCTTTATCAGAAGATGAGTCAAGAATTTTGCGAAACTAGCTAAATCTTTGTCTTGTCTGACTGATAAGATTTCATGAAAGTGAGAATCAATCAAGCAGTTATCTTTTGATATTCTGCAAATAAAGTGCGCTATCAAAATCAGCATGCATGAGATGAATCTGAAGTTATTTATTCACTTTTACATCGATGTCTTGAATTGAGCAACGAGTCTAGTCATTACTCAGTTTCAGAACGTGACATTAGTGAACTTGAGCAAAAGTAACTCTTTGATGAAGATTTTCATCATTTATGACTCATTTTCATGAAGCCTTTCACAATGAAACTATCTTACTTATAAGAAGAAGCTATGTGTTATAGTTATCTTCATAAAAAAATATGACTATCTGTGTAAACATCTGTATTTATCGACTGTAATTCACATGAATCACAAATCACTTATGCACTTTCTAGAAACAGATGCACATGAAGATGTTTATGATAGTTGAGTCAATAAATTGCAACGATTGAATGTAACTATCAAATACATTTCAGAAGCAAGAAACAAAGTGATAAACAATTTATCAAGAATCTTGTTTGAGACGAATTGCAACGAAGATGTCAGAAGTACTATGATTGCGAAATAGCTGAAAGCACACGAAGAACAGTAAATATGAAAGAATGACAAGAAAGAATTTGAGAAGTTTCTTTTCTCACTGAATCAGACAGATAAAGTCAAGATCATAGAGAAAGAAATCAGCAATGATCTGTCAATGTTTACTCTTGAAATAGTAGTAGATGAAGAAAATGCTTGAATCAAAGTCTATCAGAATTTAGATTGATTCTCAAAGATATACAAGATACTAACAAAGAACTCTATAAGTATCTTTGCTTTGCAGATCAAGAAAGTCTTCAATTATTGAATATTCAATAATGTTTTCTAAATATATTGAAGAGAACTATATTTATTCTGCATTTTGAAGTCAAAGATACTGATGATACTACGAGAAGCACATGATGATAATGATCATTGAGCAAAGATCGAAACTTTAGTCAGACTTAAAGATCTGTGCTACTGATTGAATCAATCTCAAAATGTAGAAAAATATATTGCTGATTGTCTGAAATGTGCTCATCATGAATCTGCTACTAGATCACAATTGCTCAATTCAATGAAAGTATTATTTTCATTTCAGTTTTTAAATATGAACTTTATAAATTCATTGATAGAAACAAAAGCAGACAATAAATACATCTTCAACATGATCTGTTACTTCAATAAGAAGATAATATTTTTTGCTACATCTTCAATCAATGCATCTGATGTTGTTGAGTTTTTAAGAAAAATATTCATCTGATTTTGCAAATCTTACGTCATATATTGTGATCGAAGACAGCATTTCAACAATTTCATTGTCAGAAACTTTTTGAACTTTGAAGATATTTCAATATCATACAGTTCATCTGATTTCTCAAGAAGCACTGACATAATAGAGATATTCAACAAGTTATTTGTTACGATTCTAGCTACGCACCTTCGTTGATAGCTATGTTGATGACTATGTTGATGACTATGTTGATGGCTATCCTGAGAGCTATCGCCGATCGCTCGCCGCTAGGGCATAGACTTGTTCCGAAGTCAACCCTATTCAGAGTTAGCTTATGTTCTTCTGAGTCATATAGATAGTCGGCCCTTTCCTTCTAGATACTTTCCTTCCTTAGCATTTATATACTCGTTACATTACACTCATATGACTCGCTCTATGCTGGCCCCTAACATTATATAAATGCTTCTTCGTTACAGGCGAAGTGAAATAATCTGCATCGACCCCCGAGTGCTTCTGTCGACCCTTCAACCCACTATCGACATTTGGTCTAGCCGGCTTGCAATCGTCAGCAGCACTCATCTCCCTCTTCTCGTGAGCTGATTCAGCGAGAATAAACAAAAGATTCGAACTCGTGCGCTGATCAGCGAGTATAAACAAACGATCGGAATCATCCGACTAGATCAAAGATCAGCGGATTAACCGTTCATTCAGATTCGCAAGGGATTCTTCGGATTTGTTGAACAATCAAACGAGGCCAGTCTATGACTGCGTGAAGCCTCTACTCCAAAGAGCAATCAAAGAGGCCAGTCAAGGACTGCGTGAAGTCTCTACCTCGATGAGCAAACCTCAACAGTGAGCCTGCTTCAATGACATCCACCGTCAATGCGATGACCCACCTACCCTCATCGCCCTACCCACCAGTGAACCGGTCCGCCTACCCGTTCATGTGCAACTAGTGAGCCTGCTACAATGACACGATAATGTCTTCGGCAACAAGCAAACCTTTGAGCTTGTTTCTATATCGAAACTTCCAGTGAGCCTGCTTCAATGGCATCGTCAATGCGATGACCTACCCGCTCTCATCGTCCTACCCACCAGTGGACCTGATCATACGTCCACGTGCAACTAGTGAGCCTGCTACAATGACGAGCCCAAAGTCGACCTCTTCGATGAGCAAGTCGACCAGTGAGCCTGCTTCAATGGCACTGTCAATGCGATGATCTATCTCCTCATCGTTCTACCCACCAGTGAACCTGGTCATACATTCACGTGCAACTAGTGAGCCTGCTACAATGACACCTTCCGTCAATGCGATGATCTACCTACCCACATCGCCCTACCTATCAGTGAACCGATCTGCCGACTCGTTCGCGTGCAACTAGTGAGCCTGCTTCAATGACACTTCTACCTCGCATAGTGAGCCTGCTACAATAGGCATTTCGATTCTACACAAGACTAAGAAAATACATTCATGCGAACATGAATCGTTGAAGAGAGGAAGTAATGTTACGATCCTAGCTACGCACCTTCGTTGATAGCTATGTTGATGACTATGTTGATGACTATGTTGATGACTATGTTGATGGCTATCCTGAGAGCTATCGCCGATCGCTCGCCGCTAGAGCATAGGCTTGTTCCGAAGTCAACTCTATTCAGGATTAGCTTATGTTCTTCTGAGTCATATAGATAGCCGGTTCTTCCCTTCTAGATACTTTTCTTCCTTAGCATTTATATACTCGTTACATTACATTCATATGACTCGCTCTATGCTGGCCTCTAACATTATTAAAGAATGTGCTCAGAAAGTCATTTGAAAATGTTGATTGAAATCAAACTTTGAATTGAGTCACTAAGTTCATTAATTTCAGAGTCATTAATTATTTAAAAATGTCTTCTATTGATATCATCATTGATTCAATTCAGAAGATTACATCTACTTCTTCTACTTTATTGATGTTATTTGAATGAAACATCTTCAACTGAATAGCTGAGCTCTGTCTGTCTGTCTTTCATATCAAGAAGATAAGACGATACATATGATTTAAATCAGACTTTCATAACTATGTAAGAGCATTATCATAGAAACAATGAAAAGATATGACTTATAAGTATGATTGAAGCGTTAATTCTGTATATCATCAGCTTCAAGACTTGATCATGTTGCATCAGAAAAGCTCTGACTGCAGTTTAAATGAAGAGATTCATTCAGAATTCAGAATCATGAGAGAACTCATGAAAAGTTCTTTGTTCTTAAACAGATCAATGAAAGAAAGATTCAAAGAGCTTTTCATGAAAATGATTTTAAGTGATTTGTATCTTGTACAGAACATTTAGCTGAAAATGCAAGAAGATTGTATTCAGATAGTCAGAGTATAAGAAGATCAAGAAAGAAATCAGCTAAAATGATTTCTTTCTTGTTTGAATGATTGTTTGTTTTGCTTTGCTTTTAACGCTAGTTCATTTATCAAATTCACATTCAAACACATTTTACATACAAATCATCATCACTATTGAACCCATTTCAAACATATCTCATATACATAAGTTTTAAAAATCATTGCAATCATCAAATTCATTTCTACATATCTCATTTACATGAACATATAAACTCAGTCTTTATGTCTGAACTGACTTTCATGTGAAGTTTGAATCTGAACTCATTCATCTCTTCATTAACTCAAGATAAGATCATGATGAATGAGATAGTTTTGAGAAAACAGATATTTGACTCAAGCTATAATGAGAATGAAGTTGTAAAAAGAATCAAGAAATGACTTAAGAAAGTAAGAAAGCAGAAAGAAATTAATTTGCTAAATGAAACCAGATGAATGAATTGAGTTTTTAAGCACATGATCTCACATATGCAGCTTTCAAATACTCAGAAAATGAGAGTGAAGAATGAAAAAGATCTGAAAGAAAAACAGAAACAGAGTGAGAATAAGAAAGAATCAGAGATGAAACGACAGAAGAAATCAAAGAAGAAACTCAAGAAGAATTTAAAAGAAAAAGATAAGAATGATGAAAACAAAGATCTGAGATCATGATAACATGATGATGAATTCAATTTGATCACTCAAGAAGTTCTTAAGTGAAAGTTATTTAATGTTGTTGAGAAATAGAATACAGATGTGATATAGAAAGTCGTATTGAAGCAACAGAGAAAGCAAACAATGAACACATGCAATGATTGTGCTAGTAGAAAGATACTGTAAAACGTGTATATCTCTGTCTCTATTTATAAGTCGCAATGACATCTATATGTACACTTGAGAAACGTCTTTCAACTCTTTTATCATTGACTCAGATCTCGATCTCTTTTCTCTTACTAATTATCTCGTGAGAATGATGCAAGCAGTCTCACGACATTCGTTTCTCATTTAATTAGTGATTGTTTCTTGATCATTACAGAAAGAAACAAGAAGAAAACAGAAAGAGAACAGCAAGAAAACAATCTATTCATCAACACTTGAGAAAACAGAAAGAATACAATCTATCATTAACGTTCGAGCAATTGCTTTTGAATGCTTTCATTCATTGTCTTTCATCGACTTAATATCATTCTTGACGCAGTAGAAATAGAATTTAGACTCATAGATTGCAATCTCTGTCTCTTTCATTCTTTCGTGAGCTCTTCTCATCTGATTCAATGCAGATTTTCAATGAAATTCAACAAACTCTTTTACTTGCTTCAGATTCTGATCAAATAAAAGACTTCTTTCTTTCAACATCTTCATCGAATTTCAGCTTCAAAGATTTATCAGCGCGTTCGAAGTTAAACATACTTCTCGAATTTTCATGATGACAGAATGATGAAACGATACTTTCTCTTGTTTATCATTTTTTAGTTCAGAAGAGATCGCGTCGATGAGTCTTTGATCTCATAGTGCAACGATCACTTCATTCTTAGTTTCACATTTTGCAATTTTCATGTTGACTTCTTCTTTGAAGATCGTTGTGTGATAGATGAGCACTGCAATGTGTTGTTCATCAAATTTATCTTTATTGTCGTGTGATAAATGTGACATTCAGAAACAAACACTGTCTGCGAAGCAAGACTGATTCACTCATTTCAGATCTGATTTTCACGAATCATTCATCTTGAACATCTTGAATACTACGCAGTGAGTATACTCATTCGTTACTAGATTTCGCTTGATCACTTCTTTTCATCATTTTTTCATGCAAAGATGTAAATCAAGAATGAATTCATTGTTTTTATCAGTTGACTCATCTGCAAACACTGCTGTGCTCTGAATTCAACTTTGTTCTCTATCACTCATTAAATCATTGACATTCAGATTCACATGTTTTATGAATTCTGAATCATTCTTGAAAGTGATCTTCATGAAATATGAGAAGATCAGAAGATCGATTTCGTGATTTGATTAAAGAGTCACAGTAATGAGATAGTACATTATATTATGACGTACTAGTTGTTGCAACGTGATGTACATAGTCATTCTCAATCAATCGTGATTTGTAAGATTTAAGTCATTTCTTTGATGTCATAAGTACATGTTTAGTTTCTCTCTTATCAAGACTCATGTATTATCATTCAATATTCAATTAAACACATTTAATAACATTATTGCATCGTTTTTCTTTCACTTCTGATACTTGATCTTCTTTATGAACATATTATGAATCAAAAATGTATCAATCTTGTAGTTCTGTGACATATGCAATCGTAGTCAAAATAGTTGTAGTGAGTCAGTGAAGTGAAAAAGACGACTATCTCAACGAAATCAGTCTGTGAAAGTGACATCAATTTTCACGAAATCTAGTTGAAATCTATAGTTGTATATGATATTTATACAATCAATAAGTATTTCAAACAACAGCTTATTCGTCAATAACTTGAGTCTATTTCTCAGTCTCTGAAGATGTGAATGACACACAAACATTTCTTCACTCTTAGTTTCGAAGCGATATTCTCTCAGTAACTTCATTGTCATGATCAAAGATATCAAATCAAGATAATCGAGTCTTTGCTTTCATGTATGAGACATTTGTATGCAAAAGCATGCTCTATTCTCTTTCATTGTAAGATGACGAGATTTCTTTATGTGAAACTGCGTAGTAGAAGATAATAAGATAGCATTCTATTAATGATAGAACTAATTGCTAAGAAATGAAAGCGAAAGCTCGCAAAGTTTTCATCTTCTGTCAAGTCGTTATCTTTATTCACTTGTTAGTTTCTTTGATCTAATCTCGCGAGCTAGTCTTGCAGATATACATCATTCATAGTCGATGAGATGCATTCTCACAACTGCATTCTTTCTTAAAGACTCGACTTCTGAATCTTCATAGCATCGTATTGTCTTCTTGTAGCTGATAATGTAATCATGACTTCTTTAGCGCTTTAACATCTGTGTAAAAGTGTCGTGAATTAATCATGCTAATAAGCATAAACAAAGCTAATGCGAGATTGTTGATATCAATTCTTCAGCTTTGCTTTCTTTCTTTCTTTCTTTTCTTCTTGTTTCATTTCAGCATATTCTTTCGTGAGTACTGCTTTTTCGAACTGATGAAGCATGAGATCTGCTATGCATATCTTGCAGCTCATGATATGAGCTTCTTTCGTTGCAGCATTGTTGTGATGCAAGTCAGCTCATGAGCTAATGTGAATGACATAGCAGTATCAACATCATCATCATCATCAATGCTCGCGAAGTCTGCTCGTTTTCTTGAAATATACGTTTCTCTTCGCGTCGTCGTCGCTGCAACGTCTGTCACGTTTGCTTCTTCTGCTTTCTTCACGTCTGCTGCGTTGATGACTGAACTCATGATCTCTGATAGACATATTTATCTTTGCATGTTTTGATAAATGCTGATGTATGTTAAATCATCATGATCAGAAGATCTGATGCTGTCGCTGCGTTCATCGTCTGAGCGTAGTGATGATTCACATGTGTTGTGCTCTCATTGAGCGTGCTCGCAAATGCGAGCATTGCTTCAAAGAGAAGCACAATTACGTGATGAATCTAGTCTTGCGTTCTCTTCAGCTGATGATGCATCACGCTGCGCGAGCGATGATTCAACATCTTATTGCTCATGCTCAAGATCATCTTGTTCTTCGTCTTTGACAATGAAAGAATGAGTAGTTTTTTCTCTCAGCATGTGAGATTGTATTTAACAATTGAGTAGAGATTCTTGTTTCTCTCGTTCTCATCACTTCTTGTCGTCATCATGCTTCGTCTTCATCTCGTAAGTATTGACTGAAGCAAGCAGTGTGTAACAAGATTCGCTGACGAATAAATAGCTCTTTTCTTCACTTCAATGTTCTCGCTCGTGATCGTTGATCACTTCTTTTCTTCACTCTTTTGCAACGTTCATCATCTTCTTTTTTAAAAGACATATGTTGCGTGAGATTTTGTAATTGTAGTTTAATATCAACTTCTTAAACTTGCGTCTTTGCACTTTTGATATTCTTTCAATCATGATTCTTACATGATTTGTCTCTCTTTTTTCTCTTTGACTTCTTTGCAGTCAACTGATGTACTTGTCTTTCTGTCTTGTAGTTCTCAATAATCTTTTTTGCATTGCTAAGATTTTTCATTGATTTTCAGAAGTTTTCGTAGAAAGACGCATCAGCTCATTGAACTAGATACTCAATCTTTTCTTTCTTGATTCATTGATCAAGTATTTTTTCTATCTTTTATTTCTCTTTTTCTTCTATGAGAATGATTTGCAATTTCGAATTCTCATCACGCAAGTGTCAGAATTTCAATAAAGAGACATGAAAAATCAAGTGAATTGCATCATATTTCTCAGATAGTTCAAGCTTATACGCTTGCATGTCAATATTCTTCAATATTCTGAATGATTTCAATTGTCTATGATCAATCTTCTTCTTTGATCAAAATGTATGAATGTTTATACTTCACAGAAGCACTTTATCTTTCATCTGAAAGTTCACAACTTTATGATGAGCATTATAATACTTTGCTTGCTGCTCTGCTATTCACTTTCATAGTTTCATTAGATGTTCTCTGATACTTCATAGTCATTCTGCTCACTTCATAGTCAAGAATGTCTCTTTCTTTAGAATTCTGTTCTCAGATGTCTCTGCAAAGCTCGCAATGTATCTTTTTAGAAGCTCATGTGAAGTTTTTTTGATATTAGCATGTACGCTGTTGTTATATGTGAACGTCGTCATTGACAAAAACTCTGATCAGTTATTCATCTTGTAATTGAAATACACTTGCAGATAGTGCTTAAGCATCTGATTTTGTCTTTCTGTTTGATTGTTGATTTGCGAATGAAATACAATGCTTAACTTTCGCTTCGCTTCGAGATGTCAACATAAAGTGATTCAGAAATGATTAATAAACAGTGAGTCTCGATTTGATATAATGCTTCGCATCATTTCATGCTGAGATATGAATTCTTGTCATAGCAGATTTGCAAGTTTCTTGATGTTCAAATCTTTGATCATTGAAATATAAATTGCATGCTTGATCAACTTATCTATCATTATCAATATAGCATTGCTTGTTTTTTCAATGTATGAATTCTTTGCAGAGAGCATGTCTGTTATGAAATTCATGATCATCGTGTGAAATGAACTTATGCTCTTTAAAGATATAAACATCAGCTTCTCATAGAGTTTATGATGATGCACTTGTACTCATTGACAGTCTGAACAGATGCAAACATATTTCGTCATCTTTTTGAGCATTTTCGATCAATAATATTTTCTTCTTATCGCAGTCTTGATACGAGCGTGTGTGAAATGATCTGCTTCAAAATCATCATGATTCATATGCAGAATCTCATTTCTTGTAGCAAAGTCATTGAATACATAAACTGCAAGATCATGACGTAGCAGTTCATCATTTCTCATACTTCATTTTGAAAGCTCATTCTTTCTAGATGCGAATTGTTGATGTCACTTCTCATTCATAACAAAGACGTTTCTTTGTTGTAACTTCAGCAGTCACGCAGTCATTGATTCACTCATCTTCAAATAGAATCTCTTCGACTTCATAATTTGATAAATCAGAAGTTGAAACAACGCAGTGTCTAGAATTCTGCAAGATTTAGCGAGTACTTTCTCATTTGAACACATGATTTAAGTATCTGCAATGACTATGTCATTCAGTTACGTCGTCAATACTGTGAGTTTGATTGCTGTCAAAACTTCTTCATTCTCTAGCAGCTCAGATTGACATTTTTGATTGCGAAGTTTATTTTGCAGAGTAGATAGAAAATAATCATTATTCTTCTTGCTATCATTCAATTTCATGATGTCGAGTTTTCTTGACAACGCATTCGCAGAGTTTAATTTGTCTCTGCGATATTTTATATGAAAGTCAAACGCAGCTAATTTCTCAGCTCAACGCATCTGTCGTGCATTGAGCTTCTTCATCATCATAAAGTAACGAAGATTATTGTGATCTGTTATCATACATATGAATCGCTTGCTACTCTGAAGATAGTGTCATCAGTTCTTAAAATCAAGAACTATAACGTACAGCTTTTTATCATGCATGTCTCATCGTACTTCAGCTTCTTTGAACTTATAATTATAGTATGTAATGAAATGTCATTGATCAGTCTTGCTCTTCTAACTAAGCACATCTTCAACTTTGCGATTTGATGCATTGATTTTCATGCAAAAATCTGCATTTCAATCGTAGTGTTTCAAAATGAAAGCATTGACAAAGATTGTTTTCAATCTTTCAAAAACTTTTCTTGCTTTCAACATCATTGCAAAAAATGAATACATCATTCTCTTCTTTGCATTCTTGATTAAATCTGTTAAGAGCGTGATGATTTAAGAGAATTTTCTTATAAATTGTTGATATAATTTTGCAAATTTCAAGAATATGAGAATGTTCTTTGCAGACTCGAGCTCAAATCAATTAGTGATTGCATCGATACAAAACTGTTTCATCTGAATATTTCTTCACTTTATCACGAATCTCAGAAAGATAACTTTGCTACAATTGAAAGTGCATTTTAACAGCTTAATATACAATCAATATTTCAGTAGCGTGCAAAGAATCTTGCACACATGCTCTCAATGCTGCTCTTTCATCTCAGAGTATACTAAGATGTCATTCAGATATATCACACAGCAAATATTCATGAATGACTTAAGCGTGTGATTTACATAAAACTGAAAGATCGCAGAAGCATTTATCAGTTTGAAGAGCATCATCTGATATTTAAACTGATCATAACATGTGTTAGGGGCCAGCATAGAGCGAGTCATATGGGTGTAATGTAACGAGTATATAAATGCTAAGGAAGGAAAGTATCTAGAAGGGAAGAGCCGGCTATCTATATGACTCAGGAGAACATAAGCTAACCCTGAATAGGGTTGGCCTCGGAACAACCCTATAGCCTAGCGGCGAGCGGCCGGCGATAGTCATCAACATAGCCACCAACATAGCTACCAACATAGGTGCGTAGCTAGGATCGTAACAACATGTATGAAAAGTTGTTTTTCATTCATTGCTCTTGCGAATTTGAATGTGATGATAAATGTTGCAAATATCAATTTTGATAAAGTGTCTTGCATGAGCAAAGTGATTCAGCGTCTCAGACAGTAGAGACAATGAGTAATTGTTCTTTACTGTTATTTCATTGAGATTATGATAATTCACGCATAAATGAAGACTTTCATTCGACTTCTTTACAAACAACACAGATGCTTCTGCAGAACTACTTGATGAATGAATTCATTTCTTCTTTAGCGCGCTGTTTAGATAGTCTTGTATTGCAGCAAGCTCATCTCATGTCATCTTATAAATAGATTCGATGCGAGACATTTTGCTCTTCATCAAATCAATGAAATGTTTCATCTGATCATGCGTGTTCAGACTATCAGAAAGAATCTCAGAAAATACTTTCTTGAAATCTTGAATAGCAAAGAATATTTCTGATTCTTTCGCTTGAAACGCATTGCATCTTGCAGTCTGATGATCTGCGTTCTGTAATAAGTCATCTGTAGATAGCAGCTGATAGAGCAAAGCTACATAAGTTTCTTTTCTTCTCTTAGCTGCAAGCATTGTCAGCTCGACAAATTTCAATATCTTGCACAGACTAACTCGTATTTGCTTTGCACGCTGAATGCTGTTTCTTCGATATGATCAACGACGCTCACGTCAGCGAATATTCAAGTCGATCTCATCTAATCACAAGTAGTCAAGAATCATATCATATTCTTGCATGTTCACAGCATGAAACTCAGTGTTTCAGCTCTTGCGAACTTTCTCATGATCAATCAACTCAATATCGATCTGATGTGTATCATAGCAGAAAATTCAATGATCATTAATCATCTGAATCTGTTTCAGAATTGCATGATTCTTTGATAATTCATGCTCTTTTACTCACGATTGTGATATAAAATTTCGCTCGATTTCAAAGTCAATAAAACAGTGAGCTTCGCGCATCTTTTCAAAGACATTTGTCAGTACTGATATCATTAATGCACGTGACAATCATCTTTTCATAGTTATATTTAATGATTCGATGATGAACATCAGACTTTCTCTTTTCTCACTTCTTCATCATGATTGCAAGTCTCTTGTCTGAATGCATAGTTGAGACACATTGAATTATCAATCTTGTGTTTCATCTTCTTGCATGATCAGCACGTAAGATTGAATGAAGCAGCATTTTGCTTGAACTCACTGAACTTGAATGTTGCATCATTTTTAAACTGCGTGCTCGAAGCAGAGAACTTTGAATTCTTCATTGCAGCGATAAACTTCATCTTTTTATGCAAGAATCGAGAACTCTTCTGAGACGTTGCACTCTCACTTTGCTGCAAATGTAGCTTCAACAATGCATCAATGTCTCGCAGATGCAAGTCAATGTTTATAAAATGCTTTAGCAGATCAACATGATTGATAGAGATGTATGAGATGCAAAGAAACTCATTCATGATGATTTCATTAATTTTCATTCGCAAGTACATCATGCAAGTCTCATTGAATATATAATAGTTCAGATCTGCATACAGTCTGATAAGATATTGCTCGAAATTCGTGATGCTTTGATTGACTCGCTGCTTTGCAGTCTTAAGTCAATGTTCTGTTTAAAAGTTGTGAATTTCAGAATTGCTAAGTTTAGCATGCAAGTATTCAGTGTAGTACTTTCAGTCGAGTATCTCATCATGATTACACATGCTCATCACATGATCTCATCACTGATTGCAAGACTTCTCTGACAAGTATAACACAGATTATCGCAGCTTCTTTTCTTTCGTGATGAAATCAGATGACATCACGACTATGAAGTCTTCGCAATCTCGCAGTCAGAATATCAAGAAGTCGTAGTTCATGACGCTCTGCTCTCTAGACTCGCGAGATCAATTAACACGCTTGCGTGCATCACTTCAATAGTGATCATCACTATGTTGACATTGATGATCAGAGATTAATTGAGTCTCTTGCTTGAGTTTTGATACATGAAGTTGCAAGACAAACAATACATTCTGCGTCTTCAAATTCTTTAACTGCTTGTGTACTTCGCTTGCTGATCATCAAAAGATATGATCTGTCTATTCATTAAATTCTTGCAACTTGAACTTCTCATCTGCATGTTTGAATGCGTGATTCTCAGATCTGTTCTGATGAGACGATGAATTCTCAGTGTGAAAGAAGTTATTACTTCTTTCGATTGTGCAACTTCTAGTGAGTCGCTGCGCATTTGACATCTTTTACTGAGCAGCTTCGTGCGAATGAAACAATTAAAACTGTGAGATGACGAGATTTCTTTACGTGAAACTGCGTAGTAAAAGATAATAAAATAACACTTTATTGATGATAGAACTAATTGCTAAGAAACGAAAGCGAAAGCTCGCAGAGTTTTCATCTTCTGTCAAGTTGCTATTTTTATTCACTCGTTAGTTTCTTCAATCTAATCTTGCGAGCTAGTCTTGCAGATACACATCGTTCATAGTCGATGAAATACATTCTCACACTCATCTCTCATCTCTCAGATATTTTCAATGATTTGATAACGCGATCATTGAACTTTCAATCATACGCTTTCTATCATTGTTGCAATGATAGCTTTCTTGCAAACATTCACAGTATCATTCATTTCTGTTTCTAAGCTGTACTGTAGAAGAATCTTTTCGTTATTCATGATTACATCTAGCGAGAAAGCAAGTCTTTGCTCGTCATATTCTGCTAGCTTCGAGAACGTCAAAGCGATCGAGATAAGAAAATGAGAAAATATAAAAAGATGTACGCGTGATGTTCTTGAAGAATTTAACAACGTGAACGAAATGATCATGTCAAAAGAGATTGATGTGATAACTCTTGATGATTGATGAAATCTTATCATCAAACTTTGCATCACTGACATCAATGAATTAAAATCTGAGATCATTATTACATTGCTTGCAGTCAACATAAAGTGTGAGTCTTCATTCTTCAACATTACTGATGAACATCTTGATTGCAACGATAGTATTGATGATCTTGATCTTCTTTTGAAATTGAACTGCAAGACTGCTGATGAGCTAAAAACTGTCTCGACATGATTTGTTTTCAAGATCATGTCGCTGATATGTTCACATAGCAAGTCAGACTTTACTCATCTTCAGTTCATGTGATTTAGCTTCTCGTTCATTAACATAACTTCAATTTGATTCATGATCAATTTGTCGAAGTCTGTGAATTGTGAGAATAAGAAGATTGAAACTCAATCTCTGCTGAAAGTTGTCTGCATCGCTTTATAATATACTATCTGCTTCATCATTACTCTGATCAGATGTTCATTCTGAACTCTTGTGATGACAGCATGCATTTTATTCATCGCTTCTCTTTTTATTGAATACAATGAAGAATCTTTCTTTGAGATTCAAAGATTCAGTAACTTCGAGCTTCATCTGTTCATCACAATTCTTTTTGTCTTAGCTATATTTCTTCTCTCTTTTTCAATTCTGTTACGATTCTAGTCTTCATTTACTCTTTCTCGTCTTTGCCTTGATTTCATTCTAATCGAGTCTAGTGAGCATTTGAGCTAGAGATGATGTCATTGAAACTCTGCATCATATGTGTAAGACGTCAACTCAATCGAGTCTAGCACAGAGCTGAGAAACACACATATAAGAATCGAGTTCTTTTCTGTAGATACTTTTCTTTCTTAGCATTTATCTATTAGTTAAATGACACTCATATGACTCGCTTTATGTCGATCTCTAACAGTAGATAAATGCTAATCAACTACTCTGCTATCGATGTGTAGACGATACGAAATAATCTACTTCGTTTATTCAGAAAATTCGCAAGAAATTCTTCGAATTACTTTCATCAAATTTACTCAAATTTATCAAATCACTCACTACACACTCACATATCTATCTGTATCTTCATCTTCAATTCCTCATCATGACACGCGACTTCAAATCAGTCGAACTTCGAACGACTCGTCTGCTTAGAAGCACTGCAAATAGACGAGTTTTTCTTCTTTCTTTCGATGTTTCAGCTGAATCTCAGAATGTCGCAATCTCATGAAACATCAAGATCGAAAAACAACTACGTCAGTGAGTTCTTGATCAGTCGAACGAGATCATCAAGATGTTAGACGAGCTAAGAGATCAACGAGACATGACTCTGAAATGCAACGAGCACTGAATCGTTCTACAAGTCGAACATACTCGAAGACTGAAACAGCTAGAGATCAATCGCACGACAATGAACATTCTAGAAGAGACTAACATTCAACTACAAGAGACAATGTTGAAACTCAAAGAGAAACAGCGTTCAGCTGATCAGCTTCGATCTCGACAGTCTACTGAGTCTCGACCTACTACAGATCATTTATCTCAACAAGATATTGAGTTGCATGCTTCTACTGAGAATCATACTCGACGAGAGACATCTACTAAGTTCATCTCATTTGAAAACGAACATCATCGATTCTACAAATTTTCGAACTCTTTTATATTCACTGATGAAGATGAATTGACTTGAGAAGATTGAAGAAACAAGATGAACGACAAGCTGATTGTCAATGTCGATCAGTTCGATAATAAGACTATCTGCATTGTCTATATGTTGTCTAGGCTAGAAGGTGACGCTGCTGAGCACATCTACGCTCGACGTCGTCATGATTCTTCTCGTTCATACTACTCGATCTACGAGCTATTCGAACATCTGAAAGAAATATATGATGAAGTGAATAAGAATCGAAAGTATCGTCGCGAATACAACGCTCTGAGACAAGCAGACAAGTTCTTCAATGTCTTCTACTTCGACTTTATAAAGCTATTCAGCTATCTTGAATATGATGATCGCACTCTGATGAATGATCTTCAGAATAAAATCAATAATCGCTTGCAGAACGCTCTATCAGTCTGCCTCGAAGATTTCACTTCGCTTCATCGACTAAAGATCTTTCTTCAAGATGTGAATAGTAAACAACGAGTCAATTATCAGCTTCGCAGCGAACGTTGCACTGTCATCGTCAAAGTCACTGTCGTACCTGACAAACGCGCTACTACTCTCTTGTCAGCAGTGACGACTTCGATAATCGATTATGTTAAGTCGACTATCTTTTCTATCTCTGAGTCAGCAAGATTGTCAATCATCTGCTACATCTGCAAGATCTCGAATCACTTGTTCAAGAATTGTTCTCAGCTGAACAAGATTGACATCTCTGCATCTCGAGCTTTCACTCTTCGTCTACATGAAATCGTCATTTCGAAAGATAAAGAGAATGAGAAAATGTCTTCTTTCGAGAATAGTGAGGCAAAAAACTAGTGACTTTCATCAAAGACGCGATGAAAGATGTGTTAATTTCTTCAACGATGAGCATGTCAGATGACTCTTTTGCTTCTGAATCTTTGACTATTGAATGTGTACTTTTTAGCAAAGAAATTAGTTACTCATTGAAGTCATTGATTGACATCAAAGCTGCTGACTATTCGTTCATTGATGAAGTAATCGCGCAGATTGTTAGTGATCAGTTGCAAATCGAGCTTCTGACTTTGATCAAAGCAAAGTCAATACGAGAATTCGACGATCATTATGCAAAAAAACTCATTATTCATGCCATCTATTCGAATCTGACAGTTCAAGATCATACGATTGACATCGCTTTTATGTTAATCACTCGATTAAATCAACATCAAATGATTCTCGAAAAAACATGAATGAACAAAATCGACCTAGTAATTGATATGCGAATCGATTCTCTTCGATTTTCGAATTTCAACCCTACTAGTCAGAAGTCGATTGCTCTATTCTCAAGCAATAAATCAATCACGAAACAGAAGAGCTTGACTTCTACTCATATACTAAAGAGATCTTTTACTTCGATTACATCTCAATTCAGTCAGAAATCACTCTCTTTCAGTCAAAAGAAGAGTTCAATCGAACAGTTAAAATCGCACGACGCGACTTTAACTAGCGTCAAAATCTCTAAATCGACGTCAGGTTCAACGAACATTGCAATGATAGAGACTGCAACTTATAGAATGTTAGTCAAATGATCAGACGTGAAGACTTTTGCTGTTATCGTCTTGAAAATTGATCGACTCATAGCTACAGTCGAAAATAAGTTCGAAGAAGTAAATCTGCATAAGCTTTCACACGTCGAGATTCTCGAAAAGGTCAAAGTCAAGCTTTTCTTCGAGTATCATGACTATCTAGACGTGTTCGATCGAGCTATGATCGATCAGCTATCATTTCATCATTTCTACGATCACAAAATTGAGTTGATCGACGAAGAAACGTTCTCTCAAAGCAGACTTTATCAAATGTTTGATCACAAACTTCAGAAGATAAAGAAGTATCTGATCGATCATCTAAACAAAGAGTTCATTTTCTTCAGCTTCGCATCATACGTCTCGCTCATCTTGTTCATCGAAAAGAAAGACGAAAGTCTGCGTTTCTGCGTCGATTAAAGAAAGCTCAATGCTTTGATCAAACAAGATCATTATTCTTTGTCATTGATAGACGAGATTCTCGCTCGTATACAAGAAAGCAAGTATCTGACTCGATTGAACATCATTGTCGCGTTCAACAAACTACGTATGCATTCAGATAGCGAAGATTTGACTATCTTTATTATCTTTTTCGACTCATACAAATATCATGTAATGCTCTTCAAATTAACAAATGAATCAACGTTCTATCAACACTATATGAACGACGTGTTGTTTGAATATCTACATCAGTTTTGTCAGATCTATCTAGATGACATTATCATCTACAGCAAGACTCTGAAGAAACACAGACAACATGTACGATTGATCTTACATCGACTACGAGAGATCGATCTACAGATAGACATAAACAAATGCAAGTTTCATGCGCAGAAAATCATCTTTCTAGAACTTTTGATGTTAATCGAAGAACTGAAGATGAATTCGCGAAAGATGCAAGCAGTTGTTGATTGATCTACACTCAATAATCTCACTCAGATGCAGTTCTTCATTGACTTCTGCAATTTCTATCGACGCTTCATCAAGAACTTTTCGAAGATTGTTCATTCAATGATTCGATTCATTAGAAGAAGATCATATTTGAATGAAATGAAGTCTGTCAGATCGTCTTCGATCATATGAAGAGACGTATGATCAAAACTTCTATACTACGTCACTTTGATCAAACTCGTGAGACTATTCTCGAAATCGACTCATTTGACTACGTCAACGATGAAGTTCTCTCTCAATATGATGACGAAGAAGTACTACATTCGATTGTCTTCTATAGCAAGAACATGTCTTCTGCTGAATGCAACTACGAGATATATGATAAAGAACTTCTGATCATCATTTGAGCATTTGAACACTGACGACTTGAACTGAAGCTAACTGACATTTCTATCAAGATGTTCATCGATCATCAAGCGCTCATTTCGTTGATGAAAGATAAAGAGCTGAGCAGACGTCAGATGCGCTGAGTTCAGAAGCTCGCTGATTTCAACTTCAGAATAATGTATTGATCTGACAAACAGAACATCAAGATCGATGCATTAACTCGTTGAGCTGACGTCGTGCTCAGAGATTCAGAAGATGAGCGCGTTTGCTATCAATGAATCACTATTCTGACTTCGAATCGAATGAAAATTGCTGATCTAAAGAAGAACATCAGTGAATCAATCTATAAACAGATTCTTGAGACTAATGAGATCGACGAGAATTATACGCTACTTCGCGAAGCAATAGCAAGAGACGAGACACAATATGAAGATATCAAATTGAAGAATTGTTGAACTCAGAATGAAATCTTGTATCATGATAATCAGCTATGAGTTTCGTTCAATGAACTTCTACAAATGAACCTGATTCGTGAAGTACATGATCAGTCATCGATGAGTCATTCTGATATTCTTAGAACTGTGAAGATCATAAAACGAAATTACTATTGATCATTCATGCGAAAAACGATAGAGCGATATATTCGAAACTGCTATATCTGTCAACGTTCAAAGACATCTAGAGATAAATCAAATGACTTGCTTCAACCTCTATCAATATCTGAACAGCGATGACAGAACATAATCATGAACTTCATTATCGATCTATCTGATTCGTACGACTATAACGCTATTCTGACTATCATCTGCAGATTGTCAAAAGAAAGGCATTATATCTCTTGCATTACTGATGATGAAGATATCACAGTCGAAAAAACAGCTGAAATGTTGCTTCAATGAGTATATCGATCTCACGATCTATCAAACTTCATTGTGTTTGATCGAGATTCTCAGTTCATCTTCATTCTCTGAAAGTCTCTTTGCAAACGACTGAGCATTTTTCTTCGATTGTTCATTGTCTATCATTCTCAGATCGACGATCAAAGCGAACGAGTCAATCAGAACGTCGAAAGATACCTTCGTTTCTTCTGTTCGTACATGCAGAATGACTGATTCAAGTGATTGCTCATGATCGAGTTTGTTGACAATAACGTCTTGTCTTCAGTCATCTTCTTGACTCTCTTCTTCATGAATAAGAGCTTTCATTCTCGTATGAGCTTCGATTCTGACATCATCGAGTATGAAAGCACTCGCGAGCGCTTGCAGATCGTCAGAGTCGAAGATATATTCGATCACATGAACAAGACATTGATCTTCGCTCGCGAAGCTCTGATCAAAACACGAGAACGAATGATGAAACAAGCTAACAAGCATAGAAAGAAGATCAATTACAAGATTGAATCAAAGATGTTTCTGAACGAAAGAAACATCGTTACAGCGAGACTCTTCAAAAAGCTAGATGACAAGATGCTCAATTCATTCAAGATCACAGATTCTGTTGACTTTTTCTATAAATTGAAACTATCAGACACTATGCGTATACACGATGTATTTCATTCAGAGCTTCTTTGTTCTGTCGTTGATGACTCTCTGCCTGATCAGAAGAATGAACTTTCGAGATCAATAGTGATAAACGATGAGAACGAATGAGAGATCGACGATATATTGAACTTTCAACGATATCAAAGACGACTTCAATATCGAGTTAAATGAAAGAGCTATGACAACGATCTCAACTGATATAACGCTGACGACGACGAATTTATGAACGCTCAAGAGATGATTGATGACTTTCATATCAAATATTCAAGAAAAGCGCACTAAGAAATAACATTCATGCGAACATGAATAGTCAAAGAGAGAGAGTAATGTTACGATTCTAGCCTTCATTTACCCTTTCTCGTCTTCGCCTTGATTTCATTCTAATCGAGTCTAGTGAGCATTCAAGCTAGAGATGATGTCATTGAAACTCTGCATCATATGTGTAAGATGTCAATTCAATCGAGTCTAGCACAGAGCTGAGAAATACACATATAAGAATCGAGTTCTTTTCTGTAGATACTTTTCTTTCTTAGCATTTATCTATTAGTTAAATGACATTCATATGACTCGCTCTATGTCGACCTTTAACAAATTCTTTCATGCTCAATATTCATCGTTTTTTATTCTTCTTTCTCGCTAGTCATTCTTGAATAAAGTGAGTTGTTATCAAGAAATTTCACGAAGCTGTACATCAGATTCTTTACATTGACATGTAATTGCATAATTTGATTTCAAAATTGACAAATTGCTGTTTATCGTTCTTGTTTTATGCGCAGAGAATTCAAGTAATTGACTAGTTCTTTTTGATCATTTCTGAAGTGTTTCAGATGATGCAGCGTTATTGCAGAGCTTGCTTTAGTGAGTGTCATTGAAATAATAAAAGTAAAGATAGTTAAAGAATTCAAATGAGATTCTTGATGAAAGCTTTGATGTGAGCTTTTAATGTCTGAGAAAACAAATGCTGAGTGAAGAATTACATGAGATGTTTAGTCGTTCTAGTGTGAGTTCAAATAACAAAGATAATGTTAGGGGCCAGCATAGAGCGAGTCATATGGGTGTAATGTAACGAGTATATAAATGCTAAGGAAGGAAAGTATCTAGAAGGGAAGAGCCGGCTATCTATATGACTCAGGAGAACATAA
>JAABUI010000606.1_pt1 | contig 24997 bp, 20 predicted proteins | sample 5559111 | NCBI WGS metagenome assembly JAABUI01 (sample SAMN10711870, study PRJNA513365) | rock metagenome | isolation source: Antarctica rocks | place: Antarctica: Victoria Land, Buttleship Promontory
CCGGGACGACCGACGCCGAGGTCGCCGTCGTCGTCGAGGACGCCCATCAGGGACGGGGTCTCGGGCCGCTGCTGCTCGAGCACCTGGCGGCCGCGGCCAACGAGCGGCACGTGGACCGCTTCGTCGCGAACGTGCTGCCGAGCAACCGGCGGATGATCGAGGTCTTTCGCTCGGCCGGGTTCGCGATCGAGCGGCACATGGCCGACGGCTACGTCGAGCTGGTCTACCCGATCCGGCAGACGTCGGCGTCGCTGGAGGTGGCCCGCGCCCGGGAGCACCGGGCCGAGGCACGCAGCGTCGCACGGCTGCTGTCCCCCAAGGCAGTCGCCGTCGTAGGGGCCTCCCGCGAGCGCGGCACGGCAGGGCACGAGGTGTTCCGCTCGCTGCTCGACCACGGCTTCGAGGGGCCGGTCTACCCCGTCAACCCGTTGGCCCCGCACGTCGGCAGCGTCCGGGCGTACGCCGACGTGCGCGACGTCCCGGACGACATCGACCTCGCGGTCGTGGCCGTGCCCGCGCCGCTGGTAGCGGATGTGGTCGTGGCCTGCGCGGACAAGCGCGTACGGGGCCTGGTCGTGGTGTCCGGCGGCTTCGCCGACGCGGGGGAGCAGGGCAGGGAGCGGCTGTCCGAGGTGGTGCGGCGAGCCAGGGCGGGCGGGATGCGGCTCATCGGCCCCAACGCCATGGGTGTGCTGAACACCGACCCGGCCGTGTCCCTGCACGCGACCTTCGCCGCGGGGTCGCCACTGCCCGGCCGGGTCGGTGTCTTCAGCCAGTCCGGCGCGCTGGCCGGCACGGTGCTGGCCGAGGTCGGCCGGCGCGCGCTCGGGCTGTCCACGTTCGTGTCGATCGGGGACCGGGCGGACGTGTCGGGCAACGACCTGCTGCAGTACTGGCAGCAGGACCCCCGTACCGACGTGGTCCTCATGCACCTGCAGGGGTTCGGCAACCCCCGCAAGTTCGCGCGGATCGCCCGAGCGGTCGGCCGGACGAAGCCGGTCGTGGCCCTCAAGAGCGGCCGTGGCGCCGGCGACGCGGCCGTCGACGCGCTGTTCGCCTCTGCGGGGGTCGTACGCGTCGACACGCTCGCCCAGCTGTTCGAGGTCGCGCAGCTGCTGGTCCTGCAGCCGTTGCCGGCCGGTCGCCGCGTCGGCATCGTCGGCACCTCCTCGGCGCTGGCTGCGCTCGCCTCCGACAGCTGCCGGGCCGCCGGTCTGTCGGTGCCCGAGCTGGCCGAGGACGTACGGGTCGCCCTACGAGCCCTGGTCGGCACGACCGACACCGCCAACCCCGTCGACCTCGGGCCGCTCGCCGACCCCGGCCACTTCGCCACGGCGCTGCGCCTGGTCGCCCGTTCCGGCGCCGTCGACGCCGTGCTGGCCCTCGTCACGCCGCACCCAGCCGAGCAAGCCCTGGCGGCAGCGCTCCTGGACGTCGCCACCAGTTCCGAACTGCCGGTGCTGGCCTCCTTCCTCGGCCATGACGGCGTACCTCCCGAACTCGCCGTGGGACCGGCCGGGTCGGCGCCCGGCCCGGGCTCCGTCCCGTCGTACGCCTCGCCTGAGTCCGCGGTGCTCGCGCTGGACCGCGCCGCCTCGTACGCCGCCTGGCGCGCCCGGCCGCAGGGCGAGGTGCCGGTGCTGTCGGACCTCGCACTCGCTGCGGCGCATGAGCTCGTGGACACGAACCCGCACGACGGTCAGTGGCTGCCGGCGGACAGCGCGGCCGCCCTGATGGCGGCGTTCGGACTGCGCGCGTGGCCGACGGAGCGGGTGTCCACCGTCGAGCAGGGTGTCGCGGCCGCGGGACGGCTGGGCTGGCCGGTCGCGCTGAAGAGCCCGGACACGCGCTGGCGCAACCGGGTCGACGTCGGCGCCGTACGGCTGATGCTGGACGACGCCGAGGAACTCGCGCAGGCCTGGGCCTCGGTGCAGGCGCTCATCGGGCCGACCGACCTGCTCGTGCAGCCGATGTCCCCGCCGGGGGTCTCGACGGTCGTGCGCCTGGTGCAGGACCCCGCCGTCGGCCCGCTGCTGTCGCTGCGGCTCGGCGGCGTCGCGGCCGACCTGCTCGTCGACCCGGTCACCCGCACCCTGCCGCTGACCGACCGCGACGCCACCGACCTGATCGCGGCCGTACGCGGCTCCTCGCTGCTCGAGGGCACCGACATGGCAGCACTTGCCGACCTCCTGCACCGCGTCGCCCGGCTGGCCGAGGACCTTCCCGAGGTGGCCGAGGTGCTGCTGGACCCCGTGCTGGTCGGCGTGCACGGGGTCACCGTCCTGCATGCCGGGGTGCGCCTGCTGCCGCCCGAGCTCGACCCCGAGAGCGGCCCGCGCCGGCTCGTGGGCCAGGGCGCGGCCCACCTACGCTGAGCCGGTGCGTCTCACCGAGTTCTGGTTCCGGATGGACCGCCGCTTCGGACCGGTCTACGCCCGCTCGTATGCCGCCGACCAGGTGCTCTCGACGCTTGCCGGCCGCACCGTCGCGCAGGCGCTCGAGGACGGCGACGACGTCAAGCTCATCTGGCGTGCGGTCTGCGACGCGGTCGGGGCCGCAGGCTCCGAGCACTGACGGGGACTGGCCACGACGCCGGTTGCCGCGCGCCGGGTACCCCCCTCCGGCTCGAGGCCCTCCCCGAGTCGAGGGTCGGGTTCCGCCCCGCGGCCGGGCTGTCGCTGGGGCGTACCCCGACCCTCGCGGCCCGTTCCGCGCGCCGGGCAGCCCCCTCCGACTCGAGGGTCGGGTTCCGCCCCGCGACCGGGCTGTCGCTGGGGCATCTCCCGACCCTCGCGGCCCGTTCCGCGCGCGGGCCGGGTGAGGAATCCGGTACCTCGCACTCGGTGCGGCTCACCACTGCCGCCGGGCCCGGTCGGCGCGGAAGCTCACCACCGCGCTCCCGGCGTGTCGCACACGTCGAACAGGTGTTCGCTCTATTGTCCACAGGAGTCCGGGTGGTCCACAGGTCGTCGCTGCGGCAGGTTCTTGTCGTAGGCGGCTCCTAGCGTTCACCGCAGATCGGACAGCCGCAACGACACCCAGGAGACGACATGGCAGGACCCGACCGCGAGAAGGCCCTCGAGATGGCCCTCGCCCAGATCGACAAGAGCTTCGGCAAGGGCTCGGTCATGCGCCTCGGGGACGAGGTGCGCGCACCGACGGCAGTCATCCCGACCGGCTCCATCGCGCTCGACGTGGCCCTCGGCATCGGCGGTCTGCCCCGCGGGCGCGTCGTGGAGATCTACGGCCCGGAGTCCTCCGGCAAGACCACGGTCGCGTTGCACGCGGTGGCCAATGCGCAGGCCGCCGGCGGGATCGCGGCGTTCATCGACGCCGAGCACGCCCTGGACCCGGAGTACGCGAAGAAGCTCGGCGTCGACACCGACGGTCTGCTCGTCTCCCAGCCCGACACCGGCGAGCAGGCGCTCGAGATCGCCGACATGCTGGTGCGTTCCGGCGCCCTGGACATCATCGTGATCGACTCGGTCGCCGCCCTCGTGCCGCGGGCGGAGATCGAGGGCGAGATGGGCGACAGCCACGTGGGTCTGCAAGCCCGGCTCATGAGTCAGGCGCTGCGCAAGATGACAGGTGCGCTGTCCAACACCGGCACCACCGCCATCTTCATCAACCAGCTGCGCGAGAAGATCGGCGTGATGTTCGGCTCGCCGGAGACGACGACCGGCGGCAAGGCGCTGAAGTTCTACGCCTCCATCCGCATCGACGTGCGCCGGATCGAGACGCTCAAGGACGGCACCGAGGCAGTCGGCAACCGGACCCGCGCCAAGATCGTCAAGAACAAGATGGCGCCCCCGTTCAAGCAGGCCGAGTTCGACATCGTGTACGGAGTGGGCATCAGCCGTGAGGGTTCGCTCATCGACATGGGGGTCGAGCACGGCATCGTCCGCAAGTCCGGCGCCTGGTACACCTACGAGGGCGACCAGCTCGGGCAGGGCAAGGAGAACGCCCGCGCCTTCCTGCGCGACAATCCCGACCTGGCCGACGACATCGAGCGACGGATCAAGGACAAGCTTGGTCTCGGCGTGCTGGCCGACGGTGAGGCCGACGCGTTGACCGACCGCCCGGCCCCGCTCCTGGTGCCGGTACCTGTACCGGTGCCGGTCGACGTCTAACCATGGGACGTAGACCGGCCGCCGGCTTCGGCGCCGCCCGGTCCGGCGCTGGCGGACGCCAGGAGCGGCTGTCGTTCGCGGACCGGACAGCGGCGTCAGCTGCGGCAACCGCCGCCGACGTGGAGGCCGACCGGGTGGGCTTCGCTCGGACGAGCTGTCTGCGCCTGCTCGAGCGCGGGCCGCGGACCCGCGCCGAGCTGGCGGCCGCGCTGGCCAACAAGGGCGTCCCGGACGATGCCGCCGAGCAGGTGCTGAGCCGGTTCGCCGAGGTCGGGATGATCGACGACGCGCTGTTCGCCTCCATGTGGGTGACCAGCAGGCACCGTGGGCGAGGCCTGGCCTCCCGTGCGCTGAGCCAGGAGCTGCGCCGCAAGGGCGTCGACGGCGAGGTCGCGCAGGCGGCCCTGGAGGAGCTGGACCCCGAGCAGGAGCTGGCCACCGCGCGCGCGCTGGTCCAGCGCAGGCTCGCCGGCACCCGGGGCCTTACCCCCGACGCTCAGGTTCGCCGACTGGCCGGGATGCTCGCCCGCAAGGGCTACCCGGCCGGGACCGCGTTTCGGGTCGTGCGCGAGGCGTTGGCCGAGCAGGGGGCGCAGATCGACGTGGCCTTTGACGCCCTGCAGTCCCTGGAAGACTGACCGGCTGCCGGCGTTCGGGACGACCTCGGCTGAGTGGCAGGGTGGGGGGCATGACCGCCTCCGCTCAGGACTTCGCGTGACCGAACCTGCGCCGCACCGCTTGCGCCTGGGGGGTTCGCAGCTGTCCGTCGTCGGGCGGGCGCGTATCTACGTCTGCGGTGTGACGCCGTACGACGTGACCCACCTGGGCCACGCCGCCACGTTCGTGTGGGTGGATGCGGCCGACCGCTTGCTGCGCCGGCTCGGCGTCCAGGTCGAGGTCTGCCGTAACGTGACCGACGTCGATGACGTGCTGTTCGACGCGGCCAGCCGGGTGGGCGCGCAGTACGACCGGTTTGCATCCGTGCAGCAGTTCCACTTCGACCACGACATGGACGCCCTGGCGGTCCGCCGGCCCGCGCACGAGCCCCGCGCGCACTCCCACGTGCCGCAGGTCGTCGAGCTCGCCGGAGCGCTGCTGGACGCCGGCGTCGCGTACTCCTCGGGCGGCAGCGTGTACATGCGTGGCGCGCAGGTGGTCGAGCGCGCCGGCCTGGACCGGCAGCAGGCTCTCGCGGCCCTCGCCGGCAACGGTGGTCACCTCGACGATCCCGACAAGGACGACCCGCTCGACCAGGCGGTGTGGCAGTCCAGTACCGACGACGAGCCGGCCTGGCCGAGCCCGTGGGGACCGGGTCGTCCCGGGTGGCACGCCGAGTGCACGGCGATGGCCCTGTCGACGTACGGCTCGTCGGTGGATCTGCATGCCGGGGGAGCTGACCTGCGCTTCCCGCATCACGCGTTCGAGACGGCGCAGGCAGAGGCGGCGACCGGGGTTGCGCCCTTCGCCAGGGCCTGGCTGCACGTGGGCACGGTGCAGCTCGACGGCCAGAAGATGGCCAAGTCGACCGGCAACCTGGTGTTCGTCAGCGATCTCATCGCCCGGACGAGCGGCGCTGTCGTCCGTACCCTGCTACTCGACCGCCGCTACGACGTGCCCTGGGACTACACCGAGGCCGGCCTCGACGCCGCGGGGGCCAGGTTGGACGACCTGCACCGGGCTGCGGGCCGGCCGCACACCGATGCGGTGGTCCAGCAGGAGGTGCTGTCGGCCCTCTCGCACGACCTCGACGTGCCGCGCGCTCTTGACATCGCCGTCGAACAAGGCGGTCAGGCCGCCCGCGACCTCGCGACGGTGCTCGCGCTCTAGCGAGCGTCCACGCCCGCGTCCACGCCCACGCCCACGCCTGCGTCCACGCCCGCGCCCACCGCCTCGCGCCCCGCTGCCCGCGCGGGACGCTCCGGTGCGAAGGCGTTCGGAAACGACCCCAGACCGCCGCCTCGCTCCTGCCGAACCGCACCTAGACTGACCCCGTCATGAGCGTCCCCGCCCGCACCTACCAGGTGCGCACCTACGGCTGCCAGATGAACGTGCACGACAGCGAGCGGATCAGCGGTCTGCTGGACGCCGCCGGCTACCTCCCCGCAACGCCCGGTGACACTGCGGACGTCGTGGTGTTCAACACCTGCGCCGTGCGCGAGAACGCCGACAACCGGCTGTACGGCAACCTCGGCCACCTCAAGCCGGTCAAGGACCGCACCCCGGGAATGCAGATCGCGGTCGGCGGCTGCCTGGCCCAGAAGGACCAGCACCTGATCGCCGAGAAGGCGCCGTACGTCGATGTCGTGTTCGGTACGCACAACATCGGCTCGCTGCCGGTGCTGCTGGAGCGGGCGCGCATCGAGCAGCAGGCGCAGGTCGAGCTGCGCGAGTCGCTCGAGGTCTTCCCCAGCACGCTGCCGACCCGGCGCGAGAGCGCCCACAGCGCCTGGGTGAGCATCAGCGTCGGGTGCGACAACACCTGCACCTTCTGCATCGTGCCCTCGCTGCGCGGTACCGAGCAGGACCGTCCGCCGGGGGACGTGCTCCGCGAGGTCGAGGTGCTTGTCGCGCAGGGCGTGCTCGAGGTCACGCTGCTCGGGCAGAACGTCAACAGCTACGGCCGCTCCTTCGGCGACCGCTCGGCGTTCGCCGGCCTGCTCCGTGCGGTCGGCGCGACCGGCCTGGAGCGGGTGCGCTTCACCAGCCCGCACCCGCGGGACTTCACCGACGACGTGATCACCGCCATGGCGCAGACCGCTGCGGTGTGCCCGAGCCTGCACATGCCCCTGCAGTCCGGCTCCGACGCGGTGCTCAAGGCGATGCGCCGCTCCTACCGCTCTGAGCGCTTCCTCGGCATCCTGGACCGAGTGCGCGCGCAGCTCCCGGACGCGGCGATCACCACCGACATCATCGTCGGTTTCCCCGGCGAGACCGAGGCCGACTTCGCCGACACGCTGCGGGTGGTCCAGGCCGGCCGCTTCGCCGGCGCATTCACCTTCCAGTACTCCCCGCGGCCCGGTACGCCCGCTGCCGATCTCCCGCCGCTGCCCAAGAGCGTCGTGCAGGAGCGGTACGAACGGCTCGTCGAGCTCCAGGACCGGATGACCTACGACGGGATGCGCGCCCAAGTCGGGCGCACCGTCGAGGTGCTGCTCGGCGACGCCGGGCGCAAGGACGGCCCCGGGCGGCTGACCGGCCGGGCGCGCGACAACCGCCTCGTGCACCTCGCACCTACTCCGGCCGTACGTCCCGGGGATGTCGTGACCACGGTCGTCACCGCCGCCGGCCCGCACTACCTGCTGGCCGAGGGGCCATTGCTGTCGCACCGCCGGACCCGCGCCGGCGACGCGTGGGACGCCGGCCGCTCGCCGGCCACTCTCGGTGTGCCGCTCGGCATGCCGGGTGTCGGCGTCCCGGCGCTCGTGCCGGCAGCGGCCAGGTGCGGGTGAGCGATGCGCGGGTTGCCGGGTCCGTGACACAGGTCGTCGCGGTCGTCGGCCCGACCGCGGCGGGCAAGTCCGAGCTCGGCCTGGCCCTGGCGCAGGTGCTGGGCGGCGAGATCGTCAACGCGGACTCGATGCAGCTCTACCGCGGGATGGACATCGGCACCGCCAAGCTTCCCGAGGCGCAGCGCCAGGGCTTGCCGCACCACCTGCTCGACGTCTGGGACGTCACCAGGACGGCCACCGCGGCGGCGTACCAGCAGCTGTGCCGCACGGTCATCGACGGCCTGCTCGCGCGGGGGATCACACCGATTCTGGTCGGTGGCTCCGGGTTGTACCTGCGGGCGGCCCTGGACGCGCTGGAGTTTCCCGGCACCGATCCGGACCTGCGAGCGGCCCTCGAGGTCGAGCTGGCACGCGGCGGTCCCGAGCAGCTGCACGCCCGGTTGGCAGCGCTCGATGCCGCCGCCGCCGGCCGGATGGAGCCGGGCAACGGCCGCCGCGTCGTACGCGCCCTGGAGGTCTTTGCGCTCACCGGATCGGTGCCCGGTCGCATGACGTCCTACGACGCGCAGTACCCGACGTACTGGCTGGGCCTGGACCGGCCGGACCTCGCCGACCGGATCGAGGCGCGCGTCGACCGGATGTGGGAGGACGGGCTCGTCGAGGAGGTCCGCCGGCTCGAGGTGCACGGCGTGCGGGACGGGGTCACGGCGAGCCGCGCCCTGGGGTACGGGCAGGTGCTCGCGCTGCTCGACGGTGAGCTCGACGAGCGCGCCGCCCGCGAGCAGACCGTCGTGGCCACCCGGCGCTATGCCCGACGGCAGCGGGCGTGGTTCCGCCGCGATCCCCGGATCACCTGGCTGCCGCCACAGGACAGCCTCGGGGTAGCCGTCGCGCAGCTCCGGTCCGCCGTCCGCGGCTAGGCTCACCGCTCGTGACCCCAGGCCTGCGCTACACCAAGGGGCACGGAACCGAGAACGACTTCGTCGTGGTCCCGGACCCGGACGGGACGCTGGAGTTGACCCCCCACCTGGTGCGCCGGATCTGCGACCGGCGCGCTGGGCTCGGCGCCGACGGCGTGCTCCGCGTGGTGCCGTGCGCCGTCGAGCCGGACGGCGTGCCCTACGCCGACCAGGCCGCCTACTTCATGGACTACCGCAACGCCGACGGCTCGGTCGCCGAGATGTGCGGCAACGGCGTGCGCGTCTACGCCCGCTACCTCGTGCACGAGGGCCTGGTAGCTCCGGGGCAGCTACGACTGGCGACCCGCGGCGGCGTCAAGCAGGTCGACGTGCCGGCCTCCGGCGACGTCACCGTCGACATGGGACCGGCCAGCGTCGGCGAGCCGACCGACATCGGCGGCCTGGCCATGACCGTCGACATGGGCAACCCGCACGCCGTCGTGCACGTGCCCAGCGTTGCCGCGCTCGGCGCCCTGCACCCGGCCAGGACCGACCTCAACGTCGAGTACGTCGAGGATCTCGGTCCGGCGCACCTCGCCATGCGCGTGCACGAGCGCGGCGTCGGTGAGACCCGGTCCTGCGGTACGGGCGCCTGCGCCGCAGTGGTCGCGACCGTTGTGCGCCGCGGCCTGCCGCGCGGTACGGCGTACGACGTGGACGTGCCGGGTGGGCGGCTGGTGGTGACCTGGCGCGAGGACGGCCGGGTGTGCCTGCGCGGCCCTGCGGTGCTGGTGGCGACCGGAACGATGAGCCGGGAGTGGCTCGAGCTGTGACCGAACCCAAGGGCACGTCGACAGCGCAGGACACGGTGGCGGAGCCACGCGCGAAGGAGGCGTCGGCGGCAGACGGGCCCGCGGAGGACCTGACCGCGGCGCAGTGCGTACGCGGCGTGGCCGGCCGGATCGGCCGGCTCGGCGGCGCGTGGATGTTCGATGAGCAGACCAACGCCCGAGGTGAGCAGCTCGGGCTGTCCCGCTGGAGCTGGTACCACTGCGGCCGCGGCGGGGTGCTCGGGGACGTGGACGCGTCGGTGGTCGTGGCGGCCTTCGGCTTCTTCCCGCCGGCCCTGCAGAGCAAGGCCTGGAACCGCGGTCGCGGTGTCCGTCCCGTCGGCGACACCGCGCAGGACTACGCGCAGGCCTGCGCCGACTGGGGCCGGCGCACCTTCGGCTCGCTGGAGAGCGCAGGCCGGCTCGCGGACCTTCTCGGCGGTGCGCTCGCGGCTGTCGACGTCGCTGGCTTGCCGCTGTTCGCCGCCTGGCGCGTCGTGGCGGCAACCGGGCCGGCCGACGCGCCCGCGCGGTTGGCCCTCGCCTTGCAGGCCGGCCGCGAGCACCGGGGCAGCTGTCACCTTGTGGCCGTCGTCGCCGCCGGCATCGACCCGCTGCAGGCAGTGGTCTCGGGCCGGTACGGGCCGCGCAACGCCGAGTTCTTCGGCTGGGCGCCACCGTGGCCCGACCCCCAGGTGGCCCGGGAAGCCATGGTCGCGGTCGAGGCGGTCACCGACCGGCTCGTCGAGCCGGCGTACGCGGCGCTTGCCCCCGAGCAACGCGCCGAGCTGGTCGAGGGCCTGCGCGCGCTGCGTTAGGTATGGCTCCGCTCAGGCGCCCTCCCGGCGGCGTCACAGACCGTGCGCACTGAGCTTGCAGGTCTCCTGCTCGAGTCGATCGAGGAGCCGGTCGAACTCGTGCCCGGGCAGCAGGCTGGTGCTCGCCGTACCGCCGTCCGCGCCGCGCAGCCGCAGGACCACCTGCCGACCGGCCTGTCCGAGCAGTGGCCGTCGAGCCACGGCCCCGCAGTCGGTGACCCGCAGCTGAAGGCTCAGTGGCTGCTCCAGCGGGACGGTGGCCGCACCAGTCCGCGAAGCCGGCCGCAGCCGCAGGGGCAACGCCGGGTCGGTGGCGACATGCAGGCCGGGGTCGGGCTCCACCCCGACGATCGCGGCAGGCAGCACGCCCCCGTCCCGGAGCGCCGCGTCGAGCTCGACGACATCGGCGTGCCGGCGCGTCCCCAGGGCGCCGAGCTGCACGGACTCCTGCAGTGGAAGCAGACCGCAGGCCTTCCGGACCTGCAGCAGGACCTGCTGGTCGAGCATCTCCGGCGCGGTGGAGAGCGTCAGCTCGCGCCGTCCACCGCGGAAGTCCCGGACGACGACCAGGACCCGCTGCGGGCCGGCGTCGGGCACGGTTGCACCGCACACCGGCGTACCGGTGACCACCACCGTGATGTTCTGCGCCGGGGCCAGTGGCGCCTGCACGGCCTGCGTGGCGTACCCGGGCTGGTCCAGCCGGACGGTCACGACGGTGATCGGGTCCGGACCCTCGTTGCGGAGCACCAGTGGGACGTCGGTCGGACGGCCCTGGGCCGCGTCCTGCACCGCCGCGCTCAGGACGACCGTGAGCTCGCGCAGCGCGGCACGGTCCAGTGCCGCGTCCTCGGACGTCGCGCGCACGTGCTGCAGACCCAGTCCTGCCGTCGCGAGCAGCGCCACGAGGACGGCGGCGAGTCCCCGCAGCCGTCGACCCGGGCGCCACGCCGCGTCATCGGCGGTCCCCAGGACGTCGAGCTGCTGGGCCGGCCGTGACGGGTTCCGGATCGTGATCGGCGGCGGCTCGGGCAGCTCGTGCACGCCCTCACCGTAGAGCTCACCCGCCCCAGAAAGGGCGTACCGACGCCAGCAGAAGATAGTCGGGTGCCTGACGGCCCGGTGCGTGGGACGATGACCTGGATGACCGAGCCCCTGCAGCAGTCCACGCCGTCTGTCTCGGACGCGTCCATCGAGCTCGACCCCGGCGCCTTCACGCGAGATCCCAGGGACCAGAGTTCCTCGCCGACCTCGGGGGGCAGCAGCGCCAGAACCGGCTCGGAGGAGCCAGGCGCCGTCCAGACTGTCGTCCCCGAGGACGATCTCGACGGTGGTCAGGTCGAGGGTGACTTCCACGAGCTCGAGGGTGAGGGTTTCGAGCTCGAGGCCCGGCAGGGCCTGCGCCGCGTCGCCGGCATCCGCACCGACCTCGAGGACGTCAGCGAGGTCGAGTACCGCCAGCTCCGCCTGGAGCGGGTCGTGCTGATGGGCGTCTACCCGTACGGCGACGCCGTCGGTGCCCTCAACTCGCTCACCGAGCTGCAGGCCCTGGCCGAGACCGCTGGCTGCGAGGTGCTGGAGGGACTGGCCCAGCGCCGGGAGAAGCCCGACCCGAAGACCTACGTCGGGAGCGGCAAGGCCGCCGAGCTCCGGGACGCGGTCCTGTCGACCGGTGCGGACACCGTCATCTGCGACGGCGAACTGACCCCTGGCCAGCTGCGCTCGCTGGAGGAGATCGTCAAGGTCAAGGTCATCGACCGGACCTGGCTCATCCTGGACATCTTCGCCCAGCACGCCACTTCGCGGGAGGGCAAGGCACAGGTCGAGCTGGCGCAGATGACGTACATGCTGCCGCGGTTGCGCGGTTGGGGCGAGTCGTTGTCGCGCCAGGGCGGGGGCAGCGGCGGCGGTGGCACGGGGGCTTCCGGCGGTGGCGTCGGCACGCGTGGACCAGGCGAGACCAAGATCGAGACGGACCGTCGGCGGATCCGTAGCCGCAAGGCCAAGCTCGCAGCCGAGATCAAGGCGATGAAGACCGCACGCGACACCAAGCGCCAGCAGCGCGACCGCAACGCCGTTGCGAGCGTCGCGATCGCCGGCTACACCAACGCCGGCAAGAGCTCGCTGCTCAACCGGCTGACCGGCGCGGGCGTGCTCGTCGAGGACGCGCTGTTCGCGACCCTGGATCCCACCGTGCGCAAGGCGACCACCCCGACGGGCCGCGAGTTCACCCTCACCGACACCGTGGGATTCGTCCGGCGGCTGCCGCACCAGCTGGTGGAGGCGTTTCGTTCAACGCTCGAGGAGGTGTCCGGCGCCGACCTGGTCCTGCACGTCGTTGATGGTTCCCATTCTGACCCGGAGGGTCAGCTGGCCGCCGTGCGGGCCGTGTTCGCCGACATCGACGCCGGCCAGGTGCCAGAGATCGTCGTGATCAACAAGAGCGACGCCGCGGACCCCCTGGTGCTCTCCCGGCTGCAGCGCCACGAGACGCACGCCGTGCTGGTGTCGGCCCGCACGGGGGAAGGGTTGGCGCAGCTGCTGGAACTGCTCGAGCAAGAAGTTCCGCATGCCGAGAGCCTCGTGCACGTCGTCCTGCCGTACGCCGAGGGCGCTTTGGTCTCGCGCATCCACTCCGAGGGCGAGGTGCTCTCGGAGGTCCACGAGGAGGACGGCACGCACCTGTCGGCCCGGGTGCGCCCCGCCCTGGCCGCGGAGCTCGCCGGCCACCTCGTGGCCGCCCCTTGACCGGAGCTGCTGCCGGCCCGGCCGAAGGGCGTCCGGTCACAGCTTGCGCAGGACCGTCACGACCCGGCCGAGCACGGCCGCCTCGTCGCCAGGGATGGGGCTGTACGCGGCATTGTGGGGAAGCAGCCAGACGTGCCCGTCCCGCTTGCGGTAGGTCTTGACGGTCGCCTCACCGTCGATCATCGCGGCGACGATGTCGCCGTTGTCCGCGGTGGGCTGCTGACGGACCACGACCCAGTCCCCGTCGGCGATCGCGGCCTCGACCATCGAGTCGCCGACCACCTTGAGCAGGAACAGGGTCCCAGTGCCCACCAGCTCCCGCGGCAGCGGGAAGACGTCCTCGACCGCCTGCTCCGCCAAGATCGGACCACCGGCGGCGATGCGGCCCAACACCGGCACGTAGGCCGGCTGAGGGTGCGCGGCTCGCTCGGCGGCTTCGTCGATCGAGCGCTCGAGAGCGGCCGCCGCTTCCCCAGGAAGGCGGACGTCCACCGCACGCGGCTTGCTGGGGTCGCGGCGCAGATAACCCTTCTTCTGCAGCGAGGACAGCTGGTAGGACACGCTGCTGGTACTGGTCAGGCCCACGGCCTCGCCGATCTCGCGCACGGTCGGCGGGTAGCCGCGGCGTTCCACGGACTCCCGGATGACCTCGAGTACCCGGCGCTGCCGCGGGGTCAGGCCCGACTCGTCCGGCAGCCCGTCCGGTAGGCCGCGCACGTTGTGTCCCAGCTCGTCGTGTCCTTGTTTGTAATGTTCCTTGTCGCTCTGTTCTTGCTCGGTCGCTATCACCGCTGCGCCGTGGGGCGGCTGTGCCGCGACCGCCGCCGCCAACTCTGGGTCGCTGGCAGGCGCCGACCGGCGCGTCCCGGCCGAGTTCTTGGTCGCGTCCTTGCTTGCCACGTGGGTCTCCGCCTCATCCGCCTGGTCCACGGGCCACCGGCCGGCCCGTCGATCACCGCGAACGCTAGCCCTGGACACCGACAGTTCCAAACACCTGTTCGAACGTGTCGTGATTTTGTCGGAGGCCTGGTGTAGACATCGGACAGACGTTCGATCGAACTACTGTTCGATCTCTGGTCCCGTGAGGAGCAAGTCATGACGCTAGCCCGCACCGCCCCCTCGTTGCAGCCGTCCATAGCCCCAGCGACGGGCGCGGTCCGCCTGACCCGGCGTGGCCGCGCCCTCGTCCTGCTCGGACTGGTCGCCCTGCTGCTGTCGGCCTTCTCGCTCGGGCGGCAGGGGAGTTCGGCCGCGACCCACCTGACCGCCGGGCCGGTCCTGCAGCAGACAACCGTGGAGTCAGGGGAGACGCTCTGGTCACTGGCGCGCCGGGTCGCCCCGGGCAACGATCCCCGGGAGGTGGTCCAGCAGATCCGCGTTCTGAACCACTTGCAGGGGAGCAGTCTGCAGGCCGGGCAGCAGCTGCTGCTCCCTCGGGCGGCCTGAGCCCGCGTGGCCCGCCGCCGCTGAGGGGTGTGGACAACGGCGGCAGGAAGGCCCGCATCGTTTCTAGGCTGTGCGCATGTCCGACGTCGCGCCGCCGGGGCTCCTGGACGTGGTGCCGCCCGAGCTGACGGCTGCGGCGGCGCCGTTGCAGCAGGCAGGGGAGCTGCTGCGCAGCCTTGCTGATGACCGAGCAGGGCTGGAGCGGTTCTGCTCGGGAAGCCCGAACCCGAGCGTTCGCCGGGCGCTACGGGACTATATCGAGACCGTGGAGCTGGGCGTGTGGAGACTCGGCGGAGAGGCCGGCAATCTGGCGTACCTGCTCAGGCTCGCGGCTCAGGACTACACCGCGAACGAGCGCCAGCAGCAGCGCCGTTTCGCCGCTGAGACGCCACCGGTGCCTGGTGCCCCGTGAGCGCATTGGGGGAGTGCCAGCCGCAGGAGCTGTTGCGGTGCGGCGTGGTGTTCGGTCAGGCGGCGGAAGTGTTGCTGTCCGCGCAGGTGCTAGCTGGGCGGTCGGCTCAGGTGCGCTGGCGGGGCCGTACGGGATGCAACTACCAGCAGTTGCTGGGCCCGTTGAGCGCCGAGCTGGGGGCGTTGCGGGCGTCCTACGACGGCGCGTGCGATGTACTGCTGGGCTACGCCCGGGTACTCGAGCAGGCCAAGGCGTTGGCGCACGAGGCGGATGTGTTGGGGGCTCGGGCGGACTCGGCCAATTTCGGCGATCTTTTCGGCGCGCCGGGCATGGTGGGGGAGGTCAATCCGCATCCGCTGCAGGTACGGGCCGACGCCTTGATGCGCCAGGCGGTCGAATTGGAGGAACAAGCTGGGTTGACGGCGGCGGCCGCGCTGGACGACCTGACCTACCGGGCCCCGAAAGCGCCCCGCGGCGCGGGAGCCTCGCGCTTCCTTGCCGACGTCGCGACGTCGGTCACCGGCCAGGTCGTCGGCGCCGCTACGTTCGGTGCGGACTTGGTCCGCAGCTTGCCGTTCGTGGGCGCTGACGACAATCGGGCCAAGGCCCGGCACGACAGTCTCGAAGCCGCGAAGGCGATGGCTCAGCCGTGGCTGGCGGTCGAGCAGATGCTGCAGCAGCTGGACTCCGGACGCGGAGGGCTCGCGGCTGGCGCGGCCGTCGGCGTCATCATCACCCACAAGCTGGACCTGTCTGCCCTAGCGAAGAACGCCCCGCTGTTCAAGGGGCATCAGCTGGCGAAGGGCTTTCTGCGGGGTCTGCCGCAGGGTGCGCTGAGCATTGCCGATCAAGGTCAGGCGTGGGCCCTGGCGCACGAGGTCAAGCAGTTCCAGGACGAGACGGCCCGCCTGCGGCGCGGTGGCGAGCCCCTTCCTGGCGACTGGCTTGACCGGCCGGTCAACCTGCAGCACCACGAGGTCCGAGGTGGCCATACGTTGCTCAAGCACGTCGGGGCCTCGACCGATCTTCTGCTGTGGCGGCTGCGGCTCGAGGAAGGTGCCGAGCGCAGCACGGTCCACGAACTCAACGAGGCCACGGAGCTTGTGCAGCAGACCCTTGCGAGCAATCGGGGGGACGTGGAGCATTTCACGAGAGGCAAGAATACTCGCGAGGAGTTCAGCATGACACTGGATAGTGCCCGGGGAATAGTCCTTGCGGCGAATGGCCGCCTGCGTCGAGCGCTCAGCGTTGTGGTGGTGCTGCGGAAGTCTGAGGGTGAGCTAACGGTCTCAGTGCATATCTCGGCAGCGAAGCGCGATTATTGCTCTCCCCGTGCTCCACCGAATCTGCCGCAGCTATCTCACGCAGGATTGGACCGACGAGTTCGCATCACCGTATGAAGCTATTGAGGAGCATCTCGCAGACTGTGAAAGGGCCGACCTCCACGGGTTGATCTCCGAAATCGACATGTTGATGAGTGAGTTGAGCAGTGAGCAGGAGCGCGTGGAAGTCCTGCCGAAGGAGGGGCTCTGGCAGCGGCCGGAGGGTTACGTGGACGCGTGGCTGGCGGCGGTGCGGCAGCGGGCCCGGCAGGCGCTGCTGGGTGACCACTCACAGCCGCTGACCGATCCGGAGGGTCCTGCCTACGATATGCTCCCGCCGTACCTGGGGGGGTGGCTGCACGGCGAGCAGGCCGAGGACGTCGCGACGCAGGTGTTGGCGGCCCACACCGGGTACGTGCAGCTGCTGGAGCAGGTCGATGCGCCGCGCAGTGTGGTGATGCGCACCAACATCGGTGGCGTCCGCACGGTGCAGCTACGCGAGACGGGTGCGGTGGTGCCGGCGCCGTACGGCTGTGTCGTGCTGCACCGGTTGGTACGGGCCCGCACGGTGTTCGTCGAGCCAAAGCGTGCGCCGGAGCCTTCGGGGTTCCCGGCGCTGGGGTTGTTCCTCAGCTCCTATCTGCGGCCCGGGTGGTGGGAGAAGTACACCAACCCGCTGGAGGGGATCTTGGTGTTCCGTCGCGAGCAGGGGGTGGAGTTGACGGCGGCGGCGTTGCGGGAGCTGCCGCTGCTGCAGGCGCACGGTGAGGAAGACGATCGCCGTGAGCTGCTGCAACAGCTGGGGTCCTACTTCGTGCCGCGTCGAGACGGTGAGGTCGACGCGTTCCTGTGGGCGATGCAGCAGTGGCTGACCGTCGACAACCCGCACGCCCGCTGACGCCGACCACCGCCCACCGGCGCCGCCGCAGCGAGCGGTCAGCGCACGACGACGTGCAACGTCCACAGCCGCTGCGGCATCAGACAGCGCGGTCGACCATGAAGGCAGCCTGCGTCGGTGGTCGCCGTGATCTCGGCCGGCCCGATGGCCAGCGCCTGGAAGTTGGCCTCGACGGGGTGCGTCCCGGGATACCCGCCGACGGTGTGACGACGTACGACGAAGGCGGGCCGCGAGCTCACTGGCGGGTCATAGCTGCCCCTGGACAGCCGTACCTGCAGGTACTGGCCCCGGACGAGGTGCACGGTCGTCCCGTCGGCGGCGTCCCCCACGACACCGCCTGGTCGGGGCGACGGCGGCGCGGCGCGTGGAACGCCCTGCTGCTCCCCGCAGCCCATACTGGCCACGCCCAGCAGCAGGGCTGCAAGCAGCATGCGCATGCTCCTACGACGCGGCCGCTGCACTGACGGTTCCGTTTCTGTCGGACCTCTCGGGCACGCTGGCACCCATGGCAGCACGGGGGCCGGCGACACGCCCGGACCACGGCACCTCGCGCCAGCACTTGCCACGACTGCTGGGCGCCCCTACTGTCCCGGACACAACATCTGGTACTTACAAGCTTGTAGTTCTCCACATGCTGTGGAAGCGGGAGTCCACAACTGTGGACAACCCACGACGACGGAAGGAGCCGGGCCATGCGCTGTCCCTTCTGCCGTTATCCCGACTCCCGAGTCGTGGACAGTCGGGAGGTGGGGGAGGGCGATGCCATCCGCCGCCGCCGCAGCTGTCCCGAGTGCGGGCGTCGCTTCACCACGGTCGAGGGCACGAGCCTGGCCGTGGTCAAGCGCAACGGCGTCACCGAGCCGTTCAGCCGGACCAAGATCGTCGGTGGCATCCGCAAGGCCTGCCAGGGTCGACCGGTCGACGAGGACGCCCTCGCTCTGCTCGCTCAGCGCGTGGAGGAGGCGGTCCGCGAGGGCGGTGCGGCCGAGGTCCCCGCCCACGAAGTGGGCCTGGCGATCCTGGAACCGCTGCGTGAGCTGGACGAGGTGGCCTACCTGCGCTTCGCGAGCGTCTACCGCGGCTTTGAGTCCCTGGCGGACTTCGAGGCCGAGATCACTGCGCTACGCGCCTCCCAGCCACCGGCGCACGACAGCGGGCCACCCGGCCGGCTCGTGCCCAGCGGCTGAACCCAGCTCCCAGCACGCGTTCCCAGCCTGATTCAGGCGTCCAGACGAATGCCGCGCCACGCGCGGTTGTTGCACCTCACACAGCCCCGGAAGGAACCAGCACATGACGGAGACGGTCAGCGGAACGGCCCGGCGGCCCCGTGCGAACGCACGGTTGGGCATCGAGCGGATCTACACCACCGCCGGCGTGCACCCCTACGACGAGACCCATTGGGAGCGCCGCGACGTCGTCATGACCAACTGGCGCGACGGCTCGGTCAACTTCGAGCAGCGGGGCGTCGAGTTCCCCGAGTTCTGGTCGGTCAACGCGGCGAACATCGTCACCACCAAGTACTTCCGCGGCGCCGTCGGGGCCGACAACCGCGAGTGGTCGCTCAAGCAACTGATCAACCGGGTCGTCGGCACGTACGTCGCCGCGGGCACCCAGCACGGCTACTTCGCCACCCCAGAGGATGCCCAGCTCTTCGAGCACGAGCTGACCTGGATGCTGCTGCACCAGGTGTTCAGCTTCAACTCGCCGGTCTGGTTCAACGTCGGGACGAGCGCCCCGCAGCAGGTCTCGGCGTGCTTCATCCTCGCCGTGGACGACACGATGGACGCGATCTTGAACTGGTACCGCGAGGAGGGCCTGATCTTCAAGGGCGGGTCCGGCGCCGGTCTGAACCTCTCTCGGATCCGCTCCTCCAAGGAGCTGCTCAGTTCGGGTGGCACGGCCAGCGGCCCGGTCAGCTTCATGCGCGGGGCCGACGCCTCCGCAGGAACCATCAAGAGCGGTGGCGCCACCCGGCGGGCGGCGAAGATGGTTGTGCTCGACGTCGACCACCCCGACATCGAGGAGTTTATCGAGACCAAGGCGCGCGAGGAGGACAAGATCCGCGCGCTGCGCGACGCCGGGTTCGACATGGACCTCGGCGGCAAGGACATTGTCAGCGTCCAGTACCAGAACGCGAACAACTCGGTACGGGTGAGCGATGAGTTCATGCGGGCGGTCGACCAGGCCCAGGAGTTCGCCCTGCGAGGGCGGCTCGACGGCCGGGTCATCGAAACGGTGGACGCCAAGACGCTGTGGCGCAAGCTCGCCCTGGCGGCCTGGGAGTGCGCCGACCCGGGGATCCAGTACGACGACACGATCAACGACTGGCACACCAACCCGGAAACCGGCCGGATCACTGCCTCCAACCCGTGCTTCCCCGCCGACCAGCGTGTGGTGACCGACGTCGGGCTGGTGCGCATCGGGGACCTGGTGGGCCGAGCGGCCGCCGGCGAGACGTTCCACGTCTACACCAACGACCTGACCAGCGACGTCGAGCCCGTCGACCGTGTCGAGGCGAACGCTCCCGTGCAGTACATGGTGACCGGCACGAAGGAGGTGCTGGAACTGCGCTTCAGCGACGGCTCCCGGCTTCGGTGCACACCGAACCACCGGCTCTGGACCACTGCAGGGTGGGTACGCGCCGAGGACCTCGGCCACGGCGATCGCGTGATGAAGTCACTGCAGCAAGCGGATCGCTCGGCGGCCTCGCTCGCTCTGCCTGCCCCGGCGCTTGCTGCCAGCCGGGCGGCGCGTGCGCTCAAGGCCCTGAATCTGCCCGAGAAGTGGGATGGGGAGTTTGCTCACTACCTGGGATGGCTCGTGGGGGATGGTTGCGTCACGGCGGACGCGGCCGTCACGGTGTACGGCAACGAGCAGGACCGCGAAGCGCTGCTCGAGCGACACCTCGATGTCGTCGAGGTGATGACTGGTCACCGCAGCAAGCCGAGCCTCCAGGCGAACGGGACTCAGCAGGTCCGGGTCACGCGCGATGGAGTCCCGACGTTCTTGACGGCCCTGGGTGTCAGTACGGGCCGGTCGTCCACCAAGGTCGTCCCGCAGGCCATCTTCGAGGCGCCTGAGTCCGCGCTGGTTGCGTTCCTGCGCGGACTATTTGATGCGAACGGGTGCGTCGTCGATCAGGAGGTCAAGGGGACCCGCTACGTCGGCTTGGGTAGCAGGAGCGAGGAACTCGCACTGGGCGTGCAGGAACTCCTGGCCTCGCTCGGCATCCGAGCCTCGATCTACCAGACGGCCGCCAAGACCGACTCCTTCTCCTGCCCGCGCAAGGACGGCTCGTTCGCCTCCTCCTCCGCAGACGGTCCGAGCTATGACCTGCGGATCACCGGCCGCGGCATCGCGCGCTACCAGGTGCTGATCGGCTTCAGCCTGCCGAGCAAGGCAGCCAAGCTCGCGCATGTGGTTGCCGAGCGCGGGTTCGACGCGGTCGACGAGACCATTTCGCTGCGGTCCCGTGTCTCCACTGGCTTCGAGACGACCTACAACCTCACCGAGCCGCGCAACCACAGCTACATCGTCAGCGGGATCGTGGTCGCAAACTGCAGTGAGTACATGTCTCTGGACAACTCCTCCTGCAACCTCGCCTCGCTCAACCTCATGACGTTCCTTCGCGAGGACGGCACGTTCGAGGCCAAGAAGTTCGCCAAGTCCGTCGAGCTGATCATCACCGCGATGGACATCTCGATCTGCTTCGCCGACTTCCCGACCGAGCCCATCGCTGCCACGACCCGGGCCTACCGACAGCTCGGCATCGGCTACGCCAACCTCGGCGCGCTGCTCATGGCGACGGGCCATGCGTACGACTCCGACGGCGGCCGAGCCCTGGCTGGCGCGATCACCTCCCTCATGACCGGTACGGCGTACAAGCGGTCGGCGGAGCTCGCCGCCATCGTCGGGCCGTACGAGGGCTACGCCCGCAACGCCGACGCGCACAGGCGGGTTATGCGTAAGCACGCCGCGGCGAACGACGCGGTGCGGGCCGTCGGGGCAGATGACGCACGGATCCTGCACGAGGCGACGAAGGCCTGGCAGGCCTGCCTGGCCGCCGGGGAGGTCAACGGCTACCGCAACGCCCAGGCCAGTGTGATAGCGCCGACTGGGACCATAGGTTTGATGATGGATTGCGACACCACCGGTCTGGAGCCCGATCTCGCGCTGGTGAAGTTCAAGAAGCTCGTCGGCGGCGGCTCGATGCAGATCGTCAACCAGACTGTGCCGCGCGCGCTGCGGGCCCTGGGCTACCAGGAGGAGTCGGTCGAGGCGATCGTCGAGTTCATCGCCGAGCACGGTCACATCGTGGACGCACCCGGACTCAAGCGCGAGCACTACATCGTGTTCGACTGCGCCATGGGCGTGCGCTCGATCAGCCCGATGGGCCACGTCACGATGATGGCCGCGATCCAGCCGTTCGTGTCCGGCGCGCTTTCCAAGACGGTGAACCTGCCGGCGGAGGCCAGCGTCGAGGACGTCGAGCAGGTCTACTTCCAGGGCTGGAAGCTCGGCCTGAAGGCGCTGGCGATCTACCGCAACAACTCCAAGGTCGGCCAACCGTTGCAGGACAAGAAGGGCTCGACCCCCGCAGCGGCCGGGGACGTCGTGGTCGCAACCCGGCCGACCCGAAAGCGCCTGCCCAAAAGCCGTACCGGTCAGACAATCTCGTTCTCGATCTCCGGTGCCGAGGGCTATATGACGGCCAACGCCTACGAGGACGGCACCCTCGGCGAGGTCTTCATCAAAATGAGCAAGCAGGGGTCGACGCTGGCCGGCGTCATGGATGCGTTCTCGGTGTCCATCTCCATCGCCCTGCAGTACGGCGTGCCGCTGGAGACCTACGTGGCGAAGTTCACCAACATGCGCTTCGAGCCGGCCGGCATGACCGACGACGCCGACATCCGCATCGCCCAGTCGATTATGGATTACCTGTTCCGTCGGCTGGCGCTGGACTACCTCGCGTACGACACCCGCGCGGAGCTCGGCATCTTCACCGCCGCAGAGCGGGCCGCTACCGTGGCCGGGTCGTACGGTTCGGCCGGTGCCGTCCAGGATGAGCTCGACGTCGAGGGCTTGGCGCAGTCGGTTCCCGTGGCCGCCGCCCCAGCGCCCGCCCATGTCGGGTCGTCGATCGAGTTGCTGGAGGCCCAGCAGGGTTCGGTGGCCGACGCGCCGCTGTGCATGACCTGTGGCGTGAAGATGCGCCCTGCCGGGTCGTGCTACGTCTGCGAGAGCTGTGGCAGCACCAGCGGCTGCAGCTGACACCCGGGTGCCCCGACGGTGTCCCCACCCTGAGCCGGGTGGTGCACCGTAGGGGCCGTGGTACCCGCGAGGGGCACTCGGGGCATCGGTGCGTTCACGATCGAGACAGTGCCAAGCCGGCGCGACGGCGCTGGCACTATGCCTCCCGGCTAGGGTGAGTCGAAGACGGCGTGGGCTCCCACCCGTCGCCACACCCAGTGGTCGCCGCCCCTGAGTACGGTCTGCAGGTGGTCCAGGGCCGGGTGGTGCTTGTCCCGTACGACCCGGCCTGGGTGACCGCGTTCGAGGTAGAACGTGAGGTGCTGCAAGCAGCCCTGCAGCCGTGGTTGCGCGGTGGTGTGGAGCACATCGGATCCACGTCGATACCGGGCCTCGCCGCCGAGCCGATCATCGACATGCTGGCCGGTGTCGCGGACTTCAGGAAGGCCAGCGCTGCCGAAGGAGCGCTGCGTGACCTGGGTTATACGCGGGCAGAGCATCGGCCCCATGAGGCGCTCCACTTCTTCAGACCGCACGTGCCGGTCGAGCAGTGGTGGCAGAGGACCCACCACCTCCACCTCACCGAGACCACCAGCACCCTGTGGCGGGAGCGGCTCGCCTTTCGTGATGCGCTGCGCAACAACCGGGACCTGCTTCAGCAGTACCAGAATCTGAAGGAGGATCTAGCCGCAGGCCATGTGGACGGCGAGCACTACACCGCCGGCAAGCACGACTTCGTCCGCAGGGTCCTCGCCTCCGTCGGAGCGCCGCTCGTTGACTGGCGCGCCCCGCCTGCGTCGCGCGAGGTGTAGCTCGCCCCCAACCCGAGCCTGAACGGTTCTCAGGCGGTGACCGCCGCGGAGCGGAACACGTCGGTGGGCATGGGGTGCCGGAGGCGCCAGGTCACCGCCATTGGTCGCTCGCCCTCGTGCGAGACGTAGGAAGCCGGGCCGAGGCAGCGGAATGGCCGCGGCCCACCCCAGTCCGACGTCTTCTGCTCACGGGCCAGGATCAGCACGTGCGAGCCCTGCTCGCGGTGGAGGACGTACCGCTGCCCCGTCACGGAGGCCAGCGCCGTCGCGTTCTGGGACTCCCAGTGGAACAGCTCGGGGCTCAGGGCGAAGTCGCGGTACATCGTGCGCGGCGAATAGTCGCGTTCGCTCTTGCGCAGCGTCACGAAGAAGGTGTGGTCTGGACCGGCTCGGACCAGACCACACCGGCGACGAAGGCCGACGGCTTGCGGGTGAAGGAGGCCCAGTCCAGGGCTGCGAGGGCCTCTTCCCGGCTGTAGTGCGCATTCGTCCGCATCGTCACCTGCTGCAGGCCGGCTTCCAGCGGTCCGCTCACGTGCTCGGCGGCGGCGAGTGCGACACCGAGGACCTGTCGGAACTCATCGGGGGCGGCCGGCGTCGAGGCAAGCACGTCGAAGCCCTGTTGGTAGTCGCTGAAGCCGCCACCGTGGGGCCAGAGCGAGAAGAACAACATGCGCGCGAAGCGCTGCTCCCGCTGCGGCAGGTCGGCGTAGACAACGCTGTCCCCGACCAGGTGCAGGTACACCCTCGCTCGCTCGGGGTCATCGACGTGCGCGAGCGCGCTGGACCGCTTCAGCAGCTGCTCATCCGCAGGTGCCGTCGCGGGAGCCGACAGCCCGGCGGCCCGGCGCCGACCGGTCCAGGACCCGAAGCGGAACACGTCCGCCAGCTCCCGACCGCTCTCCTGGAGCCACGCGGCCAGCTCCAGGTCGCCGTGCGTACGCACCTCCGCGACCACCTCCTTACGGGACAGCCACAGCTGCCGCCGGACGTTGTCGAGCACGACCTGTCGGGCGACCTGGTCGAGCACGAGCTCACACCCGGACGGCAGGAAGCCGAATCCGGCCTCGAGCTGCCGCTCCAGCCCGGTCCGGCTCGTGCCGGTCAGTGCGCGGTACTTCAGGTCGAAGCGGAACTCACGACGCTGCTGACCGATGAAGTCGAGCACCGTGAGCACGGGTTTGTCGGCCGTACGGCGGAGCCCTCGGCCAAGCTGCTGCAGGAAGACCGTCGCGCTCTGCGTCGGCCGGAGCAGCAACAGCGTGTCGACGTCCGGCACGTCGAGACCTTCATTGAACAGGTCGACGGCGAACAACACGTTGACCTTGCGGTCCCGCAGGTCCCGCAGTGCTGCTGCACGATCCGGCGCGGAGGCTCCCGCGGAAACGGCGCGCGCGGGGATGCCGGCGTCGGAGAACCGCTGCGCCATGTACTCCGCATGTCCCACCGAGACGCAGAAGCCCAGCGCCCGCATCGCCAGCAGATCGGGCACCTTGTCCCGCAGTTCGCGCAGGACGATGCGGACCCGGGCGTCGTCACCAGTGAACACGCGCTCGAGCGCCAGTGCGTCGTACTCCCCGCGTCGCCACTCGAGTTGGCTGAGGTCGGTCGCGTCGCTGACGCCGAAGTAGTGGAACGGGCAGAGCAGGTCGTTCTCGAGGGCGTCCCACAGCCGAAGCTCCACGGCAGCGCGACCGTCGAAGAACGAGCGGACGTCGATGCCGTCGGTGCGCTCCGGTGTCGCGGTCAGCCCGAGCAGCTCCGTGGGCGCAAGGTGCTCGAGCAGGCGCCGGTAGGACGCGGCCTCGGCGTGGTGGAACTCATCGACGACGACCACGTCGAAGTGCTCCGCCGAGAGCTGCTGCACGCCGTACGCCGCGAGGCTCTGCACGCTCGCGAAGACGTGGCGCCACCGCTCAGGTCGCTCACCGCCGACGTACAGCTCGCCGAAGGAGCCGTCGGCCAGCACCTCCCGGTAGGTCCGCA
>JAABUI010000607.1_pt1 | contig 24952 bp, 5 predicted proteins | sample 5559111 | NCBI WGS metagenome assembly JAABUI01 (sample SAMN10711870, study PRJNA513365) | rock metagenome | isolation source: Antarctica rocks | place: Antarctica: Victoria Land, Buttleship Promontory
TATTAAGAGGTATTCGGAACGATCCGTAAAAGGTCCTACTCTTCTCTCGAAATATCTATAGGTCCTTAGTCGATAGGGTTTCTATCGTAATAAGAGAATACTCTAAGAATATATAGCTTTGCCTTTAGAAGTTCTATATATAAGTAGCCAATTCTAGATCTACCCCTAGTACTGCCCACCTCTAAAAGTTAAGGGCTACTAGAGGCAGTACTCGTCGGGGCAGTACTCATCGAGGCAATACTACCTACCTCTAAAAGTTAAGGGGGTCTACTAGAGGCAGTACTTATACTACCCACCTCTAAAAGTTAAGGGTCTACTAGAGGCAGTACTCGTCGAGGTAGTACTTATTAAGGTAATACTGCCTACCTCTAAAAGTTAAGGGATCCACTAGAGGTAGTACTCGTCGGGGTAGTACTCGTCGAGGCAGTACTTATTAAGGCAATACTGCCTACCTCCAAAAGTTAAGGGGTCTACTAGAGGTAGTACTCGTCGAGGCAGTACTTATTAAGGTAATACTGCCTACCTCTAAAAGTTAAGGGATCTACTAAAGGCAGTACTTATCGGGGCAGTACTCGTCGAGGCAGTACTTATTAAGGTAATACTGCCTACCTCTAAAAGTTAAGGGGTCTACTAGAGGCAGTACTCATCGAGGCAGTACTTATTAAGGTAATACTACCCACCTCTAAAAGTTAAGGGATCTACTAGAGGCAGTACTCGTCGGGGCAGTACTCGTCGAGGTAGTACTTATTAAGGTAATACTACCTACCTCTAAAAGTTAAGGGGTCTACTAGAGGCAGTACTCGTCGAGGCAGTACTTATTAAGGCAATACTGCCCACCTCTAAAAGTTAAGGGATCTACTAGAGGCAGTACTCGTCGGGGTAGTACTCGTCGAGGTAGTACTTATTAAGGTAATACTGCCTACCTCTAAAAGTTAAGGGGTCTACTAGAGGTAGTACTCGTCGAGGCAGTACTTATTAAGGTAATACTGCCTCTAGTGGACCCCTTAACTTTTAGAGGTAGGTAGATCGTTAATTTATCTAATGCATTTTATAGCCGCGATAGGCACACGCGAGTTTCTGACTTCTTCCTTGCCCGCGCCACGAAGTATCTTATATATACTAAAATTAATATACGTTCCTTTTACGCTACTTCCCTACTTTAAGGAGCTGCCTTATAATAAACTAAGCGGACGTTCGATACTACGTATATCCTACACCGCTTCTAAGTTCTAGGGCAGTTAGTCCCTTCTAGTAGTATTACTAATAGCTGTCCTTATATTTATAAAACCCTACGGCTTCTAATCTAAAAATATGCTTTAGTTATAGTAATCTACGTATGCGAGCCACGAGGTGGCGCGAGAAACTAGTTTTACCTACAGACTGAGCCAACGCCGCTTCTATACGATAGGATACGAATGAAAATACCTCGCCTATAACTACATCCCCACAATTGCTATACTCTCTAAGATAAGGGAATAAAAAGGGAAGTCCTAGGCGCGCTTTTATCTAAGCCCGGTAAATAGCATAGTTACTACTAGAGCTAATAAGGTCGGAATAGGCGAAGTTATTAGAGTAAGCCCGCTAGCCTTATAAAAGGGCAGTCAGACGATACTAATTACTATAGCGATATAGTTCCTTAAAATAAAGTTAGCTAGCGAAAATCATTTACGAAGATATAAGCTATACTGACCTGCGCAATCTTGCTAAGGTAGTAGTTTAGGCTAGGGTAAGCTTCGCAACATTCTGCAATTATATAATAGAAGGAGTCCACTTCGTGTTTATATAGATTAAGTAAGGTGCTCGAGTTTTAAAGGCCTTAGGGCACAGATGGTCGAAATCCTTCTTATCGGAGATGGTCACATCGTTTATATATTCGGCGGGACTGCCAGCAATTAAAGCGTTAAAAGTGTCCACCTCGGTCGTGAGCCGCGGCCATGGAAAAGGCATTTCACGTATATACGTGTAACGGAAGCGGCTTGCTAGGATCGGAAGTATACAGAGTATTGCGCTAAGTGGCCGAGTCCTATCTTTAATAACACCTCTAAGTGGTCTAGAGATAGGTTCGAGATTAAAAGGTAGAGGTGAAGATGTCGAAAGATAAGGAGCTAGAGACAGACAGTGCAAGACGGCCTAATAAGCTAGTGGGCTTCGATTTCGCAATTTCTGCTATCATCATAATTAGAAGAGACGAAAACCGTAACTAAGACGACTTACCTCCTCGACCTAGATATATTTTTCCCTTTCATCGCTATATATAAGAAGATGGCAACATATTTTGCGAGTCAAGACTCTATATAGGAGAAATAACCTATTCACAGACTCTTCCTTATACCCCGCAAAATGCCTCACCTAGTCCTTAAAACGAACCTTTCTAAACAGCGAATAGCTTTCTTCGTTAATGCTAGCGGCGATTTGCTCGGCATCTATATCTACTGCGGTGAACGGCGCCCAGCGCTAGCTAACGTGGGAGAAAGTACGAATCGGGCTAACTAGCTCCAATATCTTATTCACTTTTTAGTCTTTCTCTAACTCAGCAAGATGCTACTCGTCATCCTTAAGAAGGATAAGGATATTATCCAACTCGTATATCTTATAGTGTTATAGGGTATGGCAGAGAGAAGCTTTCTCTCTATATAAGCCGAATCGGAGGAGGCATTATATAAGCTGGAATTGTTGAGAGCAAAGCACCTCTTACGCCTCCGTCTCATATGCATGACGTATTTCTGTTACCTCGTAGGTTAGTGGGGACTATGCTGCCGTATAATGCGGTGGGGCTAAGGGCTCTCCTTGGCCTTAAAGTGCGGGATGGTGAAATACACCATCCTCTATGCCTTAAGGGAAATCGACCGGGGCTTTAAATTCCGCCGGGGAGGTGGGCGGCTCTCGATAAGATTCGTCCTGCGAATCTATAGATATCTAGGGTGGAAAAAGCAAACGAAAGCTACCTCGAGCGAAGGCGAGGTGGAATATATAATGGTAGATATATAAAACCCAGCAGTAAGGAAGTATCTAGTCTTAAGTAATAAATGCGGTATTGGCATAACAGTATATTTACTCTTTAAGCAAAACTGAGAACAGGAATAATATGAGAAAATCCCGAAGATCTTAAGGAGAGACTTTGCTAAGTAATAAAGGATTTTGATGTTACTTAAAGGCTAAAGGGCTTCGCAAAGCGGCATCCGTATTAACGCGTTTATGTGACACCACCTATATGAAAAGCATCGATGATCTGGCGTCTATATAGGAACCTCGATTATGATAGCACCGGCATGAGCATCCTGCTGTTTTATAAGTGCTTCGATATGATAGCAGCTCCACCAAGCGGTAGAAACTGCTGTAATTACTTAATCTTAGATTAGGATCCATCCTTCTCCGCGCCTATTATAAGCCACGAGGAATCTAGCGCTTGGCTATCCCTTTAATGGTGCACTTACTAATACTAGGAGCAGCAATTAATATGCGCTAGCGCTTTTTTCGAGTCAAAAACGGGGCCGGCGAGGTCTTCCGTCAATTTCCACTCGATTGCCTCTTAAGTGCCCGTTAATTTCTAGTCAATTTACCCCACTTTACTTTCCGTTAGCGTATTTCTTAGAAACGCGCTTCTAGATAATAATAAAGAGCAAGCTTCCCCGTCCGCATTTTAGCTGATTCTCTTCTGTATCCTCTTCGAAAAACCGCCATGTTCGTGTGAATAATATTCCAATGGATTTAACCCGCGGTAATTCAGTGATCGCTTTTTTGGCGCCGAAATGTTAATTGGCGGGCAGATTCCTATCGATGTATAGCCGACGGCACAAACTTGTTCCTTACATCTTGGCCGCTTATAGATTAGGATATAAAATTCTTTCTAGGGGAGTACACTCTGCTAAGTCTATATACCTAGCTAATACCGGTCGTTAGGACCGTAGTTATTCGAAATCCGAATTTCTCACACTTCGATTTCTTCCATTTTGTCTCTTAAGTTGGGCCGGTGTATACAGCACGATCGACGCTAGGGGCTGCGTAGGTGACATATGTTTCCGAGGAGCACACTAACCGATGCTTTAATGAACTTATTAATAAAGGGTATCCCGCGGCAATCATTATGGTAGGTATCCTATTCGACAGAGAACTTGGGTCACTAAAGGATATGTAGGGGAGCATTTCGATGCCAAGTTACTATCGCGCAGCTCCTGATCGCTAGATGTATGTAGGATATATCGGAAACATTTAAGTATAAGCAAAAGCCTTCTTGACCTGCCGGGGAAGAGAGATCCGATTCCTTACCTATCTCTATAGGATGCACTGCCGTGGTTGAGGATATGCATCATCTGGGCTTAAGTGCAACGGCAACTTATTATATTGCATCTCCAAACCGATTGGTTATAAGGCTCTTTAAATGGTTGACGCGCTGTAATCCTACCCTCTTAGTAATAAATTAGATTTTTCCGAACTCTCCGTCCTCTCCGTGACACCAATTGTAAACCTTTCCGTCCTATTAGCTGGGTGTATTAGCAAGGTTACGTATCTATAGGGCGCCGCAGGGCGGCGGATCTAAGGGCGACTTCTCCCGCGGCCGACTAGAAACTAAAAGAACTTTATTTAAGCGTCCTAGTTAGTAGGGACACTGCTTGCCTTCTAGTTTAAACCGTTATACTGTATTATATAGGAGTTTCAGCATCTGCCTAAAATTATATATATGCCAAGACGCTAAGTGCCTGTCAGCTGCGAGGTTAATTGCCCCTTAACTTCCCCTTAACTTCCTCTTAACTTCCTTAAATACCCTTCGATTCCTCACCCTATCCCTTTCATTTTATTGCGGATATATAGTAGTTAGCGCGCGCTAATCCTAGAGAACTAGGGATGGATTCGTTAAGCACAATTTTGCCTACACCATACGGAAATTCATATCCACCCCCCGTTAACCTAAAGGAGTTAAGCGATTCCGAGCTAGAAGCGCTTCTTCAGAATACCCGAGATACAACGTTGTCGCTCGAAGTTAAGCTCGAGAAGCGTTATAGCCCGATACCGGCGGCTCCGTCACATTTAATCATCGAGTGTGAGATAAAACTTTAGACGAGCCATTAGTAGATTAAAACTTACGGCCGCCTAGATCCGAGAGCCGCTAAGTCTGTTAAACTTGCCGTCGACATTCTTACGAATGAGCAGATAGTTCGTGCCTCAAAAATCTACTAGGATTTCTTAAGCGATATTACACGCTATTATGGGTGCGGACTCGCCTTACTATGTGCTGCCAGCCTTAGCAAGCGAAATATCACTGCTATAAACATACAGGCTAGAACGAGCCTCGTAAATTATATTATAAGTAAGAAGGCGTCCTTTTATTCTCTAGAATTAGACAAACTCGTTAAACAATATGAACTACCCGCCGATACCGGTATACTATATAGTTCCTCCGTAGAGCCCAAAACTGACTTTATTTAGTAGGTACGGAGCTTGGTAGTGTAACAGAAGATGCGAAGACTCAGCAAGAGTCAACGATATAAATAAGTAGGCGTAAGCAACAGCGTCCGCTATACATTAAAGCACTACTAACTACATCTGCTTTAGAGATTCAATTCATGTTCTCGAAAGCGCCAACCAGTTAAATACCACTCTTAAGCAACCTCCTTCCAGATGCAATCCAGAACAGCCGTTAGTGGAAAAAAGAAAGGGAGCTAGGCGAATCGACGATAGACTGCCTAACGGCAATAATCCCCGAAGACCCAGACTAAGATATCTCTATTACTTTATGGGTCGGTCGTGTAGAGGGACTCTAAATGAACGAGATAATTATACTTTAGCGGACGTGGTCAGCCTTATATAGCCATTCATTACTTCAACCTAAAACCCTTTCGGGACTAAGATCTTCTGGTCCACCGTAAGGTTTAGGTATTTCGAAGTATTGCCCTCGGCGTTAGAAGGAAAAACCATAATCGATTCACCTCGTCCTATTATCCATCTGTCGTAATCTGCTACTAGAAATCGATGACTCGGTAGATATTCCTCGGTCCCTTTAAGTGCTATATCTCTACGCTGAATAGTATATCTAAGTTAGCTTTAAATATATGATAAGGCGCTTAAAAAGGTTACACACCTTTCCGGGTATAGTTAATGCCCTATAATGTGTTACGAAAAGTATCCGTACTAAGAGTGGATCTATCCTCTATTAATATAATTCATCTATACTCTAAAATAGTCCCTTACCGTGCGTTTACCGAAGAGAGTGGCTAGTAGCGTAGGTTATAGGCCGAACTATCTTTAATAGTCTAGAATGCCCGGTAGTTAACACGGACAGCTTGATTTACGGACTTTAATAAAGTAGATAGGTTTCTCGTTCGACTCTCCGGCCGACGAGCAAGGGGAAATCGCGAGCTTAGTGACGGAGGTGGATACCGATATTAAGCAGTTACGGGAGCCGATTTTAGATTTAAAATGGCCGTATACGAGTGTATGCTGCCTAGAGCTTAGCGGGAGTCTAGGAGGCGAGGTCCTTTCGCTCCTTATCTCCTAGGTAGCTTATAATCTTGGTCTTTATTTAAGCGGTCCGATAGCGTAGGTCGATAAAAGAGGTTGTAGACGATCGCGGGTAGGGTGGAAGAAGGGATAGAAATTTGCGCACGGCTCTAGTAAATATTAGCTATAGATTCTTTATATTAAAGTTAAATGCTATCGCAGATAAAAGGCATTACCTGCTAAGGAAGGGATTAGAGGGGAAGGTCGGGAGAGGTGCGTAAAGCCCTAAAAATCTAACTGTTGCGGCAGAAGTTGTTATACGTCTTTTAAATTACTAAGGCGCTAATGATGAGATATGAGGCGAGCTAAAGATAGGTCGAGGATGAAATTGCGACTATATACTAATAAGGCTAACCCTTAATAGGGCTTACGTTATATAATAACATATCTTCAGCCTGAGCCGCTTTACCTATATAGGATTAGTGAGAGATTCGTCCTACTAGCAATAGGGGTAGCTTCGCAGACATATCTATCCCTAATCCTATAGCCTTAATATTACTAACCTTAACTTCTAGCACCTTCTCCCCTCGCAATCCTCCCCACAAACCCCGGTTATAAAATAATAGCGAGAGAGAGCTCTTTCCGTCTATTATATCTTCTTCTCCGAGCGGAGCTTAAAGATGAGATAAAGACGCGTTAGAAGATATATTAAGCGGTCTTATTTATCGTATCCCATCGCGCCATCTTTAAATACCACGCTCGCAAGCCTACGAGGAGAGATTCCACGTATCGGAGAAATAGAGGGCAAATTTAGACAAATGGCCTATATTATAGCCGGGAACGGGTAGAGCGTAGTCGGATCAGGATATAACTATAGACGATAGTTCTGCTCCTGAGCTAGATTCCGATAATTCTTGACGTCTTTATAGAGAATATAGTAGGGTTAACATTCTCTACGGTCCTATAAGGGACACCCCCTCCATTACTTTCTATAGCTAGTAATTTCAAAGCTATTCTAAAGTAGTCGGGTCTCTAATTATTATACACGTTAGGGCATCGGCTGCGTCCTCTCCGATACTCTATATATTACTCCGTCTATAGTCTAGGATAAGGTATAGTCGACCGGCGAAGCCGGCTATATATCCTCCTCCTAAGCCGATTATCGGCTGAAGTATAGAAATAGGAATATAAGGATCCTTAGTAAGAGACGGACGAGGGAAGGGAAAGAATATAAGATATTAGGGGAGATTGCATAGCTTCCTAGACACGAATTGCGAAATAAAGCACTTATTAAAATTCGCATACTAGAGGTAGTTAATGTATAAACCCTTAGGATATTAAAATCGCCGGGGAATATAATTTTATATACTATCTAAGTGATTGCTAATGCTACTAGAGATATTTTGGAAATTATGGTCGGTCTTAAAGAAGAAACGCAACGGCTAAGTTACACCTAGCGATGGTTATTAGTATATGTAATTCGGTTAATCCTTCTTAGTGGTAGCTTATTATCTAAGCTAATACGGTTGTAACGGCTGGGATTATCCCTATATCTCTTTATATCCTTACTTAATAACCTTCTCGGTGTCTCTGCGTCTCTACGTAAGGATTTATCGAGATATTAACTAGTACCCTAATAAGTTTCGGGTAGAACGAATCTAATATATCGATGACGGTTCTATAAACCGTAATACCGGCCGTCGATCCTCGGCGTACGAAATAACGGGTTACGGGGAGGTTAAGGCTTTTCTTAGTTCGAGTCCGGATAGTATTTAACGGCGGCGTATTCCGAGATAGTATATTTAATACGATTACGGATTCTATAGTCTTTATATACCGGGAATAACGTCCTTAGAATCTCTTTGGGAAACCTCTCTTTTATATTATCCGGATTACTAATCGGTATATTAAGAATAACCTTTCGAAGTCTTTTATACTCTTCTTTAGGATGAGCCTAGATAAGGAGGGTAACCTATCGCTCGAAGCCAATCGGGGTAAGGCTAGGGATATCTAGTTTCTAATCGTCTCGTTCTTAGATAAGGTAGTGCTAGCACCTAAGATTTCTATATATCCGAGATATTAATAAATGCTTACTAAAAATAGCTAGCGCATGATGTTAGAGGCATTATACGTCCGGAATATAGGAATATACTTAACTAAGGATATAATTCATTTGTTAGCCTTATATTTTCGTAATATTTTCCCATCTTTATCGGCGTAATAATAATGCTATGACGGGGTTTATAATCCTCGATCTACCGTAATGGATTAGCCGTAACTTACGAAAACCCCTAAAGCCGACGCACGATATATAGAGTAAGCCTACGTAAGAGTTGACTAAGCCTAATTATAGGACGGCCATTCTTATCGAATAGCGGCCCCTAATTTTTTTCTAATTTAGTTACCTCCCTTCTCGGTGGCTCTATAAGAGATCTTAGTTAAGTAGACCTATCACGCCGAGCCGCCACTTCGGATAGTAGTAGGTATTATAATTTGGAATTATCTTGAACTCGCACTAGCTTCTCTATAAGAGGAGATTCCCTTTAGGACTAGGTGATGTTTCTGAGGCGCAGGGAAGGGTGCATGGGTTGCTATATAGCAATAGTAATAGCAACAGTAGTAGGAGGAGGAGGAGGAGGAGGAGGAGGAGGATGAGGTAGGGAGGGAAGTAAATAAAAGGCTTAAAGAGCTGCGGTCCATATAATGAGTTTTAAGGGACCATTAATAGAGGTGCTAGCCTAATATAATAACCTCGTCGGTCTGCCCTTAGTGGACCCCTCACCTTCTAGAGATAGATAGCGCTAGGGGAATATAGAGAGAAGTATATAGAGCGCTCTTCTCCGTGTAGCTTATATCTACTAGGAGCGGCGACTCGGGAGCTAGTAGCTCCTAGGAGAAGAATTGCTTAGTAGCACTCGTCGGGAGCATAACTTCCTAGGTTTATCCCCTACTTTATAGGTCTATCCTTTAGTTAAGGCTAGTCCCTTAATCGTGGTCTAGCCCCTTTTCGAAGTATATCCTTTATCTCGTAGGTCCATCCTTTACTCCGTATGTCTATCCCTCTCTTCGTAGGTCCGTACCTTAATAAAAGCCTATCCCTTAGTTATCGCCCTCTCTTAAGGTCTATCCCTTACTGCCTAGGTTTACTAGTCCCGTTTCTACGCAATCCTCTAATCTACCGCTAAGATCGCAGCTAATAATAAAAAGTAAGTTCTATATATTCTAGACCCTATTTATGATTAGCTTTCACGGTTAATATATACTCTAGCTCTAGTAAGCTAACGTTTTCGTCTAAATAACCTCTTATAAGTTCCCGTAAATTATCCCGAACATTATTAGAAGTAGATACTGCGGCACTAATTAGTGTTGCTTATAGTAATATAGAACGGGCCTCACCTGTTACGAGCATCCGTCCGCCATTTCCCCCTGCTTTTAATTGTCCACTTTTAGACATCGGGAGTACTCCCTAGCGAATCCTTACCTTTTAGTAGGGAGTATAAGATAACGTATAACGGAAAGCTGCACGCCACCGGCTTATTAGTTAATTAGTAACGAGTCGAAGACGCCTTAAGCGGCTTCGGTTTAGATTTAAAGTCTCCCCTAGTAAAGTATTATATGTCGATATTTCCTGATATTTATCTAATCCTTAGGATTCTTAATACCTAATTTTAAAGCGTTAAGACGTACAGTTTAATGCTACCGACTAATCGCTCTTAATAACAGATATAGTAAACGCTTATCGCATTATAACTTCGCGAAAAGTATAGATAACGGAAGATTAATAAAGCTAAGGTCGGTCACGCGTCGTATAAAAAGCACGCAATTATCCTAGTAGCGTTATTCTATAAATATAGTTCGCCGCTACTAATGTCTTAGGCAAAAGCACCCTATATATGCTACTAAGGCGCGTAATTTATTCCCGGCTAACTAGTATACCCCTATTAGTTACCCTATAAGCGCTCTATTTTATTCACCTCCTTATCCTCCTGTACTAATATATAGTAAGGACACTACTATGAGGTTAGGCAGTCACTATATGCGTTGCCATCGATACCGTAGTCGTGGCGTATGCTGCCGCGGGTGGAACGTTATAGGAAAGGATAAAGACCGTAGTAGGAGAGAATATAATAATAAGAACCCTAGGGGAAGGGTTAGGGTACGGCTTTAACGGGCGTAGATCTAGGGGAGGAGATTATACCCTTTTAAAATATAGCTAGCTATTCTTTTTTCTAGTTTTACGCTCTTACGTTTTACCGTATAGGATATATAGACACTATAGGGAAAAGTAACCTAAAGTTATTAATAAGCGTTTAGCCTCCGTAGTACGGTTTATATAGCTTATATATATCTATAGGACTAAAGTAGTTAAAGAGCGAATAAGTCTATAATCTAGATATCGTTATAGACTTAGTAGATCACGTACTAATAGGTTTTCGATCGCTAATAATATAAAATACTAAGAGGAGTTAGAGAAAAAGAGTACTCTTTAAATCTACTAATATAACTTCGATTATAGATACTACTATTAGTATAGGAAGATAGCGCCGAATAAGGATACCGCCGATAGCTTACGATTTCTAGATACTCTTAGGGATAAGTAATAATTAGCCGGCACCGTAGGAACCTATAGTTATACTACTAGTTTAGTAAACTATAGAATAATCCTTCGTATAGCCCCTACGACCCCGCGACTTTAGATATCCTAGCGAGCCCTTAGTACTACGTTTTAATCTATCGTACTATTCTCTATAGGTATCTCGCTTACCTACCTAGTTAATACGGAAACGTACTTAGGAAACATTTTATCGGTAGTCCCTTATTAGTGCGTAAATTATACTAAATAATTTTTATTATAAGTTAGGCTAGTCTATCTACCCTAATATTTAATAGAAAATATAACCCTCTACTCGCTCGCTATAGGAATAATACTCTCTTAGTAATCTATAGTAAAGAAAGTACGTCGTAGCTAAGATCGGCCGCTCTTACTATATAGAAGATATAAGGTCTAAGGCACTTCTAAATCGGCCTTTTAGGGAGAAAGTTATACTTAGTTCTTATTAGGCCTAGGCGACTAATTAATTAAACTCGGAAACTTATATTTTTTAACGTCTCTAAAGTACTATACTACGTAGCGGCTAGGAAATCCTTAATACCGAAGCCGTCCTTCTATATATCCGCGTTCTTAAGTACGGTAGAATAAGGTTTAAGAATAAAGGTCTTAGGCTCTATTAATTCTATTATAACTAATCCGACGCTACGGATATCGTTTCTTTCGCTCTCTAGGTTAAGCCTTCTAGCTTTAATAAATAACTCACCGATATTAGCTAGAGAGCGTTAGTAATAGCCGTTTCCTTTCGAATAGGACTCACCGATTTTTACTCTTCCGTCTAGGTTAAGAAGTATTATACCGTAGCTAAGCGCCCCGTAATAGTAGGTAAGCTCCTTATATAGGTATAAAAGACCGTCTAGTAGCTATTCTACTATAGTAAGTAAATTCTAAGTAACGTAACCGAGGCTAGCTAACCTCCTTATAGATTACTACGATTTAGAAGGCTTTTAGCGGGCCTTATAGGATGCCGGTAAGTTATCGGAGGGTAATATCTATTATTTTATAGACGATAATAATCTTATCGCTATCCTTATATATATTTCTAATCTAGACGAGATAATCGCTAGTAAAAGGTATTACCCGGTTAACGGGGCTTTTACTACCTTTTATTATCCTTTTAATTACTACTAAGCTTAGCTCCTTATTATTATCTAACCCGATTATAGCTAGCCTAGCCTAGTCGAGAGCTATAAACTCGTTATACGATCCTTATAAAGGAACCTCGATAGGCTACTCGATATTCTTATTTTCCGTCTTTAAAGTGCTAGTCCCATCCTTTTAGTAAGATAGTAGATCGGATTAAGACGATCTAGATCGATCTACTAGAGCGAGCGGATTTAGAGCTTAAGTATCTAGCGGTGTTACCGAGCTATTTTACAATAGATCTCCGGTAACGGTTAGCGAAAAGTCCTAAAGCTAAGTAATAGGTCTTTTTTTTTTAGGTATAGCTAAAGTCTCGAAATTCGGTCTAATAAGAGTTATATAGCGCTTTAAACTTCTAGACTCTACTTCTCGAGCTCCTCCTACGGCTAAAAGTAGACTAAAGAGTAGCCTAAAGTAGATCTTAAAAGGAGCCGGAAGTAGCCAAAATTAAATCAAAAAGTAGCTAAAGTTTAAACCTCGCCTTAATCTTAAAACGATAAATTCGGTTAGATTTTCTAGGATTGCTTCGAGATAGCTATCTATCTAATATTATCTAGAGCTACCGTATTAGATTACGAGACTACGTAAAAGGCTATAAGCCTCGTCTCCTCTCGGCCGGTTAATAGTTAAGTTTTAAGAGTCTAACTCCCTAGTCTAGGTGTAGCTAAATAAGCTCTCGTAACTCGTCCCGAACTTACTTATTTACGGAAACTGTATTAATGGTTAATTTAAGGCTCTCCCCGAGAGCTTTACGGACTTACCCGTAATTAAAACGTTCCCTCTATCCTTTCCTAAGCGCGGCCCTACTTGATCCTATACTAAACGCCGAAGATCTATTACGCCATTATAATAAAGGGCGCGCCGATGCTCTCCGGCATACTATGGGCTAGGGGCTAGTCTTCTATATCTAAAGAATAGCTATACCTAAAGTATCTAGTACTACTAGCTTAGCAAAATTCCTCGAGGGCTCCCCGTAAGCCTTATACTTATATAGCTATAATCTAAGGTATCCTCCTTTAATACTCTATCGAGTAGCTTAATAGCGGGGTACTTATCACCTGCTAAAGTTAAATACTATTAGTAATTAAACGGCTTCGGATACTCACCTAGATCGTCTAATTACTATACTAAGTAGATGTCGCGCGTGCGAACCTCTAATCGATTAAATCCTTATATAAGCTCTTTTAGGAAGGGTAGCTATACCGCGATTCCAAACCCGGTAGCTACTATTATAACTTTTCCGTAATTACTAATAGGTGCGCCTAAGTAGTATAGCCTACTAAAGAAAGCTATACGGAGTTTAGACGGTCCCGAGCTACCTCGGGGGTTTCTTATATTACTAAAGGGCCTCTTATCCATTTCCTCATCTATTAGTTTAGATATCTATCTTTTATATTCGGGGGCGCGTTTAACTAGCTTACGTATAAAGCTATCCCTCCGTTCTATTAAGAAATTTAGGCTAGGGTGTTCGCCCTCGCTCTAGGACGTAATGGTGAAAGGATAGCTCTATAAGAAGGACTATAGACTAACGGAAGGAATCTAAACGTTAACGTGTTATCCGGCCTTAATTCTCTACGGACGGGGGGAGAAGATTATCATTCTTACGGCCCCATTTTGCCTAGCGATTAAAGCTCGGGAGTAGCTACGGTGGAGGCTGAAATTTCTATATAGAACGGCGAAGCACTGTATTATAAGTATAATTAAAAAGGTACTACTAGAAGCGAGTAGATATACGCGTAGCACCTTTAAGCTTAACGGAATATGTCTCTATAGGGCGTAAGCTATAATAACGGCTAAACCCTAGTAATAGCGAAGGAAGAGCTTATATAAAATCCGGCGAAATAAGCGCTACGAAAGTAGACGTAGCGAGACTATAGAAAAGACCGCCTAATATAAAGGTTAGCCGGGTTAAAAGTCCGTCGGGAAGAAAGTAACTAATAATTAATTTAAAAGCCTGCCCCGACCCCTTCGTACCGAGGCTCGGTTTGCCGGCGGCGTTGATAATAGTATAGAGTATACTAAGGATAATAGATATCGTCCCCGTTAACGTATAGAAAAGCCGGTACCTAGGTAGCGAAACGCCGAGTAAGGTGTAAATAAAGCTTAAGTAAAATCTAAAATAGGCCGGCACTAGGTTAATAAGCGATAAATGTCCCGCCCGAGTAGCTACGTCGCTCGTAGTAGATACCCTAAAGTAAGTATAAAAGGCGTTAGCTGCGAAGTAGATTAGCGCGAAGGCTACCTAGGCGCGAGTCTAAGGCCCTAAAAGACGATGCCGTCGGAGGAGTAGAGGATATAGAAAATACTTCCTTATTAATGCACTATATAGTTTAAAAAGCTAACTTAGTCGGATTAGAGTATAAATAATAAATAAGAGAGCGATATAGCCGCCTACGGTAATAGTATAGAACTATATTACGTCCATCTCCTTTAGAATAGACTTAGGCATTTTAAACGGATATTATAACGCCCCGTCGTAGGAAAATCTAAGCGAAATAAAGGGTATATATTTTAAAACCGCACCGGAGGCTCTTATACCTAACCTCGAACGGTAGCCTTAAATAACGGTATATAGCTATTTTAGCTCCTTCGAGTTTCCGGAATAGAACTATAGCTAGAAATGCAAAACCCTTTATAGCATTTAAAGGACGGTTTTAAATTAAGGTGGTAGGAGTTAAAAGGGACGGAGGTAGGACGAAGGGTAGATCGAGAGTACGGAGTAAAAGTATTAGTATATAAGAAAGGTGGGGCTATCGTAGAAGAGACTATCGCGGCTAAGCTATAATATATCTACTTCTTAACGTCTTTAAATAGACCTCTATAGATAGAGGGGAATAGAGAGGAGGAATTAACCTTTAAAATGCTTAGTATTACTACTCTCTCTATACGAGTATTATAAGAGGTTAAGAGTTAGCTTTACTTTATTAATTAACCGACTTCGAAGTTCTATCGGTTACGACTTAAAGAAAATAATATTAGTTAAAGTAATCCGATAGAAGGCAGCTCTTATCCCTAGTTAGGGGAAGTATCTACTTACGCGTTAACGTCGCGCTTTAGGACCACCTTAGGCGACAATCGTCTAGAACCGTTACGATGCCTTCCGCCGAATGCCTCGACCACGCAGGTTCTATATCCGCTTATACTAGGTTTACTAACGAAGCACCTAGCTATGCGCGGCGAACCTATTTCGCCTAAGCCCCTTTACTTCCGCTAATATAATAGGCTGCTTAATATCCACCGTCGGGTTCGACCTCTTAGGTCCCGTCGTCGGGTTAGATGCCTTACCCTCTATATCCGCTAACCGTAATAAATCTCTATTCTTAACTTCTATCCTGCGAAGAGACTTTACCGCTTTCTAAGGAGACCCCGGTCTACGTTAATACTAAATAATTTAATCGGATATTAAAACGGCGTAGTGTAAGATAGCGACTTAACGAGAACTCGGGGAGTGTGCTAAGAGGCCGTAAATTATATATATACGAGAGTCGATATAGGTATATAGCTAGACGACCGAGAGGACCTAGCGGCAAATTTCTAAATAAGAATTAAACGCCTAAGGAAAGGGAGCTAGGAGTATAGATAGACTAAGACGAAGGATTAGGGCTTCGGATTATAGTACCGAAGACGATAGTAGAGCTTATTTCGTATAATTTAGATATTCTTACTAAATATAAAATAAATAGATTAGTCCTAGCAGCATCTATATAGTTCGACCGAGGCTAAATACTTCGGCTACCTCTAAGGCTCTAGGATAAAACTCCCTCTAGTATAGGAACACGTTCTACTTAGGTCGACCCTAGGAAAGGTTTTCCCGGTTAGGACCGTAGTATTTTTTATAGATAAGCTTCGGCGTTAACGAATCTAAGCCTATATAATGCGATGAGATAGTCCCTAAATTTTTGACGTCCTAAGATCCGTCGCTTTAGGTGCGAGAGAATACTGCTATACTCCGCTTTACTCCTAATCTAGTAAAATTAAGTCTCTATTAGCATTTACGACGAAATTAGCTAGTTTAATATCTATATAGGATGTGTAAGCCATAAAATGGGTATAGACGATAGCTAAAGCCATTTATAAGGACTATCTTACTTTATTAATTAATAGGAGACGGGCTATAGTAGGGTTAGTGCTCTAGACCTAATTATTAAGCGTACCGTCCCCTATAAAAGGATAGAGAGCGCTATATATATAAGCTCGCTAGTCGTCGTCGATCTTCCTAGTAGTGACGAGTATGTTCGGGGAAGGCATTATATTCTAGTATTTAGGTAGCGAGCAAATTATTCGAATTTTATAATAGTAAACGCGCTTCCGCTACTTAAAATTAGTACGAGACTCGAGGAACGACCTAAAGTCAACCCCTTTAAATACGTAAGTTAAGTCGGGGCTAGAAGAGCTATAGACGACTATAGTCCTCCCCTAGGGTAATAAAAGTAGTTAGTAATACGGCTCGGAAGACTCTACGGGAGTTTGGCGTATAGAGAATATCTAAATATAAGATATAGGTTATAAAATTAAGCTTATGCGAATACTTCCGACTCATCGCTAAATTAAGTCCCCTTTAATACCTATTCCGAAAGATTAAGAGCGTTGCTAGTAAGTGGAGGAGGGGGGATTTAAAGCATTTTAGTCTAATGGTCGCTCGTGGTTAGCGCCGATAGTCCCGCGGGTTACGTAAGCTAGAGAGTTAAGAGTCCGGATTCGAAGTAAGGGGTATTTATACTTTAACACCTTTACTAGTATCGGAGATTATAGAAGGTTAAGACCATAGCCCTTTATATAAACTATCTATCCCATTTCTCTATTTCTTAGAACGTCCTATAGCGGTTAGAGAGAGGTTAGAAGTATAGTAGTTAGAAGGATGAGATAATACTAACATCATCTTAGATTATGGAACGATTTGAATATGAACGGCACTCTCTAGTAGCTTTAAGGTCGTCTAACTTAAACATCCTAAACCTTAGTAGTAGTGTGGGGTCTCTACGATCCGGTGGGCTAATTACAGCTTAACGCTATAAGGAAGATAACTAATAAGTCCTAGAGCTAGGAGAGAAATCGGAGAAAACTTCCCAATTTTAAAATCTATCTATAAAGGTAATTATGGCACTTTATTCTCCTTAGTTAGATACTAACGTTCGTGAAGGACACCTATACTAACTAAGAATCTATATACTCGTCCTATAACGAATAACGGCCTAGTCTAATTAAAGGCTCTATAAGGAGTAGAAAGAGGTGGAGTAGCGCCTACGGATATTAAATATAAGTTATAAGGGCCAAAGAGATATAGGATATAGGAAAGGAAGTCGTTAGTAGAAGTATTCATTTTAGTTAATTTAGCCCGGAGCGAAAAGGATAAAAGGGAATTAGCCTCGAGCGTAATGTGTATAGAGCCTATTTAGTCTATTATCTATAATAGCTTATAATAAAAAACGTATAAAAGACTTAGATAGACCCGAAGATAGAAAGCGACTTAATATAATAATCACTGACTAAGGCTAAGTATATTAAAATGTTCCTCGAAATCCCGCGCATAAGTAATACTAGCTGCCGGCTAATAACTTTAGCCCCCTACCGGAGCACCGTATTATAGGTATACCGACGTCTATATCGGTATACCGCATTCCCCTACTATAAAAAGATGACTATTAATATAGGTATACTAATGACCTATACCGGTAAACTCCCGCGCTATAGCTACGTACACCTGTCGTTTCTCCTTATTATCGACCGATATATAGAACGCCGTATTATTAAGTATCCTATCGACGTTAGAAACCTCTCTTAGTATACCTCGAGTTTGGCCCGGGTACCGTTCGTATGTTGTCTATACTAAAGCTACCTGCTGCTTTACCTCTACGAGTAACGTCTCGGACCTTTTAAGGCTCGAAGATTCGATAGAGCGTTTAAGGATGGACTAGCGAATAAAGAAGGCTCGGGCCTCTATTTTATATATAGGTTAGTCTCGGGCGATTGCCTCTATAATAAGGTCTTTACTTATAACATTCTAAGCGTGCTCGCACGTGGCTATATAAAAGGGTAATAGCGACTTTAACGTGACATATTTACTCGCACTCTTAGCTATATAGCTATAGATATAAATGATTATAGCTAGCTTTAGGCCTAAGGTAGGGTTCGAGGTAGATAACGGTATTATATAGATACTCCGAGTGGCATTTGTTAATATAGGAATGCCCGCAGGAAAGGCGTAAATTGCACCTCTTATTATAGCCTCCCTCGGGCGCGAGTCGGGAGAAGTTATTAGGGGTCGATACTTTAATCGTAGTCTCTAAGTGTCTCGGGCGGCGGAGTAGTAGAGTCTATCCGATGTTCTTATTTACCTTTAGGATCGCTAACACTTCCGCCTATATTAGTACGTAGCACCGTGTCTAAGAATTGCCTAAAATATATATTCTATAACGGGCACGATAGTCTATAAGTTAGTTAAGTCCGATTAAAAATATTAAGCGAGTTCGGCGCACCTTAGGAGTATATTAATTCGGTTTAACGTTTTTAGAAAGCCGCAGTTATTCCGCGGGTTACTATAAACTAGTAAAACGACGACTACCTTAGCCTCTTCTGCGTAAGCCGAAAGTGCACGAACTAATATCTTTAAAGACGTTTCCGCGGCTTAAGGTGCCTATTAAGTAGTCGTAAGTACGACCGATATAATTTTAGCTAAACGTGTAACTACTATAGCGGGATCGACGTAGTGGCTAGGATAATATTCTAACGGTACCCTATAGTAATTTTTACGAGATCGTAGCCGTGTTACTATAAAGGAAGCTGTAAAGGAAAGCTATAGACGAAGCTGTAAAGGCAGCTATAGAGTTACGGGGTGCGACGGTTAAGGAGTTTTAGTACTATTATAGGAAAGTTAAGAGGATTACGTAAGGTAGGGTAACTATTCCTATTCTAGCTAGAGTCCCTACTACGGTATCTACGACGTGTTAAGCGATTACCTTCTAGGAGATAGTAATAGGTAACGTCTATATATAGCCGTGCTTCTATGGTATAAATTTTATTATAATAGAATAGATAGAATGAGGTAACCGCTGTCTTCTTTATTAGTTTATACCGACTATACTACTTACGTTCTCATCGGCGTAAGGTCTTAATTCGATGGCTTTTCGGCTAATGCCTCCCTAAGGTTAGCGGGATATTAACTAAGCGCATCTATAATAAAAGGTTATTTTACTCTAGTTACTTAATAGAATTCCGGAGAAGCTAATAGAGATAAATTTATCGGAATTAAAAGTACGAGAGGATAATTCCGCGGAGAGGATCCTTAACCTCTAGCGTGAAAAGGAGTTAGCAGAATTATTTGCATTTCTAGCAGTAATAACAGACGATCCGAAAAGGGTAGTTATAGCGTGTGTGGAGGAGGGCGAGGAGAAAGGATACTTAATTATAAGGTTAGCGGTAAATAACGGTAGCCTTAATTACGTGAAAGTAGGATTTAAGAGGATAGTAAAGATCTTCGAACGGGTCGCTCGGATAGGTGAGCTTTATATCTACTATTATTGTTTTCGGCTCTAAGTTAGAACACGTAAGAGTAAAGTAGATTTAAATAAGAGTAGTACTCTCTCTTATATGAAGCTATTAAGTTAAACTAAAATCGTATCTTAGTCCGCCTGCGATTACGCTATGCTACGCTCTAATATAACTTTAAGAAGTAGAAAATATAAAGACCTAAAGTTATACCGTAGCTTTATATAGTAATTAATAGTCTAACCCTAGCCTAGATACTAGGAGTCGCACCTATATTATTAACCGCTTTAAAAGCCGATATTAAGAATCTTTACCGGCTCTTTGCGAGACTCGAGAATTTAATAACACCGAAGGCTAAATTAAGTTAAGGACTAGAAATCCTCGTCTAAATAGTAATAGCTTATTAGTACGTATATAATCGACGTATCTTATATTAACTATTAACGAGGTTATCTTAGCTAGATTTAAGCTTAAGAGCGAGCCTTGCCCTAGCTATAACTAAGCTTAGTCGTTACTCCTCGGTATCCCGATTCCTTATATAAGCTACACGAAGATATCCGGTCTTTAGAAAAGTTCGGATTTCTGCCGTATGTCTTAGAGCGCCGAATCTACCTGCTACCGAACTTAATTTAATAACGGCAGACCTTATTTATAGTCTATTAGACGGACCTAAGGTTAGGAAACTTACGTCGAAGTTCTATAGGTCCTTATCGTTCGTTAAGGACTATATACGTTATAAAGTAACTGTAGCCGTCCCGGTGTATATAGAAGTCTAGCTGCTCTTCTACTACGAGCGGAACTCCTATATTCTACCTCCTAGAATTATATGTTCGAGTAAATAGGCCTACTTCCTTTATAACCTGTTTTTTAGAATATATGGTAGGTTCACCCTTCCGGCCACGTATGGAAGACTCTATGAAAAGTGGGCATTGCTAGATATAGTGAAGGATATCGGAAAAGCCGACGGAGGTATCCTTACTATATTAGGGAGTTTTATCTTAGTAATTAAGGATGCTCTCCTACGCGAGAAATAATCGACTAAAATATCTTACCTAGATCCTTACGAGAGCATAATCCTCTACTCCGTAGTCTATTTATAGTCTAATCGATCGATAACTAGCGCTCGTAGTTTAGTAGCTAGCTAAAGACCTATACGGTATAAAGATCCGATATCTACTTCCGAGAATAGCTCTATATTACGAAATAGTTTAAGCACGACCGCGACCGAAGGTAGAATTAATCCTCTTCGTTTACGCTCGGAAGCTAGCTCTACGGCTACTATACGTACTCTATCTCCGTCGACCGTACTTCCTAAGTATACTACCTCTTCTAAGGAAAGTATAAGCTCTACTAGTTTACACGTTTCCCTTACGAACGGTCAGCTAATCTAGTACGATGTGTTACCTACCTTCCACTCTTTCGAAGTAAGAACGCTACGCATTTATCTTATAGTATCTCTAGGCGATCTCTTCTATAACTTAGGGTCTCGGGGAACCTTATATGACCTTATTACGAGCTATAGTTATTACTAGATTATTTTAGAATACCTTTTAGACCGGTCCGTTCTAAAAGGCGAAAATGTCCCCTTTGTAAACCTCCTCGACGTTCTAAGCGAGCGCGAGATGATATTAGATTATAGTAATACTAAATGGCTACGGGAGTTACGCGTGTGTAGTAACGACGATATTATTTCTATTACGTATTCTTCGCGTAAGCCCGTAGAGGGGCTAGAATATATAATATAATTACGGTCTTATCGATCGCTTTAAGCTAGCAGAGGCTACTCGATCTAGCTCGTAATTTAGGTATCGGAGACTAGGTAGGCTCTTAGGTAACTAGGCGTATTAAGTTCCTGGCCGAGAGCTTAACTAGACGCCGAGCTCGAGTCTAGCATAGAAGTCTTAGATAGAGAAATAGACCTATAGCGATAAAATCTAGGACCGAGTCTACGATGGCGTCTAACGTAACGTTTCGTATCTTAACTATATTAATAATTCTATAGATTAAGGCCTTTTCTATTATCCGGAATATACTATAATATTTGGCATGTGTAGAGCGCTATAACGAAAGCATTTATTTAGATTAGAAGCCGCGGGACCTTGTGTATATAAGAAAAGCTCTATATAATATTATTAGAACGCGACTAATTATATTAAAGCACTTAAAACTATAGGATATATTAATAAGTAGTAGAGTATCGGATATCGGCGTTAGATTTAAAGTAGAAGGCAGTCATTATTTAGTAAAGTCGATCGATTTAAGCTTCCGACACTTTTTGGTAGCTAATATAAAGGCTATCGATTAGTGCGATTATTTAATTAGTGCATTTTATGCTTATGCGGAGTGAAAGGCGGTATAATAATAATCCTCCTAGTCTCTTCCTAAGGTGATGACCTAACGACTCTAGACCTAGATAGCTAGCGCTTAGAGTATAAGCTAGTGCCGATAATGGTTCTTTAATATTTACGGCTATAAACGAAGGTTGTGAGGTAAAGGGCTTCTCTTAGAAGTAGATAGGTAAATAGCTTAGAAGAACGGAGATAGAAATTAGTCGTTAAATTTGCCGCAAGAATTTTACGATGTTAAAGTAGATCTATATCTTCCGTAAGCCTAGATCTTAAACTCTACGCCCGCCCTTCCATATGCTATATAAACTCTTTTACCGCTCGTGTTACTTCGCTATAAACCTCCTCGATAGATCTATCCCTATTAATCTGCGATATAAAGTTAATTAAATGTTATGCCCGGGTCTACTACCTACTTACCTCCTTAAAATAGCCCGCCGCGGCCTTTAAGTGATTCTTTACTTCTGCGTTCCGAACCTAGAAGTCTTAAATTCTCTTTATAATATCTACCTCGTCACTAGCTAGTATCCCCTAAGCTAAGTAGTTAAGAAGTAGAGTATAATATATTTTTTGCACCTACCGGATATAAGCATCTTACCTTCCTCTATTCCTTTATTAATCTTCCTCTTAAATAAGCTAATTTTTAACTCCCTTAGAATATAGACCTTTTCGTCTAGGCAATCTTTTACGAAGTTTACGTAGAGATACGTTTAATTATTAGACTTTTCACGTAAGATATTATCTAAGGATACGTGCTAGAACCCGAATTCCTAGTATAGAAGAGCGCATTATATCTTCGTGCCTATTCCGGGGGCGCCTATATTACGATCAGCACCTAGGACTAGTAAGACTAAAAAGATATACTAATGAAGAAGATAATAGGAATTCGCCGTTTTCGCTTTAAGAAGTGGGCTTATCTCTCCTACTATAATAATTCTAACTACGCTTTTCCTTCGGGAGAGCTAATTTTTAATAATAGTCCCTAAAATTCTTTAAGGTCCTCCTCCCCGAATATCCTTTACTCGTATTCGTGTGCTTATACCATATACTTAAACTTGTCTATATCTCGTATAAATTAAGATTCCGCTATCTTACCTTCTTTATACTCTAACTAGGCGGTCCTAATCTTTATCCCTAGGGTTAGATTAAAAGGGTTTAATAAGCTCTAAATATATCGGGTGCCAAAGTCTTCTAATTTAAATTTATGCTCTATTATTTATTAGTCTGGGTTGGACGATCTAGAGGAGGTATACTTACCTTTAGTAACACTAGCATAGGTCGGGATATCTCTAACTAATTCTGCCATATCGTGGCATAGTGCTAGAAATATATACCTTCCCATATCCAAACCATCCTACTACACGTTAACGAATATGATTTTAATAGAAATATTAAACGAACCGGAGCGAACATAGCGAGAAGTAATAACCGATACCTATAAGCAGCTACACTCTCAGGGTTCTTAATTATTCTTAACTCCCTAGTTCGTAGTAAGTGCTTAAGGACCTCTATCAAATATAGGAAGGGCAGTAGTAACCCTTCTAGTTTAGAGGGTTCTACTCCCATAATGCCTTAGAATGTTAGAAGAAACGTTCGCTAGATACCGCGATTTCAAAGGATAACGGACGGATAATAATAAAGACGTTAGTTTAAAACGAGCTTTTAACGGCTTTAAGTTTATCCGACCCCGCATTTAGCCTCCGTCATTTCGATTAGATATGGTATGTGGTATTAACGGGATATTAATCCTTTAGTATATAGCTGCCAGTCTCACCTAGTTATTAGTCTTACTTTAACTTAGCACTAACACTATACTTAGACCTTTCGTTACCTAGTGTAACTTAGTATTAGTGAATCGTTACTAGTATAAGCGGATTATCATCCGTAAATAGCTTTTCCCTATCTATCTCTTGCCAAATATCTTTATTATCTCCCATTCTTTCTCTTACGGCATTTTGGGCATAAGACTATTAAGGAAGTGGTGGAGTAATAGCGCTAGGAGGAATTGTGACCGGTGGTACTAAGGGAGCAACGCTTCCCGCCCTACCTATCGCTACTCGAATAGGCGCTGCTACTACCGCTGTCGGCATCCCTAGCCTTGTTTTTATCTTATCTCGGTCCGGAAGTGGGAGCGTTATTGTAGTCGTTTTAGTTAGGATGGCGCCGTTAGAGCTCCCCATTCGGTATTAAATACTCGATCCCGCTCCTTACACCTTATGCGCTCCTCCGACATTAAGGGCATAGATTAGGTAGCGTTATTCTATAAAAGAAATACGGATATATCGTTAATAGCTTACTAAAGTTAGCTCGGATATTACTTCTCCTATAACAACCTTAGAGAAGGACCGGCGAAGGGGTACGAGCACGGATAGGTGGAAGCAATAAGAACAGCGATAGGGGAAAAGATGCTCTCTATACCGGTAGCCTAGACTATGAATTATGCGGCGTTATAAGCTACTTAGAATAGTAAGACTTAGGTATAAGCTTAAGATATTAAAAACAGCTAAGAGTAGGTATAATAAATTAGTTGCATAGCAACAGAATTCCATTTAATAGGACTTATAACTCTAACTCCCGAGTTCCTCTTCTACCGATTACCTTAAACATCGCTAAGCCGCCGACTTAGGAGGCTATCTCCCGGCGGCTTCTACCCCTCTATCGACGTTTCCGGGTCGTATATCTTACTATACCTACTCTACCCGAATCCTTATACTATCGATATGTCCTAGTCTTACCGTTATCGCCGAAATTTTCCTAGAGGAAGTATAGACCTTACCCGAGCATTAGGTACTATATTATATTAAGTAAGGAAAACTATAGATAATACTTACTCGGAATTCGACTTTAACGCCTTAAGGTACGTAGAAAGTTACTCCGTACTATAGGATATAGGCTTAGGCTATATAGGCTTAGATTATTAAGGTAGCTCGCACTA
>JAABUI010000608.1_pt1 | contig 24925 bp, 23 predicted proteins | sample 5559111 | NCBI WGS metagenome assembly JAABUI01 (sample SAMN10711870, study PRJNA513365) | rock metagenome | isolation source: Antarctica rocks | place: Antarctica: Victoria Land, Buttleship Promontory
GATCGGACTTAATTGTACCATCGCATTAGGCAAAGAACTGCCCGGAAAGGTAAGCCCTGCCCAAGACCGCCATCCTTTTGGCAGCTCGTAACCCAGAATTTTAGGGTCGGTAAGCGGTGCCGTACCAACAAAAGTGTTTACATATTTTGTGTAAGCTGTTGTAGTTTGGCTTTTACCGGCAGTTGATGCAAGCGCAATTACCATAACTACAAGTAAAAAGTTTTTTATGTGTGTTCTCATGATTGGATACTTCGGTTATATTATGACTTCTTTGTTAATCACTGCATGTAAATACCAAATTTGGTTTTACAATTAAGAATTTGTGCTTTAGCTATATTCAGAAATATACTGACAAGAGAAAATAGAACTAATCTAATTTCTTGCTTTTGTTAATAAACTGTTTTATTGAAAGCTTACATACAAAGCCATGTTGTTCATTATTACTGGGTTAAGCGAGCAATCCTGGTTTTTGCTGATAGGTTTTCCACAAAAACTCGCCAAAAATAGTATTGGCCCAGGCAAACCATTTCCTCGTAAAGTCGGCAGGGTTGTCCTGGTTAAAAGATTCGTGCATAAAACCAGTGCCTGCATGTGTGGCTTTCAGCATCGTGATGCAATGCTTAATTTCTGCGTCATCCGTACTGGTCAGCCCGCGGGCGATAATGCCGAGGGGCCAAACCATTCCGTCTTTACCTACGTGCGGCCCGCCAATGCCTTCTGCCGACTTTCCCTTGTAGAAATAGGGGTTGTAGTTTGACAAGACGAACTTCCGCGTGTTCTGGTAAATTGGATCGGAAACCGGAACGGCATCCAGGTAAGGCAAGGCCAGCAGGCTTGGGACATTGGCATCGTCCATTAAATTGCTGTTGCCAAAACCATCTACCTCGAAAGCGTAAACCTTCCCGAACTGCGGATGTGTTACAATAGCGTTTTTTTGCAAGGCCTGTTCCACTTCTGCTGCCAGGCCTTTTAAACCTGATGTTAATTTTTCATCCTTAAAAACAGCACCCACCATTTCGGCAGCATGCTTTAAGCTCACTACCGCGAAAAAGTTGGACGGGACAAGGTATGGATAAACCGTGGCATCATCGCTTGGCCGGAACATGGAACAGACCAGCCCGTTTGGCTTTACCGGGAAACCATAGCCGCCCATCGGCAAGGTATCGGTTGGCGCAGTTGTCTGCCGCTGAAAATGGTACGGCCCTTTCCCTGTTTTGCGCTGCTGCTCCCGAAAGGTTTGTAAGGTCAGTTCAATTGACCTTTTCCATTCCTCGCCAAAAGGCTTGCTGTCGCCGGTTTCTTTCCAGTAGCGGTAGGCCAGGCGGATGGGGTAACACAGCGAATCAATCTCGTATTTGCGTTCGTGGATGCCAGGCTTCATATCCGTATGGTCTGTTTTCCACTCGCTGACCTTGCTGTCGTCTTTATAAAAAGCGTTGGCATAAGGGTCTTCCAAAACACAATGTGCCTGGCGGTTAATCACGCCAGCGATTAAATTTCGAAGTTTTTCGTCTTTTTTGATGAAGGGCAGGTATGGCCAAACCTGGGCACAACTGTCGCGCAGCCACATCGCATCAATATCGCCCGTGATCACGTAAGTGTCCGGCCTTGCCCCTTTTACCCCATAAAAAACAGTGGTATCTAAAGTGTTCGGGAAACAGTTCTCAAAAAGCCAGGCCAGCTCCGGGTCTTTCACCTTGGCCTTGAACTCCGCAATCGCATCCTCTACCGCTCCGCTCCTGAAGTTACGCTTCGCTAAAGGCGGACGATGGCTTTCATAAGGAACATAATCTGCAAAAACAAACTGCCTATTTAATAATATACTGCCGCTTAGTAAAGAAGCATTCTGAATAAATTTACGTCTGTACATAGCTGCTGTTATTATCGGCATAAAAAACAATTATCATAATCAGAATTAAAGTGAAAATACGTTTTATTGAATTTTCTTCTCTGCCTGTAGTTTCGCTGCTGCTTCCATCATCATCATTCCACTAAGCTGCGTAGTAAGATCAACGCTGCCAGTAGGCTTCTGCGTCCAGTCTGGTCCTGCTAAGTAAGTGGGTTTAGCAATACCGACTGTATATAAGTACAATGCATTATTTTGTAGGAAAGCTGCAAATTTAGTGCTACTGGCAGCGTCTAAACCTGATAGTTCTGTAAGCGCGGTCAAGTACCTTACATCGATGCCTTTGAATAAGCCGCCGTCTCCCTGACCTTCATTTTTTAGCACGCCAACCGATACCATACGGGAATCTGTAATGGCATTATTTGCCGTAAGGACTGCATCGGCAAGATAGGTAGCATCTTTAGTAGCATTATATAATTCTATGGCTGCCCCAATAAAGGCACCCTGATTATAGGTATAAATGTTTTTGTCTAAAGCACCTGTGCCGCTGCTGTTAATGCCGTCATACACTACACCCGTTGTAGGGTCTACCAGGGTACCTTTCATCCAGGAGTATAAACTTTTGGCCAGGGCCAGGTCATTGGCGTTGTTTTGAACTTCATAAATACGGGCAGCCAGGATGATGGCATTGGTAGTAGATGGAGTGTTTTTATAATTAAGCTGAGTTTTACGCCAGGCAATACCCCCGCCCTGACTAGTATTAGAACCAGTTTTTATATCGGTATATAAAATTTGCGCTACAATTAAGTAATCAGCATCATTAGTTACAGTATAGGCCCGGATACAGGCATTTGCCATCCAGCCCATATCATCGTAATAATCATTGGTATAGGTGCCGCCGTTAGTGGCTTTCAAGTCGGTAAGCAAGGCTTTCATGCGCTGCGGATATACCGTATTCTTGGTGCGCAGGTAAGCATCAATGAGCACATCCAGCATATGGGCCTGGGGCCAGTAGTTGAAGTTGGTGTTGCCGGTATTATTCTGAACATAATAATTTCCGTTGGCCGAAAGGTAAGTGCTGTAGGTTTTGCTCTGCATAGAATCTGCAACGGCGGCATACGTATTGGTTGCAGGCGTGGTTGTACCACCGGTACCGGTACCGGGGTTTACCGGTGCCGGCGAATTGCCTCCTTTAGAGCAGGAACTTAAAGTTGCTATAGTTAATAGCATGTATCCGGCAATCCGGCAGTTAGAATTGTTAATTTTCATAAGAACCTGATTAAATTTATGATCGGAAAAATGACAATGCTTCTTTTAGCCTATAAAAATCAGTGCTGTGCACCATCTATTTAAAAAAGCATTAGAAGTTTAAAGGTTTTAATAGGATAAAAGAAGCATGGAAAACAAGTTAAGCCTAATTTAAACAGGCCCTAAGATCGAATTAAATTAAATGGGTTACTACTTGCAGCAGTAACCCATTTATTAACTATTTTATGGTAACGGTATTATTGTAATTTGATATGGCCGGACTAAAATTTACATTGATACTGCAATTTTTATTATTGGTAGCCGGAAGCAGCTTAAAGCAGTAATTAAATTGTGAATTATCTACGGGATATACATAAAAATAAGAGGGAAGCGTAGTGCTGTTTGGATCAGGATTATCCGAATTTTTGCTCCCATACCATTCTAATGATTGCTTCCCGGAGGCATCTGCTACCGTAAACTGATATTTGTAGCGGCTATCCAAACCATAGGATTGCTGCGGGATAACTACAGTCGTAGTTGTTTCCCATTGGCTGTTTCCAACATAAGGCAGCGTAAACGAAACCTTGCCCGGAGGCGCAGACCAAAAACCCACAGAAACGATTTGGGTGAATGTTGCAGACGCAGTAGTCAGGTCAATGGAAATCCGGTAAACAGCTTTACTCCCGGTTACTGTGGTACTGCCGTTAGCTTGAACAGAAGTACCGTTTTGTACAGAATAAACGGTAGGTGTTCCGCTGTTTTTATCCGCCAGCGTATAAGTGCCCGGTTGCAATGAGGTGTACAGCTCGAAAACACCTTCAATAACTTTGCCCGAATTGTCAGTTACTTTTTTCATAGCGATTGCTTTGGTAATATCGGCACCGGCCTCTGTAGCCGTTCCGGTAATATACAAAGATGCTGGTAGCACAGCAAAACCGGCAGGCCTGTTTAGCTGGATAATGCGGCTGGTTGTGCTAACTTGTTTATTGGCTACTTTAGAAACAATCACTGTCCACTTCAATGTCCCGCTGCTGGAAGAGGCTATCCCGGCCATTGAGGCTATCGTATTCATTAATTTCTGCGAAATAGTAGCTTGTGTTTGTACGCCCGAACCATCGGAAAGCACTTTATATACCGGGTTGCTAAAATCACCGGTAGGTTTATCAAAAGCTATTTCGTACAATAGCAAATCCTGGGTTGAACTGGCAGCCCATTGAAACACAATACCCGAACTTGATTTGGGATCCAAACTAAAACTGGCCTGATCGGCGGGTAAATTAAGTTTGCTTACGGCTGCAACATTGGTATCGAGCGCGTGGACATCCTTTTTACAGGAAGTAAAAGCAATCACCCCAAACAGGAGCATCATACTTATGGTGAATATTTTTCTCATTTTATTTCAAAAATTGTTATTCAGTAAATTAATAGCCCGGATTTTGGGTGAGGTTAGCGTCTTTCTGCAGATCATTATACGGGATAGGCCACAAATAATTTTTAGCAGGATCAAAATGGCGCGATTGCGCCCTGATATAACCGTTATCTACTGTCAGGTCACCACTAAATTTGGCACCATGTGCATAACCGTTCAGTACAATTTCAGAAAGTTTCCAACGATTGATATCTTCTGTACGGATACCTTCCATAGCAAGCTCCACCCTGCGCTCTCTCCTGATGAGGTTGGTCATATCTGCATTGCCGGGATAGTTCAGTGCATTTGCATCGGTAAAGCCTGCACGCTGGCGCAGCAGCATAATCGTTTTGTTCCATACGACGGCATTCATCTGCCCCAGGCTGTTTTCTGCTTCTGCATAATCCAGTAATACTTCTGCCCAACGGATCAGGTGCAGGTTTAAGCCTGAAGCCAATGCTGGCAAATGGTTCGGATCGAAATATTTGTGCCAGTAATATCCGGTAGAAGAAATGGATTGAACAGCCGGCCTGTACTCGTTCGGACGGTTAGAATTAGGATCGGTCCCTGGTTTAATGTAAATGGTTTGGGTAGAGCCGTCAGGGTTCAAAAACTTATACTGATCATATACAATAGTAACCGTAAGCCGAGGATCACGGTTTATATAAGGGTTACTTTCATTGTAGCCGGATGTAGGATCAGTAATAGGTTTACCGTTTAGCATAAGGTAATCATTTACCAGCTCCTGGGTTGGTGCCATACCGTTATCACGGGCACCTGCCGATATTGGGGCAAAATCATAATAATCTCCCCAAGTTCTACCTATAATACCTTCCTGATATTGCAGCGCCAGCACAGTTTCTGTATTATTTTTATTTACGGCGGTGTTGCTGAACAGGCTGTTATAATCACTAACCAGTTCGTAATTACCATAAGTGCCCGGATTGTTCATCAGCTTTTCGCAGATAGTTACAACATCGGCCATCCGGTTCCCCTGATATAATAGCACACGAGCTTCCAGTGCCAAAGCAGCACCATTGGTAATACGCCCGTTATCAGCTGATGAATACTGATCTTTTGAAGGCAGCGCAGCAGCACAGGCTTCCAGTTCACCGGTGATAAAATTTAGCACGGTTGCTTTACTTACACGAGGTTGTGTTTTAGCCTCATCGGCAGAAATCACCGTAGTAATTAGTGGCACATCTCCCCAATGCGTTATCAGGTAGAAGTAATGAAATGCCCTGATAAAGCGTACCTCGGCTTTCATCCGTGCGATAGTGGCTGCGTCTAATGTTTTATTTTTATCAACATTGCCCAGAAACAGGTTGCATGAATTGATGCCTGAGTAATGAAAACTCCAGTCATTCAAAAATTTATCCAACTGTGAATTATATGACCCGGAAGCAACAGCAGTCACATTTCCTGTTGCACCGCCTCCGGGCGCATAAGCATTATCAGACATGGCATCATTATAAAAATAAAGGCCCGAGTTATACATGCCGCTGTAATTGTTGTTCAGTGCGTTGTTAACGTTGAGGCTGGTTGTATAAAAGTTCAATTCTGTAAACGTGTTGGTAGGTGCCAGATCGAGCTTTTTACAACTGCTGGCAACAGTAGCTGCCAATGTTAGAAAAAGTAGTTTTTTAAAATATTTCATTTCGATATTTTTTAATAATTAAGGCCGTGTTTAAATTTTATTCAAAATATTTTTGTATGCTTCTTTTATCCTATAAAAAACAGTAAAGCTTTCTATATTTTCCTACAGCTCCCTCTGCTGTTGGAGAGGGTTGGGATGAAGCTGCGAACACCAATTTTTATGTGCTAAAAGAAGCATTGTTGTTTTTTTAAGATAAATTTAAACAGGTCCTAAAAAGTTACATCTATACCTGCCCCATAAAATATAGGCAGCGGATAGCTGCGGCCGCTATTGGAATTGGTAAAGCCTACATTATTATTAAACTCAGAGTTTTCCGGATCTATAAATCTCAGTTTGGTTAAAGTATACAGGTTTTGTCCGCTTAAGGATATTCTCAGCTTTTGGATACCGGCCCTTTTGGTTAAAGCAACAGGCAGCGTATAACCGATATTTACGTTTTTTAGCCTTGCATAAGCACCATTAAACTTGTAAATATCTGATCCGTCACGCCAGTTATTGGTGTTTGAGTCAGAACCAATTACCGCCAGGCGCGGATATTTAGCCCCCGGATTGGAAGGTGACCAGAAATCTGTTTGATTTTCAAACAAAGTGTTGCCATAGTTATAATGGAAAGGTTCTACCAGTTCTCCCCTGATAAATGCAGTACGTTTACCAACCCCCTGTACAAATACAGACAGGTCAAACCCTTTAACCGCTAACCGATAGGTAAAACCAAAGGTATATTGCGGAAAAGGATTGCCCAGCGGCACCATATCCTTCTGATCGATCACACCGTCTTTGTTCTGATCTACATATTTCAAATCGCCGGGCGCAAGGTTAAGGCCGGCTGGTTTGGCAGAGCTTTGAACTTCAGCTGCAGTTTGGAATATACCAGCAGTTTTATAGCCATAATACTGTGTAATAGGCTGGCCCACCTGCCGCAGCAATGAGTATTCGCCTAAACCCTGGATCTGTTGATCAGACCCATAGCTTAAAGCCAGAAGTTTATTACTATTGTTAGCCACATTTAAGCTGAAACTTTGAGTAACTGATGAATTACTCCTTAAATTGTAAGTTACTATAGCTTCCCAGCCTTTATTACCTACCTTAGAGATATTATAATTTGGCAGCCCGGCACCAAACAATGCAGGAACATCAGTACGGCCGGCCAAAATATTACTGGTGGTTTTATCAAAATAATCAACAGATGCAACCAGTTTGTTGTTGAAAAAGCCGGCATCTACACCTAAATTTAAAGTAGTGGCTTTTTCCCAGGTTAAATTCGGGTTTCCTAAAGCATAACCAGCTCCGCTAACTGCGGCATTATTAAACGCATAAGCATTACTATAGGAGGAATAACGAGTTTGATATTGGTAAGCGTTTACATTTTGATTGCCCAACGTACCATAAGATGCCCGAAACTTTAAGGTATTAATTACGTTAGCTGTCGATTTCATAAATGATTCTTCTGAAATCAACCATGAACCCGCTATCGACGGAAAAAAGGCTGCCCTGTGGCCTGCTGCAAATTTAGATGACCAATCCTCTCTAAAATTACCTTCTAAGAAATAGCGGTCTTTATACGAATAGTTTAAACGGCCGAAAAAAGAATCTAAACTTGTTTCAAGTGTATTGCTGATGGTATTATAAGAGTTGCTTGGATCAAGTATAGTACCGGTAGTAGAGGTGCCCAGTTGCGGATCAGTATAAAGTTGCTGTACCTGACTGGCTTTTGAAGTATATGATTCATTAGATACGCCCAAAAGCACCCTGAATTTATGCTCCTGTATCTGCTTATTATACTCAGCTAAAAATTGCGGCGTTAAAAATATATTGTTTAAGTTGTTGTTAAAAACTGCCCTGTCTGTGTTCGAGGTGCCGGAGGGATAATCATAAACCTGTATCCTCCTGATGAACGTACCCGCGTCAGTAATTGTTGCGCCCATAATGCCGGTCAGCTTGATATCTTTAGTAACGTTAAACTGAGCGTTTAGCGAACCAAAAAACTCATCGCCGGTGCTAAAGTTATAACCACCATTTTGAACAGTATTCAGTACATTGAATTCAGAAGCTACCTGATTAGTGAGATAGCGGCCCTGGGCATCCTGCCAACTGTTATTGTATGGCACCCGGTTGGCATCGGCAAAAATATTATTGTCGCCTGCTGTATTATATTTACTTTCATTACGGTCATAGCTCAGGATCAGGTTTACCCGCAGCTTTCCGATATTGGTAGTTTGGTTCATACGCAGGTTATATTTATCATAACCATAATTAGAACCTGAACCGCCATTGCCTATGATGTTGCTTAGCTGGTTCTGATAACCGCCTGAAATAAAATAGGAACTGGTTGGGCCGCCACCGGTAATGGCAACGTTTTCAGATAAAAGCGGTGCATTGTGCAAAACATGCTGTACATCCCAAGTGCCGTTGCCCTGCGCCTGCAATTGCGCAATTTGGTCGGGTGTATAAGCTGGCGGCAAGCCGGAGTTCACTAATGATTCATTTTTATAATAGGCATTGTCCCAGGAGTTTACTTTTTTCAGCAACACATCAGCATGTTGTATGCCGTAGCTACTGTTAAAAGTGATCGTAGGTTTCTGGTTTAATTTACCGCCTTTAGTGGTTACTAAAATAACACCATTTGCAGCCCTTGAACCGTAAATTGCGGCTGCACCGGCATCCTTTAACACAGATACACTGGCAATATCATTAGGGTTTAGGGTTTGAATATTGCCGCCGATAATACCATCAATAACAATTAGGGGTGAATTGTCGCCTGTGGTACTAATCCCCCGAATGTTAATATTTACACCACTGCCGGGTTCAAAGTTAGTTTGCTGGATGATTAAATTTGGTGACTCGCCCTGCAATGCCTGTAGCGGGTTTAGAATAGGTTTATTTTCAATGTCCTTTGAGGTTACCTGGTCAACCGCGCCAGTTAAAGAGAGGCGGGTTTGGGTACCATAACCCACCACCACTACCTCGTTCAAAACCGTTTTGCTTTCCCGTAGCCTAATCTCGAAGGAGGTTTTGCCGGCTACCGGGATTTCCTGTGTTATAAACCCGATAAAGCTTAGTTGAATTACTGCGTTCACATCGGCTACTGTAATAGAGAAGTTACCGTTTACATCAGTAACTACCGCGTTACGTGTATTTTTCTCCAATATGGTTACCCCTGGTAGCGGTTGCCCTACCGTATCCGTTACCCGGCCCCTGATGGGGATGGCTGCTGTTATTTTACCCTCAGCCAATGCAGGCTTGCGGGTAATTAAAATGGTTGTGTTTTCTATAGAGTAGGTAAGTGGCTGTTTGCTTAAACAAATATTCAGTGCTTGCCTCAAAGGCATCTTTGTCAGATTAACGGTTACCAGTTTGGCCAGTTTTAAATCTTCAGCTTTGTACAGAATATCATAATTGGTTTGTGCCTGAATTTTACCAAAGACTTCTTTCAGTTTGGCCTGTTTAAAACTGAATGTAACTTCCTGGGCATAGGTTGCTGCAGCCACTTGCAGGGCAGTAACTGTAAGCAGAACCATAATTAGCTTCATGATAAGCAACGGTTTATAAAGGCAGCAGGGTTGCTTGCCCTTAATAAAAGCAGTAAAATTTTTATACATTTGAATGTTAGGTTAATTGATAATTGGTTGTATAGCTGCAATAAATTACGGTTGCCCAACTGGGCCTCCGGCTCATCGGCCAGGGGTGCTGCAAACACCTCTGGTTTTTTTTCCGGATAACCGTTGGTGAATAGTATTTATCTGGTTACGGTTATCCTCCTTCCTGTAATTAAAAAGTGAATATTTCCAATTTTTTCGAGGTACTGCAACAGCTCGGTAATGCTTTTTGACCGATGAAAAGTCCCTCCGAACTTCTGATAATCTACTGGACCTGAATATTGAACATCAACATCGTACCAGCGTGCAACTTTTTTCATGATACTGGCAATATTGTCTTCATCAAAAATGAAATAGCCGTTTTTCCAAGCCATCACTTCATCGATTTTTGCTTCAGTTACTTTAATGTAATCTGATTGATAACTGATATTAGCCTGCTGACCCGGTTTAAGCAAAGAAGATGATTGGTTTTTAGTCACCAAAACAGCACCTTCCAACAAAGTAGTCGAAGTTATTTCGTCATCTGGATAAGCCGAAATATTAAAATGGGTACCTAAAACTCTGATTTGCCCGTTTTCAGTATTTACGTAAAAAGGCTTGTGAGCATCTTTGGTAACTTCAAAGTAAGCTTCCCCGCTCAATTTCACCCGCCTTTCTTTATTGTTGAAAGCGGTGGGATAAGTAATGGAAGAAGCAGCATTAAGCCAGATTTTGGTTCCGTCAGCCAGTACCACTTGGTATTCGCCCCCTCTGGGTGTGGTTAAGGTATTATAGCTAACCTGCTGTACTGAAGAAAGCGGTTTTTGATCCTTTAAATTGTATACAATTTGTCCGCTGTGTGTTTTGAGCACATTAATGTTGCCACTCTTAGCGATCAATCCATTTGCGGCTTGTTCCAATACAAGTACTTCTCCGTTAGCCGTGGTTAACGTTGCCTTAGTACTGCCGGGCAATATAACGATAGTGTTTTCATGCTTTACATAACGCTTGCTAGCAACGGGCCGACTAAACTGCCGGTTGAAAAAAATTAACCCGACAGCAAGAAAAACCAACAAGGTTGCAGCCACTCGAAACCAGGTTCTGCGGTATAATTTAATAGTAGGAGATAGATTATCTGTTACATGAACGGCAATGTTGGTATAGCGGGCATCCGAAGTAATTTGCTTCCATATATCCCGGGCCTGCGACGGCACCAGCTCAGGCCCCTCATCCAACTTTAACAGGTCTTCTGAAATATACGCTTCTATCTTGCCGGCATCTGCATTTTTTAAATATTCCAACAACTCCATGCAATCTGCATGATTGATGGTATTATTAAAATAATCGTGCAACAAGCGTTTCAGCTTTGCCTCGTTCATGTCCTATTGGTTTATATTGGCCCCGTGGTGGGGAGATATATACAGAACACAAGGCTAAGCTGATAGGACTAGCGAAAAGTAAAATATTTTTTTATTTGAGGGCTTGTTTAAATTAATATCATAAGAATTTATAATGCTTCTTTTATGCCTGTAAATTTGGTGTTTAAATGTTATATCGATACAAAAAGCACAGTGAACCAATGATTTTTAGGTGATAAAAGAAGCATCAAAAATATTTGAACAAAATTTAAACAGGCTCTTAAATTAATATCAGAAAAAATGCAATGCTTCTTTTATCCTATAAAAATTGGTGTTGGCATCAATTTTTATAGATCAAAAACTAAATACTTACCATTTTTTAGGTGATAAAAGAAGCATAGAAACCTTATTAAAAAAAATTTAAACAGGGTCTAAAGAAGTATAAAAGAATCAGACAAATAAAATCGGCATATTTTAAATAAGATTTTAAAGTTTTTAATGCTTCTACCATATGGTTTTTTACGGTATTGGGCGAAATATGCAGCCGTTCTGCAATCTCCTTGTGGGTTAGGCCATCTCTACGGCTCATTTTAAAGATCTGCTGCTGTTGCTTAGGTAATTTTTGCAGTATCTTCTCTGTAAATTGTTCCAGGTCGTGCGCTATAACCTGCTCTTCGGTTACATTATGGATTTCTGCCATCCGGATGGCAAGCTGCTCAAAGGCATTAGCGGTTTGATCACGTTGGCGAAGGGCATTTATAGACAGGCGTTTAGCAATTACAAACAGGTATAACCATAAATTGCCTTGCGGGTCCAGTTGGCTTCTCGTTAACCAAAGTTTTATAAACGTTTCCTGTACAATTTCTTCACTCTGTGCCTGATCTTTTAAAAACCTAAAGGCAAGGCGATAAATTTTCTCCCCATACCGTTCATAAACAGCGGCAAAGGCAGGCTCATCCCCTGCCATTAATTGTCGGATGTAGCTGCTATGGATAAATTCGTTACTCACCTTACAAAAAGTGGTTATATTGGTTGATTAAAGGTATAAAGTTATATGTAATCTTCAAAATTAAACAGTAATTGTGATTTGGCTACCAAAAAGAAAGATAGTCATGCCAATTCTTTTTACAGTAATTCGTCTTTAAATAGATTTATTAAAAAACGAATTACAATTTATGTAAGATAAACCCATCTATTAACTAGGGTATTAGTTTCTGCGTTCAGCCTATTACAGCAACCAACTATTCTTTTGCTGTCACTATCCGGCTTAAACTTTTCAGTTAAGTAGTTTTTTCCCCCAATAAGCAACCTTGTTTCCTTGAAAAGCGGTATAGCCGGTTATATACTTAACCATGCCTAATTTTAGAAAACAACATCGTTCGCCTTTAATAAACGCCTTACGCAAAGCTTTTTTTATTGCCCGAGAAGCTCAAAAAGCTGGCAGTGTCCAGGCTGAAGACCTGATTGAAGAATTTGTACAAAGTAAAGTACAACGAAGAAGTTTATTGAGGGTATAGTTAAAACAGGAATTGTAATCAGTACTGCAGGGCTTTTAAGCGCATGTGAAAAAATAGCAGACCTTGCCCCTGTTGTCAAGGACCCGGAATTCATTACTGGTTCAAAGAAAAATCAACCCAAAATCGTAATTATCGGCGCAGGCATGGCAGGGTTAAATTGTGCCTACCAGCTAAAAAAGGCCGGATATACTTCTGCTGTTTATGAGGGTTCAAAACGGATCGGGGGTAGGATTTTTTCCGAAAGCAATTTGCTGGCAACTGACCTTTATACGGAGCTTGGAGGAGAATTTATTGATTCAGACCACACAGACATGCTTCAGTTATGCAGTGAGTTTAGGCTTTCTTTACTGAATACCAGAACTGAGGCAGAAGTAAAGTATGCAAGAAACAGCTTTTATATAGACGGAAGGTTTTATTCGCAAAACGAAGTAATTAGGGCTTTTCTGCCTTATGCTTCAAGGATCAATGCCGATATCGGTTCATTGCTTGAGGAAATAACTTATGATAACTATAACCAGGCCTCGAAGCACTTTGATGGCATGAGTGTGAAAGGATATATAGATCGTAGGGGAAACTAACCCCTTTATGAATTCGTTTCAAAAAGCCAATCGCTTCAAGTCTTCGATAAAATGGTTCGACTTTAGTCCTGTTGGGGCTACCGAAAGTTAAAAACGGCCTTTTTAAATCAAAAAGGCCGTTTTTCTTTTAAGCTGATATTTACTTATTGCATTTTTAATTAAATAACGCACATTTTTGGTTCGAGTTCTGTTGCCTTAACTAACAAGATTCTCGAACCCAATATCCAGTCTGTAAGTAATTCAAGTGGGATCAAGGTTCCGGTTTGCTGTTATTGGTTGCTTTTTACATGAAACATGTAATAAAGAGCTTTCGTGATTGGCTTGCTTTAAAGTTTTTTATTTTAAGTCTTTGTTTAAATCACAATAAAAGTTATAAGCATTTCATTTGTCTTTGAAAAAGTGAATAAACTCGTAGAACGCACTTCATCCTTTACTTTGATTTCTTAACGAGATTTCTTTATTGTCTCTAAATAGCCAAGGACTGTTTCAGTTATCAAATGTTGGTGCAGTAAGAAATACCGTTGTTTTTCTTACGGTAGGTTACCAGTAGCACAAAGGCAATTATTAAAAAATCTACTTTTGATACCTACTAAAAATGGGAAGCTTACACTTTTACTTCATATACCTTTTCTGGAATACGCCCCAATTCGTGAAGGCTTTTCCAAAATGGATATTCCTCTTTCTTTAAAGGAATATCCATAGGGCTACCGTGTGAAGTGAATAATACTGGCATCCGCTTGCTTTGTGCCCGAAGCGTACCAGTGAATAATTGTAAATTAGCTGATGAACCTAATAGGGCTACTGATCCAATACAATCTTTGCGTTTCGATCTTAGTCGTAAACGTGACCAATGAATTGATTTACAGTGGTTGGTTTTCTTCCTAAGAAGTCCTCCAAAGTATTATCCACTACATCCATTGTACCTTGTGCCTGAGCCACAGCCCACATTATAAACATACCAATGTATAAATCAGGTACTCCAAATTGTTTAAGTATAGATTCAAATTCTGTGGTCGAAGGAGACCGGTAGTGTACATTTTTTCCCAATGCAGCTGACAATGCTTTTGCAATATCATCAAAAGAAACCGATTCTGTATTGGTTAAAGGATAACTTTTGTTTTGGTGACCTTCGGTAGTTAATACATGAGCAGCAGCTTCTGCCAGTTCCTCCCGAAGCACATAGCTGGCTTTACCTTCCTGTGCGGGAAATAGGACAACTCCTGTTTCGGCTACTTTATCACCTGCAAAGACGGGGATCATTTCTAAATAAATACCGTTTTGAAGAATGGTATAATCAATGCCACTGCCTTTAAGAAATACTTCTGTTTGTAGATGCGAATTCTGAAATGCAGCTATAGCAGAATCTTCAAACTTCGGCTTTCTAACAAAAGAAGTGTAAACAATATGTTTAACCTGAGCTTGTTTTGCAGCCCTGATCACACCAATGTGCTGTGCGGTCCTGTTTTCAACAGCCTGCCTGTCATTACTGGAAACTAATAGTAGCTTGTCTACGCCCCTGAAAGCATTTACCAATGAATCGTGATCTGTGTAATCTCCAACTCTTAGTTCAATTCCTTTGTCTTTAAGGATTTGTGCTTTCGCTGGATCTCTAACCAATGCAGAAATTTCAGAAGGGTTAACTCCTTTTTTTAATAAATGGTTAATGGCTTTAGAGCCAAACTGACCTGTTGCACCTGTAACTAAAATCATCTTTAAAACTTTTTATTATTTATTTATGATTCAAAATTACAGCTATTGATATACTAAATATACTTTGTTATTGATAATAAGTACTATACTTTTGTATACTAAGCATACAAAATTTTAAGGATGAGTGATTTTAAGGATTTAATAGAAAGAGAAAAAGTACAGCAGTGCCCCAGGCACTATGTTTTGGCCTTAACCGATACGTTAAATGTGATGAGCGGGAAATGGAAGCTACCTATTATTGCTTCGCTACTGCACGGTAAGAGCAGGTTTAAAGATTTACAGGAAAATATAGAAAAGATAACTCCCAGAATGTTGTCGAAGGAATTAAAAGAACTGGAAATCAACGGCCTTGTAGAGCGCCAGGTGTATAACAGGACTCCTGTTCTAATTGAATACAGGTTAACAGAATCTGGCAAAAACATTACTAGTGTAATAGATTCCATGATTGATTGGGGGATGATGCATAGAACGGAAGTCATAACAAGCAGATGGTGATAAGCCTAGCAGTAGCCAACCGTCAGATATGTAGAAGGTAGTTTTGTATCCGCTAAATTGTCTGCTTTGGAAAACAACTAGACAAACAATTTATCGCAGCTTAACTCTTTGTCGGTTTTTTTGTTGCAACTCCAGGTAATTGGGAGTGTTTTGCTATAATTTAACCATTATACAGTATTTTTAAGGGTATCAAAATTTCATGAAAGGCCTGATATTATTGAAGGATAATCGTGAAATTGAAAAAGAATATTACTGTGTCTTCCGTTTTATTTATGAAACCCAGGTGACACCAAACCCTTCGTTTAAACGTAATACCTAATGCTGCCCACGTTCGACATCTGCTTGTAAACGAGAGGAAAATAAACAGGAAAATCTACTTTTGGAACATGCTAAACATGGGTAGCTTACAGGGAAGCTTACATATTGCAGCAGAAACGATAATTATAAATGGACAAAATATATTCATCCATCTGTTTAAAGCTGAAATACATTCTCCTTGATTTACAATTAGGCGCATCCAGTTAATGTATTCATTCGCTATTTCGACACCTAACAGAAATCTTACCTGGTAGATGATTGTGTACTGGCCTAAAATGCCGTAACTGTTTGGCGTGAACTAAAAAAGTCCAAAATGCTACCTATTATCAGTGTGGTTGCCCCAATTTCAAAAAGCAGGTAATATGATCCGGTAACGGAAAACAGGTAAGATAGAATATAGGCAGTCAACGCATGGGTGACTGAAAAGGCTATGGTCATCCAACCCCAGACCTTCTTCTGTAGCTGTGGGGCCACCAACTCTGTTATTCTTCCGGCAGCGAGGGAACTTATCCCCAAGGCGCAACTCCCTACAAAGATCGATGATATAGCCAAAGACCAGACAGCCGTGGAAAAAATAGGCATCATCACGCCTATTCCCTTAATGAGTAAGCTAATTCTAATACTCTTTCCAAAACCAAACTTATCCGCCATTAGACCGCTGATCACGGGGCCGATGGCAGCAGATAATCCTAACAAGACCCAGAACTGTGTTCCCCGACCAATGCCCATGTGCAGGCCGCGACTTATAAAGTCAACCCAAAATACAGTATGAGGTACAAAGCCAACTGCATTACAAGCATAAGAAATGAGCAGCAGAACAACCGTCCTGCTCCAGATGGATTGTTTCGTCCCATGGGCTAAGGATATTTCAATCGTATGTTTTTCGTTACTTCCGTTTGGCCATCCGTTCCAAAAAGCCAGGGTAAGCACCAGCGATAGCACTGCGAAACTTATCCAGGTAATCGCTAATCCCTGTTGAACTAAAATAGGGATCAACGTCCCCGCAATAGCAATACCGATACCGACACCGGAAAAAATAATACCGCTTAGCATTCCCTTTTTTGCGGTCGGTGTATGTCTAAAGATTGTTGGAGCAGTCAAAACCATGATTACCCCCCCAGCCAATCCTGCGATTAACCTGAGCAGAAAGTAAACGGGAAAATTCAAAGGGAAAGCACAGCACACAAAGGAGATCGTCGCTGTTAGTAATGATATTCGGATCAGGTTCACTGAAGGTACAAACCGGTTTATCCAAGCTGCAAAAGCAGAACCCATAATATAGCCTGTAAGGTTTGCTGCTCCCAAATAATCGGCCTGAGGCACAGAGAACCATCTTTGACCGACCAAGCTTGGAATTAGCGGCGGATACCCAAATCTGCCCAAGCCGTTACCAATTAGTAGGGCAATGAATCCAGTCATCGCAGGTAATATGATGCCCGGGGCTTTTAATACTTTTACTTTCACAAAGTAAAAGTATCATTACCTTTGTATTGTTAAAAACGATTTAAAATGATTCAAATCAATCATAAAATGTGATAAATTATGAATCTAAACGACTTTGTAATCTTTCAGGCCGTGGCTGAACACAATAGCTTCACCAAGGCTGCCGCCGAGACAAACACCGTACAGTCCAACGTAACGGCACGAATAAAGGCCCTGGAAGAATATTTTAAGGTGCGATTATTTGAACGTACATCAAGAAGTATAAAACTGACAGATGAGGGATCCCAAATTCTAAAAGTGGCAAAGGAGGTCCAGTTGCTACTGGAAAATGCGAGAGTTAAGGTCGGCGGTAGTGCACCGGTCAGGAGCCTGATCAAGATCGGGTGCATCCATACAACCGCCGCGCTTCGTGCCCCAGGCATCATCAAGGATTTTACCGATGAATATCCTTATGTGGAATTTCGCTTAAAAACCGGAACCTCCGCATCATTAGTAAGGGACGTTTTGTCCTATAAACTGGATGCGGCGTTCATTGCAGGTGATGTGCATATGCCTGAACTCAACGTACGGCCCGTAATCATCGAGGAATTATGTATGGTAACCTCGGCTCTCATAACCGACCCGGAACAAATCATGATGTCCTCGAAACCGCTAAAATTGATTGTCTTTAGCAATGGGTGTTCCTACAGAAAACATTTTGAAAATTTCCTTAGCAGCGCTCGTATCAAGCAATTTACCGCGATAGAAGTGGATACCCTCGAGGGAATCATCAATGCGGTTGAGGATGGCATTGGCATTACCATTCTGCCGATGGCACTGATGGTGAAATATTACAATTACAGAAACCTGAAGACCTTTCCCTTACCAGGGCACTTTGCCAGAATGCAAACGTCATTCATCCGAAGAAAGGATCTAACATTCAGCGACAGTCACCAACGATTCTTTAATACGATTGAAAACGGTTATTCAAGTTAATATAATATGATAACGCGCCTGTCCTGTTTACTTTTTCTACAGCCTAGCTGGCTAAACTTGCACATTTTTTGCCACTTCAACTTATTTTAGTGGTTCCTTGGATATTCCGCTGATATGATAATAAATTATATGCAGTCAAGAAAACTATATTTTTCTTTACACTCCTACTCACCACCTATAGATTCCGAACTCTCATAATAGCCAGTGTAAATATATACCGTCAATAATCCAAATTAAAGGGTTGTCTATATTGGCTGGGTTTATTTACTTTCTACTTGTGATGATTGGAACGGCGGGGTTTCTACCTCATTAAGGAAACAGGCATGTGTAAGTTAAAAAGGTGATTTAATGGTAATAGAAATTATACCTATATAATAAGGTGTGTTTCCGCCCTATCGTAAGATGTGGCCACCGGTAAAATGAAAACAAACAATTGCTCGAAACAGCTCAATTAAATTTTAGTTAGGCAATTTGCAATAAGTTATTGCTACTGCTATCGGCCGCCAACCTTCGTAGTGCCGATCTGCAGTTAACAGGTTCCGTGCTTGGCGCATGGTCAAAGCCCCAGGTGCATCAATTTTTTAGTAACATATTACCCGAAATGTATCAGCTTGCCGCAACTGGTAAGCTTAAGGTGGATACCGTTGCTGTAAAATTGGAAGATATCGGCGATTTGTGGGATAAGCAAGTTGACGGCGGACAGCGGTTAGTAATTACCATTTAATTCCTATCTCAATTAGTGCGAACGGAAGTCACCGATATCCCTTAAACACTTGTCCCTAAACACTTAATTGCTTTAATACGGTCCTACTTTGCGCTGCATTAAGAGCAATTAAGTTAAATTATGCTTTTCACTTGCCCGCAACTGCGATACTAAACAATGAAACAACAAGTGTTCTATAATAAATTCTGATTATTGTATCAGTAAGTGACTATCTGCTTTGTGTTGTTATTTTTACTTGTTCGCACCGGTACTTAAAAAGCGAAACGTATTGCTTATGCATTACTGTTTGCCCGGTGCTTTACCAATATATTCCGCGTCAGTTGCCTGTTAAATAAAGAATTTGGCCTTCTCTGCTCAGCATCATATCCTGGCCCTGAATCCTACGAAATATTTTGCTTATTAGAAATCCCCACAATTTCATCGCGGTGCCTGAAACCCAATTCCCTCATGGCAAAAATTACGTCCTGCAATGTTTCACCATGTACGGTAATGGAATACTCTACAGTAATGGGTTTAGTATCACATACCTTCCGGTTTACCAGGCGGTTCATTTCTAAGTCCCGAAGTTCTTTTGCCAGCATCCTTGGACTGATACTAATATATTTCGCCAGTTCCTTAAAACGAAATTTACGGTAGTGTCTCAGTTTAAAAGTTAATGATAGTCTTTCCAATTCAGGATATTAGGTACATGACAAAGAAAATAAGCGGAATCAGGCATGACATAACAGCACTAACATAGTTATTTTGTAAAATGATCAACAGGGAAAAAGAGCGGTTAAATACCGCCCTCCCTATTTTTTCTTTAATGTGCAGCCTTGTTTCTAAAAAAGTTCTTTTGACTTATTAACGCTTCGTCTAATGATTTTTGGATATATGCTATTCCCTTTATTGCTTCCGGAGTAGATGCTCTTCTGCCAATTTCTTCAGGTTTAGTAAAGTCTATTTCTTCAATGCGTTGGTTGATCCACCAAAGGTTGCCAAATGGGTCCAGAATCCTGCAAACCTTTTCGCCAAACCAAAGAGTGGTAATGTCAGTCACTGATGTAGCTCCAAGTTGCATAGATTTTTGGTATGCCTTTTCAATATCTTCAACATACAAATTCAAAAAACATGGAGTAGGTGCCCAGCCTTCTCTTGAATCAAAAAGCATCACCATTGTGTTTCCTATTTTTACCACTACATGGATAATTACCCCATCTGCATTTTTTATCCTGCTATTTGGGATTTCTTCCGCTTCAAATACAGCCTTCAAAAACCCGATTAGTTTTTCGGAGGATGGAGATATTATCCACGGCGTTACCGATGTATAATTCTCAGGAACAATTTTGATTTTTTGTGCATCGTCGTTTTTCATGATTTTTCTTTTTTAATTGTTACACAAAACTACCGACGGTGCTTGACAGCCTTATGTCAGGGGTATCAAAAATTATTTCGATAACGCGCTAAATATTCTTGAAGGGTTATTTTATGAGGAGCAAACTTTTCGTCGGTTACTTCCATTTTTGTTATTCTGTCAAACCGAAAGAGCCTGTAATCCTTTCGTAAACGGCACCAGGCAATCAGGTACCAGCTTTCACCGACGTTGTTTATCAGCGCAAAGGGTTCAATATGCCTTTTAGTAGTTTCATCATTGTTGGGCGAATAATATTCAATTTTTATTACGCCGAAGTTTGTTAGGGCTATCTGAATGGTTGACAAAAAGTTACTAACAATTTTATTGTCTGGGTTTTGTTCAAACGCTACACGTTTTGAAAGAAGTCCTGCCTTGTCCTTTGCATGAGTTCTCAACACCGATTTTATTTTAGTAACCCCTTCGATATAATTTTTTGTAAGCGAAGTATCCGTGTTTAACAAAACAAGTTTTTCGGCGGTTATAAAAGCATTCGCTTCGCTTTCGGTAAACATTATTGGCGGCAGCCTGTAACCATCCATTAACGAATATCCTCTCCCATCCTCTGTTATTATGGGTACGCCTGCTTGTTCTAATGCTTTTATGTCCCGGTAAACCGTCCTTACGCTTACGTTGAATTTTTGGGCAACTTCAGTTGAGGTCAACAATCGCTTGGATTGCAACTGCGTTAATATTGCAATCAATCTTGAAAGTCTTGAAGTTTCTTTGTCTAACACGGTTTCTTTTGTTTTCGCAGTCGAAGGTTACATTAGAGCAATAATAAACTATTTTAAAGAGAAATATTTCAAACTGAGACACAAACAAATTTACGCTCGGATAAAGCAGAAAGGATAACAAGCTTCCACTTTCCGCTAATAACTTCTAAGGTGTCCTGAACAGCGCGTGTGGTGCTCTTGCAGTTTTTACTACGTTCTTCCTGAATGATCTGATCCATCTTTACATCAGCATTTGATAAAGGGCAAAGGTACAAATAACACTTATAATAAGTGAGTTACATGAAGGAAACCGGTATACATCGGGTAACCAGTAACACAAACGCCTTTTTCAGGAGCTATCTTTGTGGTGTTGTTTAAAGGAATGGAAAAAGAAATTAAATATATGTTTAAAGGTTACGGTGGAGATGTTCATACTGTTTGGTGGCGAGCCTTACCTGGGGCGAATAGTTTCACAAGGTCCTTTTGGAATGAACAGCAGGGATGAAAATTATCAGGCTAATGCGGATTATCAAAAGGGCAAATACGGAAGCATCAAATACAATTAATTAAAATCAATCTTATCATCATGAACACAAAAACAAATAACATTATTGTATGGATTTTGGCCGGCCTGTTGGCATTTGCCTTTTTCGGATCTGGGGTAACTAAATTAATCGGCGCAGAAATGCAGGTTAAAAACTTTGACAGCTGGGGTTATCCTCAGTGGCTGCGCTATCCGATTGGCCTGGCTGAAATTGCCTTTGCTGTAGGATTGCTGCTAGCCAAATACAGAACATACACCATTTATGCGATTTACTTTTGGGCAATTGTAGCGATCATTACGCATTTTCAAGCCGGACAGGTAAGCATGATAGGTGGTCCAATCATCTTTGCGGTATTGAACACCCTGCTTTTATGGCGCTGGAAGAAAACTGGCAAACATCAACCGGCATCATTATAAAAGTATGAATGATGAATGGCAAATGAATAAGGCATTGGAAACGATGTCTTTTTGTTTAAAATAATCGCGGTATTATTAACGGCTGATGTTATTAAGCCGGTAAGATACCCGAACTTTGAATAAAGAATATAAAATGGAAATAGGAATTGACAGTTTCGCGTCGGCAATGTACGGAAGCAATAGTCTGAGTAGTGTAGACGCGATGGAACAATTATTGGACAGGATTGCTTTTGCGGACGAAGCCGGGCTGGATGTGTTCGGGATTGGGGAACATCATAAAAAAGAATTTCTGGATTCTGCCACGCCTGTAGTCCTGGCTGCCGCTGCCGCTCGAACCAAGCGAATCCGTTTAACCAGTGCTGTAACGGTTTTAAGTGCTTCCGATCCGGTACGGGTTTATCAAAGTTTTGCCACGCTTGACTTGATATCAAAAGGAAGGGCAGAAATCGTTGTTGGCCGCGGATCATCAGTTGAAGCTTACCCGCTTTTTGGTTTTAGTATGAATGATTACGACCATTTGTTCAAAGAAAAGTTAGAACTATTGTTGCAAATACGTGATAACGACTTTGTTACCTGGTCTGGCAGGTTTCGCCCGGCATTAAATAACCTTCCGGTTTATCCAAGGGCAATACAAGAAAAGCTACCGATTTGGTTAGGGGTAGGAGGCACGCCCGAATCATTTGTAAGAGCCGGAACGTTAGGTTTGCCACTGATGGTTGCCATTATCGGCGGGCAAACGCACCGCTTTCGCCCGTTGATAGATTTATATCGGGAAGCTGGCAGAAGGGCCGGCTTTAAACCCGAAGAACTTAAAGTAGGCTTGCATTCGCCAGGTTATGCCGGAAGCAGTAATGAACAGGCTGTAGCCGATTATTATCCGGGTTATGCAGAACTTTGGACCAAATTAGGAAAAGAACGAGGCTGGCCACCAGTAACAAAACCCCAGTTTGATTCGCTTGTTGGCCCGCAGGGTGTTCTGGTAGTAGGCGGCCCGGAACAGGTTGCCGAAAAACTTCTGAGACATAGTGAAGCACTTGGAGGCATCTCCAGGTTTACTTTTCAAATGGATAATTCAGGCTTATCACACGCGCAGTTAATGAAATCAATTGAACTAATCGGCTCGAAAATTATTCCTTTGGTTAAGACCCTAAGTGTAAATAGTTAAACCAATTTATTGATTTTGTGGAGAAAGTATCAGCATCAATTATAAAAACAAATTTTACAGGCATAAAAGAAGTATTACAGCTTTTTCCAACAGAAGCTAAACTTAAATAATACTTTTTTTAATTTATTCAAAAAAAGATAATTTTATTGGGGGGGGCAAGTTCCGGACTTGGACAGGCAACTGCAAAGGCAGCTGTAGCAGAAGGCGCAAAAGTAGTTATCGTTACGAGCAATCAAACACAGATTGATGCAGCATTAAAAGAGCTACTGGAAGGCAGTAAAGGTTTTGCGGTAGATTTAAGCAAAGAAGAAAACGTTAAATAATTTTTTGCACAATCAGGCAATTTTGATACTTTCAGCTAAGTCCGTTTGTACAAATCCAGGTGATATTCCTGTAACCCGCAAGTTAGCACCTGATTCCTGCCGCAACCCTTTAGTAATTGTACGAACGGCGTTCTTAACACCTGCATAAACGGCCATCATGGCGAAATCTTTATACAGAATCACTGGGTGTATCGCGGTTTATGGAGCCGGTATTAAAGTGTTTTTACGCCACCATCCATTAAACAGTTCGCACCTTACATTTTTCTGGAGGTATCTGAAGCTAACAACATGGCTCATACTATAATTTAATCTTGTTTGTTAACATATTAAAGAGATAAGAGACGTTGAGGTGTAGGAAATAAGTAATTGCGAAGGCGAGCTTAATCAAAATGGATACATACATGGGTTTGTCATGTTAAATTTCGATGAAAAGCGAATCCGTATGTATATATCCGCACGCTCGGAGAGTACTATACTTATTTTCCTTGCTTTATTTATCTCTTTTATTGGCATTACTTTTCCCACTTCCTTTTTCGCTGACAGAATCAGGTTTATAATGGATGTATTTGTAAACGGTGGCATTGCTGGTAATGTCCAGAGTTTTCCTGATCTCCGAAATACTCACTTGCGAGGCATACAGCTTTTTAACTGCTTTCATCTTTCGCTCGCTTTCGGCTGATAGCCCTTTTGGCCTGCCACCAATCCGACCCCTGGCCCTGGCTGCAATTAGCCCGGCACCCGACCGCTCCATCTGGACCGTCCGCTCATTCTCCGCCATAATTGCGTTCATGCTGAACCACAGTTTTCCCATTGCAGTAGAAGTATCGATCCCTTCCGTTACCGATACAAAGCGGATCTTTCGTTCGCTCAATTCTGCCATCAGCCGGATCAGTTCCCAGGCCGTCCTTCCCAACCGGTCGATCCGCCAGACAATGACAGTATCGCCTTCCCTGAGTTGTTCGTACAGTTCGTTCCATTCCTTCCGGTACTTCACCCCGCTTTCCTTTTCAAAAAACAGTTTATCGCAATGCTGCTTTTTCATCGCGTCTTCCTGCAGGTCGAAATTCTGAATTGTTTTTGATATCCGTATACAGCCGAAAGTCATTTGTCTAAATAGCTTGTTTTGTTTCTTTTTGCCGTTTTGTGTTTCAAACGTAGCAAACTGTTACAATTAAACCTACTAAAACTTTGATTAAATGTAATATAATATGTGTAACAGTTTAACGTAATAGCTAAAGAATAAGAAAATAGGTTTTTTGCCAGCAGACCCTGATGACACGAATTCCTTCGTTTTTCTGTAATGCTTAATTTAAAATACTATACCTAAGTATAATTACAGTAATAATAGATTAAAATAAACATTTAAAGTCTTTTAACCCGTTTTTGCAATTATTCTAAAGGCAGCGTAAACCAGAAGGTACTTCCTTTGCCCGGTTCGCTATCTACACCGATTTCCCCGCCGTGCTTTTTGATGATTTCTGAACTGATATATAGTCCAAGCCCCAAGCCGGAATACTG